>LULW01000124.1_pt1 | contig 44838 bp, 43 predicted proteins | sample 729531 | NCBI WGS metagenome assembly LULW01 (sample SAMN03860279, study PRJNA289734) | marine metagenome | biome: seawater column; feature: ocean; material: water; isolation source: Red Sea water column Station 108 - depth 10m | place: Saudi Arabia: Red Sea | collected 2011-10-15 | depth 10 m | reverse complement strand
ACCTGACGTCCAGGTCATCTCGATGACGAGCCCGCTGGGGAAGGCGTAGCTCGCGCCGGAGATGAAGGAGGTCCAGGTGACCACGAACACTGCCACCCGTTCCGCGACGAGGGGCGTCCTCTACGTGCACTCAGCGCCCTCGGCGCTGTGCCCGCACGTGGAGTGGGCCGTCGGCGGAGTCCTCGGTGCGCCCGTGAACCTCGACTGGACCCCTCAGCCCGCTCAGTCGGGCAGTTACCGCGCGGAGCTGTCGTGGACCGGCGGCGCCGGGACCGCCGCTGCCGTGGCCTCCGCCCTGCGGGGCTGGAACCACCTGCGCTTCGAGATCACCGAGGAGCCCACGCCGGGCACCGAGGGCAGCCGCTACTCCTACACCCCCGAGCTCGGGGTCTTCCACGCCGTCACCGGCCTGCACGGCGACATCCTCATCCCCGAGGACCGGCTCAAGGCGGCCGTGGTGAAGTCGGCCCTCGGCGAGGTCACGCTGCTCGAGGAGATCGACAAGCTGCTCGGCAAGCCGTGGGACGACGAGCTCGAGACGTTCCGGCACGCCGGGGACGGCGCGCCGGTCCGCTGGCTGCACCAGGTGGTCTGACTGTCTCCTGACCGCTCCGGCGCGGTCCAGCGTCCCTGGCGTGCTCAGCTGGCCTTGAGGCGGAAGTACGTCGGCTCGATCCACCCGTCGAAGGTGTCGAAGCCGACCTTGTAGGTGAACTTGCCGCGGAGCTTGAACTTCCCAGGCACGGTGTTCTCCCGGCAGAAGCGGAAGCGCTCCTTGCCCTTCTTCTTCGCCGCGCCCTCCAGCACGCCCCCGGAGGCGATGGTGACGCCGCGACGGTCGGTCAGGAAGGTCTCCAGCGCCCAGGTGTCGGCGTCCTCGGGCGGGTTGATCTTGTACTTGTAGCGGTAGTTGCGGCATCCCTCGTGGAGCATGCCGTTGCCTCGGAAGGTCTGCGCGAACTCCGCCATCGTCCGAGCCTTGCCGGCCGCCGGGACCGACGGGGCGAGCGTGATCACGAGCGCGCCGATCAGCGCGACCGCGAGAGCGAGCATCGGCCGGGTGATCGGCTGGTGCGTCGACATGATGGACCTCCCTGTGATGGACGTCATGACAACGTCACAGACCGGGCGGGGGTTACGCAAACCCTCGCCCGGCCTGATCCCATCCGGTCCGTGGGCGTCGATCAGAGCGGGATGTTGCCGTGGTGCCCCCGTCGTACGCCGTCGGCCTGGACGGCCGCGTCGATGGCCTCCGCGATCGCGCTGCGCGTGCGGGTGGGGTCGACGACCTCGTCCACGACCCCGATCTCGACGGCCTTGTCGACGCCGCCGGCGATCCGCTCGTGCTCGGCGGCCAGCTCGGCCTCGACCTGGGGACGGATCTCGGGCGACACCTCGGCCAGGCGCCTGCGGTGGAGGATGCGCACCGCGGCCACGGCACCCATCACGGCCACCTCGGCGCCGGGCCAGGCCAGCACCTTCGTCGCCCCCAGGGAGCGGGAGTTCATGGCGATGTAGGCCCCGCCGTAGGTCTTGCGGGTCACCAGGGTGACGCGCGGGACCACGCACTCGCCGAAGGCGTGCAGCAGCTTGGCGCCGCGACGCACCACGCCGTCCCACTCCTGGCCCACGCCGGGGAGGTAGCCCGGGACGTCGACGACGACGACCAGGGGGATGGCGAAGGCGTCGCACATGCGGACGAACCGGCTGGCCTTCTCCGCCGACAGCGAGTCCAGGCAGCCGCCGAGCCGCAACGGGTTGTTGGCGACCACGCCGACGGTGCGGCCGCCGAGCCGACCGAGGGCGGTGACGATGTTGGGGGCCCACCGGGCGTGCAGCTCCTGGACCGAGCCCTCGTCGAGCAGCGACTCCACGAGCGGGTGCACGTCGTAGGCGCGCTTGCGGGACTCGGGCAGCAGTGCGGCGAGGTCACGGTCCGCGACGTCGTCGACCCGCAGGCTGCCCTGGGCGCCGAGGAGGGAGGCGAGACCCCGGGCACGGTCGAGCGCCTCCTGCTCGCTCTCGGTGAGCACGTGGACGACGCCGGAGCGGCGGCCGTGCGGCTCGGGCCCGCCGAGCCGGAGCATGTCGACGTCCTCGCCGGTCACCGAGCGCACGACGTCGGGCCCGGTCACGAAGATCCTGCCCTCGGGCCCGAGGATGACGACGTCGGTCAGTGCCGGACCGTAGGCGGCGCCGCCGGCGGCGGGACCGAGCACGACGGAGACCTGCGGGATGCGGCCGGACGCCTGGGTCATGACCTGGAAGATCCGGCCCACCGCGTGGAGGCTGAGCACGCCCTCGGCCAGGCGTGCCCCGCCGGAGTGCCACAGCCCGATGATCGGGACCCGGTCGGTCATCGCGCGGTGGTAGGCGTCGACGACCACTCGGCAGCCGAGGTCGCCCATCGCGCCGCCCATGACGGTGGGGTCGGAGCAGAAGGCCACGACGGGGGCGCCCTGCACGGTGCCGACGGCGGCGAGCATGCCCGAGTCGTCGTCGGGGGAGATCGGCTCGAGGCTGCCCTCGTCGAGGAGCGCCCCCAACCGCTTGAGCGGGTGGCGCGGGTCCTCCTCCCGGGGCGGCTTGGCGGCGGGTCGGTCCTGGGTCACGGTCATCAGACGCTCCCGAAGGCCACCGCGACGTTGGCGCCGCCGAAGCCGAAGCTGTTGTTGAGGGCGACGATGTCGCCCAGAGGCAGGTCGCGGGCCTTGGTCGCGATGTCCAGGTCGACCTGCGGGTCCTGCTCGTCGAGGTTGATCGTGGGCGGGCTGACCCGGTGGTGGACGGCCATCACCGTCGCGACCGCCTCGAGGGCGCCGGCCCCGCCGAGCAGGTGCCCGGTCATGGACTTGGTGGAGGTCACGACCACGTCCGTGGCGTGCGAGCCGAGGGTGGCGTGCAGCATCAGGCCCTCGGCGACGTCGCCCTGGGGGGTGGACGTCGCGTGGGCGTTGACGTGCGCGACGTCGGCGGGGTCGATGTCGCCCTCGACCAGGGCGCGGGCGATTGCCCGGGTGCCACCCCGGCCCTGGGGGTCGGGTTGGGCGATGTCGTGGGAGTCGGCCGTGACGCCCGCGCCGAGCACGGTCGCGTAGACGCGGGCCCCACGGGCCCGAGCGTGCTCCTCGGTCTCCAGGACCAGGCAGCCGGCGCCCTCGCCCAGCACGAAGCCGTCACGCCCGGTGTCCCACGGTCGGGAGACCGTCGTGGGGTCGCCCCCCTCGGGGCCGCTGGCGGTCTTCGACAGCGCCATCATGTTGGCGAAGGCGGCGATGTTGAGCGGGTGGATCGCCGCCTCGGTGCCGCCGACCACGACGACGTCGGCACGGCCCAGCCGCAGCTGGTCCAGGCCCAAGGCGATCGCCTCGTTGCCCGAGGCGCACGCCGAGACCGGGGTGCTGGCGAAGGCGCGGGCCCCCACCATCAGGCTGATCGTGGCGGCCGGTGCGTTGGGCATCAGCATCGGTACGGCCAGCGGCGAGACCCGCCGCGGCCCCTTCTCCAGCATCGTGTCGTAATTCGACAGCAGCGTGGTCACGCCGCCGATGCCGGAGGCGAAGGCCACCCCCACGCGGTCGCCGTCCAGGCCCCCCTCGTCGGCCGTGCCCTCGAGGCCCGCGTCGGCCCAGGCCTGGGTGGCCGCGACCATCGCGAGCTGCGAGGAGCGGTCCAGGCGGCGGGCCTTGACCCGCTCGAGGACCTCGGTGGGCTCGACGGCCACCCGTCCGGCGATCCGGACGGGCAGGTCGGCGGCCCACTCCTCGGTGAGTGCCCGCACCCCGGAGCGGCCTGCCAGCAGGGCCTCCCAGGTGGAGGGCACGTCACCGCCGACGGGTGAGGTGACCCCGAGACCGGTGACGACGACGCGTGTGGAGGCCATCAGGCGGCGGAGGCGCGCTCGATGTAGGCCACGGCGTCACCGACGGTCTTGAGGTTCTTGACCTCGTCGTCGGGGATGGAGACGCCGAACTTCTCCTCGGCGGCGACGACGACCTCGACCATGGACAGGGAGTCGACGTCGAGGTCGTCGACGAAGGACTTGTCGAGCTGCACGTCGTCGGCGTCGACACCGGCGACCTCGTTGACGATCTCGGCGAGGTCGCTGCGGATCTCCTCGGTGGTGGCCATCAGGTGGTTCTCCTTCTCGTGGGGTGCTGCTGCGGGTGAGTGGCTGTGCTGTGGTGCTGCTGTGCTGTGGTGGTGCGGCCCGGACCCGGCGGGTCAGGGCACGACGACGACCTGGGCGGCGTACGCCAGGCCGGCGCCGAAGGCGATGAGCAGGGCGGTGTCCCCGGAGCGGGCCTCGCCCGCGGTGAGCATCCGGTCCAGCGCGAGCGGGATGGAGGCGGCCGAGGTGTTGCCCTGGTCGATGATGTCGCGGGCGATGCGCACGCTCTCGGGGAGCTTCATCGACCGTGCCATGGCGTCGGTGATGCGCATGTTGGCCTGGTGGGGCACGAAGCAGTCGAGGTCCTCCACGGACACTCCCGCACGGTCGAGCGCCTGCAGGCCGACCTTGGCCATCGCGAACGACGCCCAGCGGAAGACCGCGTTGCCCTGCATCACCAGGTGGGGCATCCGCGGGTTGTCGGAGGACAGCACGTCGCGCCAGTCCTCGCGGTTGCGGATCAGGTCGAACTGCTCGCCGTCGGAGCCCCACACGACCGGACCGATGCCCGGGACCTCGCTGGGCCCCACGACCGCGGCGCCGGCGCCGTCGGCGAAGATGAAGGCGGTGCCCCGGTCGGTGGGGTCGGTCATCTCCGAGAGCTTCTCGACGCCGATGACGAGCACGTGCCGGGCACTGCCGGCCCGGACCATGTCCGAGGCCAGCGCGATGCCGTGACAGAAGCCCGCGCACGCCGCCGAGACGTCGTACGCCGCTGCCTGCTCGGTGCCGAGCTCGTGCGCGACCGCCGTGGCCAGTGCGGGGGTCTGCAGGAAGTGACTGACCGTGGCGACCACGACGCAGTCGACCTGGCGCGGGTCGATCCCCGACCGCTCGAGCGCCTGCCGGGAGGCGGCGACGGCCATCACCTGGACGGTCTCCTCGGGCGTGGCCCAGCGCCGGCTCGCGATGCCCGAGCGCTGCCGGATCCACTCGTCGCTGGAGTCGATCGCGTCGACGACCTCGCTGTTGGGGACGACCCGGCTGGGGCGGTAGGCGCCGATGCCGAGGAGGGCCGCGTGCGGGGCGCCCTGCTGGGCGAGGAGCCCGGTGGCGGTGACCGGCATCAGGCGGCACCCTCGGGGTGCAGGCGCAGCAGCGGCTGGCCGGGTGAGACGAGGTCGCCGTCCTCGACGAGCCACTCGACGACCTGGCCGCCGTGGGCGGCGGTGACCGAGACGGTGTCGCGGAGGCTGGCCACGCCGCCGATCGGCGCGCCGGCGCTGAGGACGTCGCGGTCGGCGGCCTCGGCGTCGAGGTGGAAGGTGCCCTTGGCGGGGGAGACGACCATCCGCCAGGTGGGCGTGGTCTCCATCCCCGCGGACTCGCCGTGGCGGTCGCAGAAGGCGCGTGCCTCGTCGAGCTGGTCGGGGGACTTGAGGGCGAAGGTCTCCACACCCTTGAGCTGGCGCTTGAGGATGCCGGTGAGCGTGCCCGCGGGAGGCATCTCGAGGACGCCGGTGACCCCGAGGTCGGCCATCGTCTCCATGCACAGGTCCCAGCGGACCGGGGAGGCGATCTGCCCGACGATGCGGGCCAGGACGTCGCGACCGTCGTGCACGACGCGGCCGTCGCGGTTGGAGATCACGCGGGTGCGCGGGTCGTGGACCGAGACCGAACGGGCCAGCGAGGCCAGGTGGTCCACGGCGGGCGCCATGTGGTGGGTGTGGAAGGCACCGGCCACCGAGAGCGGCATCAGGCGCGCCTTGGCCGGTGGGTCGGCCTTGAGGGCGGCGAGCTGCTCGAGGGTGCCGGCGGCGACCACCTGGCCGGGGCCGTTGTCGTTGGCCGCGGTCAGGCCGTGACGCTCCAGCGCGGAAGCGACCTCGTCCGGGTCGCCGCCGAGCAGGGCTGTCATGCCGGTCGGCGTCATCGCGGCGGCGCGCGCCATGGCCAGCCCGCGCTCGCGGACCAGCACCATCGCCTGCTCGGCGGTGATGGCCCGGGCACCCGCGGCGGCCGCGATCTCGCCCACGCTGTGGCCCGCGACGGCACCGATCCGGTCGAAGGCGTCGCCGGGGTGCGGGAACAGCTGGAGGGCGGCGACGAGCCCGGTGGCGACCAGCAGCGGCTGGGCGACCTCGGTCGCCCGGATGGTCTCGGCGTCGGAGGTGGTGCCGTGCTCGACCAGGTCCAGCCCGGCCACGGTCGAGAGCCACTCGAAGCGCGCGGCGAAGGCCGGGTCCTCGAGCCAGGGGGTGAGGAAACCGGGGGTCTGGGCCCCTTGACCGGGGGCGACGATGACGAGCACGGGGTCACTGTGCCTGGTAGGAGGTCGACGATTCACGCGGGACATCGACGAAGTTGAGCGGTCGATTGTTGTGGGGATCCTACAAAGGGAGCCAGAGGTGCGGCGGCGAGCGCTCAGTGCCCCGCCTGCCGACCGAGGATCAGTGCGAGCTGGAGCGCGAGCCCACCTCGAGGCGTCGTCGGGTCGTGCCCGGTGAGCTCGGTGATCCGACGCAGCCGGTAGCGCACGGTGTTGGCGTGGACGAACAGCGTGCGTGCCGCGGCCTCGATCGAGCGCGAGCCCTCGAGGTAGGCGCGCAGGGTCTCCAGGGCCTCGCCGGACTCCAGGAGTGCGAGGTAGACCTCCTCGACGAGGTGCCGTCGCGCGTGGCCGTCGCCGCCGAGAACGCGCTCGGGGAGCAGCTCGTCGGCGAGGACCGGCCGCGGGGCGTCCGGCCAGCCGGGGACCACCCGGAACGCCGACTGCGCCGTGCGAGCCGAGTGCTGCGCCTCGGCGAGGTCGGCCACCGAGGGGCCGACGACGACGGGGGAGCCGGGGTCGAAGACGTCGAGCAGGGCGGTGCCGGCGGCGCGGGGGTCGTGGGCGCCGCCGAGCAGGAGCACGAGCCGGTCGCCCTGCACCGCGCACAGGGCGTCGAGGTCGAGGGATCGCGCGAGGTGCCGTGCGTGCTCGAAGAGGTCCGCCTCCGAGCGCTGCGCGGGCACGCGGCCGATGACGACGCACGCCTCGCCGCGGGCACGCCAGCCGAGCGCGCTGGCGCGCGAGAGCAGGGTCTCGTCGGTCTCGGCACGCAGCACCGCGTCGACGACCAGGGCCTCGAGGCGGGCGTCCCAGGCGCCCCGGGCCTCGGCGGCACGGGCGTAGACCTCCGCCGTGGCGAAGGCGACCTCCCGGGCGTAGCGGAGGATCGCCGCGTGGACCGCCTCGGCGTCCTCGCCCTCGAGCACGTCGTCCACCGACGCCTCCACCACGTCGATGGAGAGGCGGACCAGGTCCACGGTCTGCTGCAGGGTGATGACGCCGGCCAGTGCGCGTGGCGCCGCCCCGAAGACCGTGGCGGCCAGCTCCGTGCCGCCCTGGGGAGTCCCCAGGGTCGGGCCGCCGGCGGCGTACCACTCGACGAAGTTCTGCACGCCGGCCTGGACGATCACCCCGACCCAGGAGCGGTCCTGGGCGCTGAGCTCGGAGAACCACGGCAGCTGCTCCTCCATGCCGGCGGTCGCCGCGGTGCTCAGGGCACCGGCGGAACGCCGCAGGCGGCTGGCCGCGGAGGCGCGAGGGGGCAGGGGAGCGCGCGGCACGTCGCCACCGTAGGTCATGCGGGTCCCGGTCGGGTGCCCACGCTCCGTCCGCTTTCCGGACCTGATCGGTCCGGTGTGGTCACGCACGGGTCAAGAAACCATGAACGCCCTTACGTACAAGGGAAATCTGCGTGACAGTGGACCCACGCAACCGTGCACAGCGGGCTCCGGCTCGGTGGACGCGGCCCGCGCGATGCGAGGAGGCCCGGTGTCGAGCACCCCCCACGAGGTCCAGTACCTCACGATCCACAGCCACCGACGCGCCTTCGTGAAGGTCGGCGAGGGGCCCGCGCTGCTGCTGCTGCACGGACTCGGCTGCGACCACACCACGTGGGAGCCGGTGATCGACGACCTCGCCAAGCGCTTCACCGTCATCGCGCCCGACCTGCTCGGCCACGGGCTCTCGGCCAAGCCGCGCGCCGACTACAGCGTCGGCGGCTACGCCAACGGCGTCCGCGACCTGCTGGCGGTCCTGGGCATCGACAAGGTCACGGTGGTGGGCCACAGCTTCGGCGGCGGCGTGGCCATGCAGTTCGCCTACCAGTTCCCCGAGCGCACCGAGCGGGTCGTGCTGGTCGCCTCGGGCGGTCTCGGTCCCGAGGTGTCGCCCGCCATCCGGGCGATCACCACGCCGGGCTTCCACCAGGCCATGGGTGTCGCCACGCTCCCGGGGGTGCGCCACCTCGGCGTCGCCGGCATGAAGGCGCTGTCCTCGCTGCCGCTCAAGGCCACCCACGACCTCGACGAGGTCGCCGCCATCTACGACTCCTTCAAGGACCCCGCCGCGCGGGCTGCGATCCGCCACGTCGTGCGTGCCGTGGTCGACTGGCGCGGGCAGATCGTCACCATGGCCGATCGCGCGTACCTGACCCAGGCGATGCCCATGTGCGTGGTCTGGGGCCGCGACGACAGGGTCATCCCGGTCCGGCACGCCAGCCTGGCGGCCGCCATGGCCCCGCGTTCCCGCATCGAGGTGATCCCCAACAGCGGGCACTTCCCGCACAAGGACCACCCGCAGCGCTTCGCGCGGATCGTCACCGACTTCGTGCGCACCACCCAGCCCGCGACCTACTCACGGGCCAGGTGGCGCCAGCTGCTGCGCAACGGCTACGTGCCGCCCGTGGGTCCGGTCGAGCTGCTGGCGGAGGCCACTCCCGGCGCTTGAGGCTGCTCTCCGCCTCTCCGGGTCTCGTGGCTCGCTGCGCTTGCACCTCGACCAGCGGATCACCGGTGGTCGAGGTGCGACGAGCGCCAGCGAGGAGCCTCGAGACCCCTACGCGTCCCCGCCCTCCTGCTTGACGCCCTTGGTGGCGGTGGGGTCGTCGATCTTGTAGCGGTCGAAGGCCTTCTGCACGAGGCCGGGGTCGATCTCCCCGGCGTCGGCGAGCGCCTGCAGGCTGCGCACCACGACCGACTCGGCGTCGATGTGGAAGAAGCGCCGCGCCGCCGGCCGGGTGTCGGCGAAGCCGAAGCCGTCCGCGCCGAGCACGCAGTAGTCGCCGGGCACCCAGCGCGCGATCTGCATCGGCACCGCGGACATGTAGTCCGACACCGCCACGAAGGGGCCGTCGGCCACCGCCAGGGTGTCGGCGACGTACGCCGTGCGCGGGGTGTCGCCGGGGTGCAGGAGGTTCCACTCCTCGGCGGCCAGGGCGTCGCGGGCCAGCTCGTTCCAGGACGTCACCGACCAGGTGTCGGCCTGCACGCCCCAGTCCTCGGCGAGCATCGTCGCGGCGCGGTCGACCCACGGGAAGCCGACGCCGGAGGCCATCAGCTGGACCCGCGGCCCGTCGCCGGAGGCGGTCGACACCCGGTGGATCCCCTTGAGGATCCCCTCGACGTCCACGTCCTCGGGCTGCGCGGGCTGGGGGACCGGCTCGTTGTAGACGGTGAGGTAGTAGATGACGTCCTCGCCGAGCGGGTGCTCCTCGGAGGTGCCGTACATCCGCTCGAGCCCCGACTTCATGATGTGGGTGATCTCGTAGGCGAAGGCCGGGTCGTAGTGCACGACGGCCGGGTTGGTCGCCGCGAGCAGCGGCGAGTGGCCGTCGGCGTGCTGGAGCCCCTCGCCGGTCAGCGTGGTGCGGCCCGCGGTGGCGCCGATGAGGAAGCCACGCGCGAGCTGGTCGGCCATCGCCCAGACCGAGTCACCGGTGCGCTGGAAGCCGAACATCGAGTAGAAGATGTAGAAGGGGATCATCGGCTCGCCGTGCGTGGAGTACGCCGACCCCGCGGCCGTCGCCGAGGCCATCGCGCCGGCCTCGGAGATGCCCTCGTGCAGGAGCTGTCCCTGCTCGGACTCGGTGTACTTCAGCAGCAGCTTGCGGTCCACGGACTCGTAGCGCTGGCCCTGGGGGTTGTAGACCTTCGCGCTCGGGAACATCGAGTCCATGCCGAAGGTGCGGTACTCGTCGGGGGCGATCGGGACGATCCGCTTGCCGATGCCCGGGTCGCGCATCCAGTCCTTGAGCAGGCGCACCACGGCCATGGTGGTGGCCACGGAGTTCTTGCCCGAGCCCTTCTTCAGCTCGTCGTAGACCTTGTCCTCGGGCAGCGTGAGGGGCTTGGCGCGGACGACGCGCTTGGGCAGCGAGCCGCCGAGCTCCTCGCGCCGGTGGCGCATGTACTCCATCTCGGGGGAGTTCTCGCCAGGGTGGAAGAACGGCGCGGCACCGGTCTCCTCGTAGGACCGCTCGAGGTCGCGGTCGGAGATCGGGAGGTAGAGGCGGTCCCGGAACTTCTTCAGGTCGTCCGGGGTCAGCTTCTTCATCTGGTGGGTGGCGTTCTTGCCCTCGAGGGCGTCGATCGTCCACCCCTTGACCGTCTTGGCCAGGATCACCGTGGGCTGGCCGCGGTGCTTGGCGGCGGCGTCGAAGGCGGCGTACACCTTGCGGTAGTCGTGGCCACCGCGCGGCAGCTTCTGGATCTGGGTGTCGCTCATGTGCTCGACCATCTTGCGCAGCCGCGGGTCGGAGCCGAAGAAGTTCTCCCGGACGTAGGCGCCGTCCTCGACCGAGTAGGTCTGGAACGCGCCGTCGGGGGTGGAGTTCATCTTGTTGACGAGCACGCCGTCGACGTCGCGGGCGAGCAGGTCGTCCCAGCCCTGGCCCCAGATGACCTTGATGACGTTCCAGCCGGCGCCGCGGAAGTTCGACTCCAGCTCCTGGATGATCTTGCCGTTGCCGGTCACCGGGCCGTCGAGCTGCTGGAGGTTGCAGTTGACCACCCAGGTGAGGTTGTCCAGCTCCTCGCGGGCCGCGACCCGGATGGCGCCCAGCGACTCCGGCTCGGCCATCTCGCCGTCGCCGAGGAAGGCGTAGACGTTCTGCTGCGAGGTGTCCTTGATGCCGCGGTTGTGCATGTAGCGGTTGAACCGGGCCTGGTAGATCGAGTTGATCGCGGTCAGGCCCATCGAGACGGTCGGGAACTCCCAGAACTCCGGCATCAGGCGCGGGTGGGGGTACGACGACAGGCCGGCGCCCCGGCCGTGCTGGACCTCCTGGCGGAACCGGTAGAGCTGCTCCTCGGTGAGGCGGCCCTCGAGGAAGGCGCGGGCGTAGATGCCGGGGGAGGCGTGGCCCTGGATGAAGACCTGGTCGCCGCCGCCCTCGTGGTCCTTGCCGCGGAAGAAGTGGTTGAAGCCGACCTCGTAGAGGCTCGCCGAGGACTGGTAGGTGGCGATGTGGCCGCCGACCTCGAGGCCCTTGCGGTTGGCGCTGGAGACCATGACCGCGGCGTTCCAGCGGAGGAAGGCGCGGATGCGCTGCTCGACCTCGTAGTCGCCGGGGAACCACGGCTCCCGCTCGGGCGGGATGGTGTTGATGTAGTCGGTGCTGCGCAGCGCGGGCACGCCGACCTGGGTCTCGCGCGCCCGCTCGAGCAGGCGCAGCATGACGTAGCGCGCCCGGTCCCGACCGCGCTCGTCGAGCATCGCGTCGAAGGAGGCGATCCAGTCGGCGGTCTCGTCGGGGTCGATGTCCGGCAGCTGCGTGGGCAGGCCCTCGTGGATGACCGACGGGGTGCTGCCGGTGCGGGTGCCAGGAACGGTGGATGAGTCGTCTGTCACCCGGCCATCGTGGCACGCACCTGGGGGTAAGGGTATTTACCCGTGAGTAGTCACGCAGGCGGTGCGCGGACGTCCGCTGAGCGGTGCGCAGATGTGGGGAAGAGGTTGCGGAAGGCCCGGGAGTCCGGTGGACTAGCACCCACGATCCGGCGTCATCAGACGTCGTCGGGTCGACAACCGACTGACGCGGCCATCGACGCCGACATGGTCGACGGCGACTACGGCAACGTCGTGGACGCCGTCCTGCTGTGGTGGCGCGAGGAGGACGGCGACCTGGTCGACGGCCTCGTCGACGCGCTCACCGACCTGGTCGGCGGCGGGTCCATCTGGCTGCTGACCCCGAAGGTCGGACGCCCCAACAGCGTCGACGCCTCCGTGGTCGCCGAGGCCGCACCGATCGCCGGTCTGTCGCAGACGACCACCGCGACGGTCTCCAAGGACTGGGCGGCCACCCGCCTGGTGGCTCCCAAGACCCCTGCCTGACGCTAGTCTCCCGGGCGTGCTCTCCAAGGTCGTCCAGGGTGTCGGTGCTGCCGCCACCAGCGTGAAGGTGCTGGGGAAGGCCGGGGTCATCCGGCCCTACTCCCCGGCGGTGCTCGCCCGGCTCGGGCTGATGCTGCGCGAGTGGGGGACAGGCCCGGCCGGTGGGTTCGCCTCGCTGGCGATCCGTCACCCCGACGCGGTCGGCATCATCGACGAGCGCGGCCAGCTGACCTGGGGCGAGCTGCACCGCCGCTCCAACGCCCTGGCCCGTGGCCTGGCCGCCCAGGGTGTCGGCGAGGGCGACGCGGTCGCGGTGATGTGCCGCAACCACCGCGGGTTCGTGGAGACCTCGATCGCCACGGCCAAGCTGGGCGCCGACGTCCTCTACCTCAACACCGCGTTCTCCGGTCCCCAGCTGCGCGAGCTGCTCGAGCGCGACCGCCCGGAGGCCCTCGTGCTCGACGAGGAGTTCAGCGGCCTCCTGGAGGGCATCGACGTTCCCGTCACGGTCCTGGGCTGGTGCGACGACGACGCGCCGACGCTGCCCACCCTCGACGGCCTGATCGCCGACCACGACGCCGGCGACCTCTCCGCGCCCGGCCGCCACGGCCGGATCATCATCCTCACCTCCGGCACCACCGGTACGCCGAAGGGCGCACCCCGCTCGGAGGCCGGTGTCGACGCGGCGGTCTCGCTGCTCTCGCTGATGCCGCTGCACGCCGGCTGGCGCACCCACGTGGCCGCGCCGCTGTTCCACACCTGGGGCTTCGGCCACATGGCGCTGGGCATGCTGCTCGGCTCGACGCTGGTGCTGCGTCGGCGCTTCGACCCCGAGGAGTGCCTGCGCACCGTCCAGGACGAGCGCTGCGAGTCGATCGTGGTCATCCCCGTCATGCTGCAGCGCATCCTGGCGCTGCCCGCCGAGGTGCTCGACCGCTACGACCTGTCCCGCGTGGAGGTCGTCGCCTCCTCGGGGTCCGCGCTGCCCGGCGAGCTGGCGCTGACGTGGATGGACCGCTTCGGCGACAACCTGTACTCCACCTACGGCTCGACCGAGGTCGCCTACGCGGCCGTGGCCGGCCCGCGCGACCTGCGGGAGTCGCCGTCGACGGCCGGGCGCCCGCCGTACGCCACCGTCGTGAAGATCCTCGACGACCAGGGATGCCCGGTCCCCGACGGCGAGCCGGGGCGGATCTTCGTCGGCAACGGCCTGCTCTTCGAGGGCTACACCGGCGGTGGCAGCAAGGAGGTCGTCGACGGGCTGATGTCGACCGGCGATGTCGGGCGGTTCCGCGAGGACGGCCGGCTCTACGTCGAGGGGCGCGACGACGAGATGATCGTCTCCGGCGGTGAGAACGTCTTCCCCAAGGAGGTCGAGGACTGCATCGCCCGCCACGACGAAGTGGTCGAGGTGGCCGCGGTCGGCGTCGAGGACGACGAGTTCGGCCAGCGGCTGCGCGCCTTCGTGGTGCGTCGTGAGGGCTCCTCGCTCGACGAGGAGGGCGTCAAGGGGTGGGTGAAGGAGAACCTCGCGCGCTACAAGGTGCCGCGCGACGTGGTCTTCCTCGACGAGCTGCCCCGCAACGCCACCGGCAAGGTGCTCAAGCGCGAGCTGAGCCAGCGGGACGACGCGTGAGCGGCCTGCGCATCGGCGACCCCGCACCGGACTTCACGCTGCGCGACCAGTTCGGCCAGGACGTGTCGCTGTCGTCGTACCGCGGCACCAAGGCGGTGGCGATGCTGTTCTACCCCTACGCCTTCTCCGGCGTCTGCACCGGCGAGATGGCCGGCATCCGTGACAGGCTCGCGGACTTCATGACCTTCGACACCGAGGTCCTGGCGATCTCGTGCGACCCGATGTTCGCGCTGCGCGCGTTCGCCGACGCCGACGGGCTGAACTTCCCGCTGCTCTCGGACTTCTGGCCGCACGGGGAGGTCTCGCGCGCCTACGACGTCTTCGACGAGCGCAACGGCTGCCCGCGCCGCTCCTCCTACGTCGTGGACCGCGAGGGGGCGATCCGGTGGGCCGTGCACAACGCGATGCCCGAGGGGCGCGACCTGGACGAGCACCTGCGCCAGCTCGCCGACGCCGTCTGAGGCATCATCTCAGCGGCCGGTGCCGTGATGGTCTGGACCGGATCCGGGTTTTTCCCTTGCAGCACGGGGTTTTCGCGGATCGACCACGTACGGTAGGGGACGTCGAACCGCTGGTGACCCGAGACGCCAGCGGTTCGACTCATTTCAGGGGCATGCCGTTTCCGCGGCCGGGCCCCGCCCTCGGTAGGGTCCTGCCTCGCACGGGCGTATAGCTCAGCGGTAGAGCACCTCGCTTACAACGAGGTGGTCGGGGGTTCGATCCCCTCTGCGCCCACCCGAGCGCCACCCATGCGTGCGCCGCGGTCCGCGGCCTGTAGGGTGGTGCCCACGAGAGGGAGTAGTCCCCAACAGCCGTGTCGACACACTGGCTGCCCGGTCCGCCGGGCGCCCGGCACGGCAGGCCACCTCCGGTGGCGGACGAGACTTTCGGCCGGATCACGCACCCCAGATGCGCCCGGCCGGAGGCGCGTCCCCAGGTCGCCCAGAGGCCGGGCACGAGAGGACACCTTCGATGTACGCCTTCCTGCTGAGCACCGCGGTCATCTTCGTCGCCGAGCTCGGCGACAAGTCCCAGCTGATGGCGATGACCTTCGCCGCGCGCTACCGCGCGCGTGACGTGCTCATCGGCATCACGGTCGCGACCGCGCTCGTCCACCTGGCCTCGGTCGGGATCGGCTACTGGGTCGGCGACACGTTCGCCGACCACCAGGGCGCGATCTCGGTGGTCGCCGGCGTCGCCTTCCTCGGCTTCGCGCTGTGGACGCTGCGCGGCGACGAGCTCACCGACGCGGAGGCCGACAAGGCGCGCCGCAGCACGGGCATGGCCATCGTCGCGGTCGGTGTCGCGTTCTTCCTCGCCGAGCTCGGCGACAAGACGATGCTCGCCACCATCACGCTGGCCACCCAGGAGGGCTGGCTGGGCACCTGGATCGGCAGCACCGTCGGCATGGTCGCCGCCGACGCCCTGGCCATCGGCGTGGGCGCCGTGCTGGGCCGCCAGCTCCCCGAGCGCACCATCCGGTACGGCGCTGCCGCGCTCTTCGCCCTGTTCGGGCTGCTCCTCGTGCTGGACGGTGCGGGCGCGCTGTAGTCCCGGCCCCCAGCTCGCCGCCGCAGCCGGCAGCGGGGCTCAGGTGAGCAGCGACTCCCCGAGCCAGGAGCCGTCCTCGAACCCGGGTAGCACCACGAAGACCGCCGACCCGATCGCGGTGGTCCACTCGTTGAGCTGGTCGAGCTCGTCCAGGGAGCGCTGCAGCGGCACGAACTGGTCGCTCAGGTCCGCCTGGTAGCTGGCGAACAGCAGCCCGCTCTCCACCCGCGCACCGCGGGGCGTGTCGACCTCCCGGGTGTAGTTGGCGCCCTTGCGGAAGATCCGGCGGCCGCCGTGCAGGCTCGGGTGCGAGCGCCGCGAGTGGGCGTCGCGGGGCACGACCAGCCGGCCCTGGGACTCGGCGGCCAGGTCGAGGTCGTCGAGCTCCTCCCCGCCGGTGAGCGGGGCGCCGTCGGTCAGCCGTCGGCCCACGGAGCGCTCCTGCTCGTCGCGGGTCAGCTCGTCCCAGGTGTCGAGGTCCATCCGGATCCGGCGCAGCACCATGGTGGTGGCGCCGGCCCAGCGGCCCTCGCGGATCCACACGGTGCTGTCGAAGAGCTCGGTGCCGGGACGGGGGTTGCCCGACCCGTCGACCTGGCCGAACAGGTTGCGCCCGGTCTGCGGGCGCCCCTCGGGGTCGGTGCCGTTCCAGGAGCCGACCTGTCGCCACCGCAGGCGGGCGAACGGCTCCGCGTCGGCCACCATGCGGCGTACGGCGTGGGCGACGGTGGTGCCGTCGCGGCCGGCGACCGTGACACACAGGTCGCCGCCGGACCAGCGCTCCTCGAGCCGGTCGTGGGTCATCGCGGGCACCTCGGCGAAGCCGGGCGGTCCCTCACCGAAGCGGTCGGTGCCGAGAGCGCCGGGGCCGACGCCCACGGTGATGGTGAGGTCGGCGGCAGGGGCCGAGAGCCAGGGGGCAGGATCGCCGGGGGCGCCGCGGCCCGCGGTGAGCGCCTCGACGTCCCCGGTCCACACGCGCATCAGGCGGCCCAGGGCCTCGCGGTCGACGCCGTCGAGCAGGTCGAGGGCCACGACCTCGGTGACGGCGGGTGGGTGCTGTGCGACACCGGGCTGGTGCGAGCCCCACGGGGACACGGTCTCCCCGGGTGCCTGCGTGGCCGGCGCGGCCGGGGCGGGGGAGTCCCCGCCCGCGGCCACGACCAGGCCGGCGCCGGCAGCGGCGCCGAGCCCGGTCGTGCCGGCGTAGCCCAGGAGCCCCCGGCGACTGATCCGGCTGATGGGCCGGCGAGGACTGCTGGGGCCCGACATCAGTGCGAGTGGTCCGAGGACTCCTCGTCGGAGTCCGTCTCGTCGTCGTCACCGTGCGAGTGGTCCTCGTCGGTGCCGGGCTCGTGGTAGTGCCCCTCCTCCTCGGTGAACTCCTTCACCGGGACGGTGAGCTCCTCCGTGGAGCCGTCGGAGAACTCGAGGGTGAGCGCGACCTCGTCACCGGGGGCGAGCTCGGTCTGCACGTCCATGAGCATGACGTGGTAGCCGCCGGGCTCGAGGAGCTTGCCGCGGCCGGCCTCGATGACCAGACCGGCATCCATGGCCTGCATCGCCATCGCGCCGTCGACCATGAGCATCTCGTGGATCTCGACCATCCCGGCGACCTCGCTCGAGGCGCCGACCAGCGTGACGTCCTCGTCACCGGTGTTGTCGATGGTCATGAAGGCCGCGGTCATCGAGGTGTCCTCGGTGCCCGCGGTGGCGCGGACCCAGGGGTCACCGACGACGAGCGAGGACGCCGCGTCGGTGGTGGCCGTGCCGGAGGTGGAGGCGGACGTCCCGTCCGTGGCGGTGCCGGAGTCGGACTCCTCGCCGCAGGCGGCGAGACCGCCGACCAGCAGGAGGGCGGCGGCGGACAGGCCGAGGACCCGGGAGGGTCGCGTGATCAGGGTGTGCATGAGTGGTTGTTCCTCGTCTCTGGGTGCGCCGGGGGCGGCGCGGGGGAGGCCCCCCGGTCAGGTGCCGGGGGAGCCGTGGGTCAGGAGGCGAGGAGGGCCGGTGGCCCGCGGTGGGGTACGGCGCTGTGGTGGCGCAGCCCGGCCGGCCGGGTCACCCGGGGTCGGACGGGCAGGCGCGTGGGCCGGGGGCCGGTGACCGTGGCCAGGAGGTCCTGCAGGCAGCGGGGCCGGGTCAGGGCACGGAAGGCACCCTGTGCCGCGAGCAGCAGGACCCGCCACAGCGCCTTCTCGCCCAGGGCCAGCCACAGGCCGAGCGCGACGGCGGCGGCGGTGTGCGCGGCCAGCATGCCGAGGCCCTGCCCCTGCAGGTGGCCCAGCAACGAGGCGTCCACGCCGGGGGTGGTCGCGGCCGGTGCGGTGGTCTGCTCCATGAGGGATCCCACGCGGCGTCCGTCGACCGCGGCCGGGGCCAGCGGGCTGCCCGAGCGCAACGGCACGGTTGTGGCCGCGTCGCCGACGTGACCGGCGGCCAGGGTCAGGGCGACGTGCACGCCCGTCTGGCCGCCCACGAGCAGGGCGACGACCCTTAGCGGGCTGGCCGGCCCGGTGAGGAACACCGCGGACAGGGCCACGCAGCCCAGCACCACGAGCGCCGTGACGGCGGCGTGCGGCAGCAGGCCGCCCGCGGAGGTGTGCGAGACACCGCCGACCAGGGCCATGGCGCCGCCGAGCACGGCGGCGCGTGACCACACCAGGGCAGCACCGGGGGTCGTGCCGGCGGTGCTGGCCGTGCTGGCCGTGCTGGCCGGGCTGGTCGGGCGCGTCGGGGCGGTGATGGTGGCCTCGCAGGGTCGTGGGCGTCGTACCCAGGGTACGGCGGTGGATGAGGGCCGTCTCATCGACGGCTCATGTCGACCTCACCGTCCGGGGGTCGAATCGTCCTCGTCGCCGCCGGAGGAGCCGGTGGCACACGACGAGAGGACTGGACATGCGCACCACAGTGAAGCTCGGGCTCGGCACGTTGGCGGGGGCCGTGGGCGCCGGGCTGCTGACGCTCCCGTCGTCGGCGGTGGCCGACGACTCCTTCTGGAAGCGCGAGGACGACCGCACCGACGTCGTGATGAGCGTCGACGACGACGATGACGACGACACCGGCAAGGACACCAACACCAAGAACACGAACAACACCAGGGACTCCCGGGACACCTCGGGCGTCGACAGCCGTGACGGCACGAACTCCCGGGTGACCGCGGTGTCGCGCGATCGCGACCGCAGCCGCGGCGACAAGACGCGCGACTGGACCCGCGACGGTGGCGACAGGACGCGTGACCGCTCGGCGAACAGCACCAACGACAAGTCCCGCAACGACACCCGCCGCTGATGAGCAGCTGGGAGCTCCGCGAGGGCGACGCGATCACCGACGAGCTGACCGCGGTGCGACGGCTCGGCGGAGGAGCGACCTACGAGGCCTACCTGGCTTTCGACGAGGTCACGTGGGGACCGGTCGTGGCCAAGGTGGTGCGACCCGACCTCGTCGAGGACGCCCCGTCCCTGCGCGGGCTGCGACGCGAGGCGGCCGCCCTGGCCGCCGTCTCGCACCCCGTGGTCGTCCGGGCGCTCCGTGCGTGCCCGGACGGCCCCCGGCCGCACCTGGTGCTGGAGAACCTCGACGGACCACGGCTCTCCTCGCTCCTGCGGCGTGGTGGGCGACTCCAGCCGCAGCAGTACCTGCCGCTGGGCATCGAGCTGGCGTCGGCGCTGCACTACCTGCGCCACCTCGGCTGGGTGCACCTGGACGTCAAGCCGTCGAACACGATCATGGGCGCGCCGGCGCGGCTGATCGACCTGTCGGTGGCGCGTCGGGTCGAGGACGCCGCTCGGTTGACGCACGTGATCGGCACCGATCGCTACCTCGCCCCCGAGCAGGCCGACCCGGTGGGCCTGGGCGGCCCGGGACCGGCAGCGGACGTGTGGGGGCTGGCGGCGACGATGTTCGAGGCGGTGGTCGGACACCGGCCGTTCCGGGACGGCGACCCTGCCGCCGACGACCCGGGTGCGCGTCACCCCCAGGTGGTCGAGGAGCCCCGCCGGTTGCCCGACGACGTGCCGGGCGCGGTCCGTGAGGTGCTGCTGGCCGGCTTGTCGCGCGACCCGGCGTGCCGCCCGGAGCCGCGGGAGGTCTCCGAGGCCCTCGAGCCCGTGCTGGCCTCGCTCCCGGCCCCCAGGCTGGCGGGCTGGCGCTCCTGAGCTGTGACCTCAGGTCGTGAACCGGTACCCCATGCCTCGCACGGTGGCGATCGCGTGGCTGCCGAGCTTGCGCCTGAGGTAGCCGACGTAGACGTCCACCACGTTCGAGCCGGGGTCGAAGTCGAAGCCCCACACGTGGTCGAGGAGCTGCTCGCGGGAGAGCACCTGCCCGGCGTTGCGCATGAAGATCTCCGCCAGGTTGAACTCGCGGGCCGACAGCTCGACCTCCCGCCCGTCGACGGTGGCCCGGCGGGTGCGGAGGTCCAGGCGCACGCCCCCGGCGGCCAGCGCCACCTCGGCGTCGGCCGGTACGGCGTTGACCTGCCGCAGGCGCAACCGGACACGCGCCTGGAGCTCGGCGAAGCGGAACGGCTTGCTCATGTAGTCGTCCGCGCCGCCGTCGAGCGCCGAGACGGTGTCGGTCACGGAGTCCCGGGCCGTCAGGACCACCACCGGCATCCGGGAGCCCTGTGCACGCAGCTGCTCGAGGACCTCGAAACCGTCGAGTCCCGGCAGGCCCACGTCGAGGATCATCAGGTCGTGGTCGCCCGACAGCGCCTGGTCCAGGCCGACGCGGCCGTCCGCGACGACGGTCGGCAGGTGTCCGTCGGCACGCAGTCCCTTGGCGATGAACGCCGAGATCCGCTCCTCGTCCTCGACGATCAGGATCCTGGCCACGTGTCCTCCTCGGGGTCGGCGCCTCGGTCTGTGGTGACGCGGACGGCGGGGACGTCGACCACGAACCGCGACCCGGACGGGTGACCGTGGTGCCCAGGGTCCTCCCAGCGTGCCGACCCGCCGTGCGCCTCGGCGATGGCGGACACGATCGAGAGTCCGAGGCCGAAGCCGTCGTGGTCCTCGCTGGCGGCACGAGCGAAGCGCTCGAAGACCCGGGTGCGGTCGTCCGGAGCCAGCCCGGGCCCGGTGTCGCGGACCCACAGACGCAGGCGCGTGCCGTCGTACGAGGACCCGATCGCCACCGGGTCCCCGGCACTCGTGTGCCTCACCGCGTTGTGGGCGAGCTGGAGCACGGCCTGGGTGAGGCGTTGCGCGTCCACCTCGACGCTGGCCTCGGCCATCTCGTCGAGGAGCCACTCACGACTCCCCAGCCCGCTGCACTTGGCCAGCAGGTCCTCGGTGAGCTCGCGCACGTCGACGTGGGCGACCCGCACGAAGTCGGGCCGGTCGGACTTCGCCAGCAGGATCAGGTCGCCCACCAGACGCGACATCCGGTCCACCTCGTCGAGCAGCAGGTCCCGGGTCTCGTCGACGTCCGCCTGGCTGCGGGTGTCGAGGACCTCGAGGTGTCCGCGCAGCACTGTCAGCGGGGTGCGCAGCTCGTGGCCGGCGTCGTCGAGGAAGCGACGCTGCTCGACGAAGGCGCTCTCGAGCCGGTCGAGCATGGTGTTGACCGTGCCGGTCAGTGCGGTGATGTCGTCGTTGCCGGTGACCGGGATGCGGCGGGAGAGGTCCAGCTCGCTGATCTCCTCGGCGGTGCGACGGAGGCGTCGGAGCGGGGCCAGCAGTCGTCCGGTGACCGCGAACGCGACGCCGGCGACCAGGAGCAGCGCCAGGGCGGACACGATCGCGTAGGTGCGCATGGTGTCGCGCAGCGCCGCTCGGTTGACGTCGAGGCGGGTGACCACGAGCAGCGCGCCGCCCTCGGTGGTGCTGCGGAAGCGGACGGGCTGCCCGACGAGCAGGATCTCCCCGGCACCGTCGACGTCCAGCCGTCGGCTCCCTCCGGACGCGGCCACCTCGGCGGCGGCGTCCAGGAAGCCCGGGTCGTCGACGAGAGGATCGGCCGCGGGCGATACGAAGCGCACCGGGTCGGGACGGGTGGAGATCCACCCCACCAGGAGCTCGTCGTCGTCGGGGATGTTGCGCTGGAAGAACAGCTCGAGCATGGCCGCGACGTCGGCGAACGGCTCACCGGTGGTCGGGTCGATGCCCTCGGACTGGATGCGGTCGAACTCCTGGAGCTCCTGGTCGACGGCGGCGAGGGTCTGCTCCTCGAGGCGCTGCAGCTCGATCGCGTAGACCAGCACGCCGGCGATGACCAACGTGGCCGCGGTGAGGGTGGCCACGGCGGCGGTGATGCGGGTGCGGACCGACAGCCCGGTCCGGGACGCGGTGTGGCGGGTCCTCAGTCGTCGTCCCCGTCCTCGTCGTCGCGGTCCTCGTCGCGCTCATCATCGCGCTCATCGTCGCGGTCCTCGTCGTCGTCGCGGTCCTCGTCGCGCTCATCGTCGTCGTCGCGGTCGACGTAGCCGGGGACGACGACCTGCGGGGGACCGGGGGAGACCCGCGGGGTCGGCTGGGGCGTCAGCGTGGCACCGGGTGTCGTGCCGGGACTCGGGGCTGGTGCGTCCTCGAGGATGATCGGCGATCGCGCGGGCGGTGGGTCCGCGGAGGAGGCGACCAGGCTGCCGACGGCGTAGGCGCCCATGGGCAGGCCGAGCGCCACTCCCAGCAGCACCTTGGCCCATCCCGTCATGGCTCCATGATGCTCACCCGCCATGACGGCGCGATGAGGGCCGGATGAGAACACTCTCATCCAGCGGAGCGCCACGTGCTCACCGGACCACCGCCGGTCATCGGGACCGCTCGTCGCGCGGAGGGGCCGCTCGGCGACGACGAGCGGCACGGCAGCCGGAGGCCAACCGTGGCGGCCCTAGGGTGGCGGGCGTCACACCCCGCTGACCCTCCGCCGACCGCAAGGAGCCCGTCGTGATCGTCCCGTTCAGCGTGTCCGACTTCATCGAGCGTGCGCTCACCGTCTACGGCGAGCGCACCGGCGTGGTGGACGAGCCCGACCAGCCGGCGGCGCCGCTGGGCACCAAGGGCGAGCTGACCTACGCCGAGATGGCGTCGCTGGCCGCGCGCCAGGCCGCCCGGCTCGACGAGCTGGGGATCGAGGTGGGGGAGCGGGTCGCGGTGGTCTCGCACAACTCGGCACGCCTGCTGACCTCGTTCTTCGGGGTCTCGGCCTACGGCCGGGTGCTGGTGCCGGTGAACTTCCGGCTGCGTCCCGACGAGGTGCGCTACATCGTCGAGCACTCCGGGGCCCGGGTGCTGATCATCGATCCCGAGCTCGACGAGGCGCTGGCCGACGTGACGGCCGAGCACCGCTTCGTCATCGGCGACGACGACCTGATCTACGCTCCCGAGGGCTCGGTGCCGCGGCCGTGGGAGCCGGACGAGAACGCCACGGCGTGCATCAACTACACCTCCGGCACCACCGCACGGCCCAAGGGCGTCCAGATCACCCACCGCAACATCTGGGTCAACGCCGTCACCTTCGCGATGCACGCGCAGGTCTCCGACCGCGACGTCTACCTCCACACTCTGCCGATGTTCCACGCCAACGGCTGGGGCATGCCCTTCGCCATGACGGGGCTGGGCGCCAAGCACGTCGTGCTGCGCAAGGTCGACGGCGCTGAGATCCTGCGCCGGGTCGCCGAGCACGGGGTGACCGTGATGTGCGCCGCCCCCGCCGTGGCTGCCGCGGTGCTGGAGGCCGCCCAGGACTGGGAGGGCGAGATCCCCGGCCGCGACCGGGTGCGGATCATCATGGCCGGCGCGCCGCCGCCGACGAAGACGGTCGTGCGGGTGCAGGAGGAGCTCGGCTGGGAGTTCATCCAGATCTACGGCCTCACCGAGACCAGCCCGCTGCTGACCTTCAACCGCACCCGCGCCGAGTGGGACCACCTGCCGGCCGAGGAGCGTGCCGGACTGCTGACCCGCGCTGGGGCTCCCGCGCTCGGCGTACGCCTCTCCATCTCGGAGGCCGACGGCGAGAACGAGGGCGGGGAGGTGCTGGCGCGCTCCAACGTGGTGCTCGAGGGCTACTGGGACCAGCCCGAGGAGTCCGCGAGGGCGCTGGCCGGCGGCTGGTTCCACACCGGCGACGGCGGCACCATCGGCGAGGACGGCTACCTGACGATCAGCGACCGCAAGAAGGACGTGATCATCACGGGCGGCGAGAACGTCTCCTCCATCGAGGTGGAGGACGTGCTGTTCTCCCACCCGGCCGTTTCCGAGGTCGCCAAGGCCCCGACCTCGATCGAGTTCCGTGACGAGCTGGCCCGCACCGCGACCGGCAAGCTGCAGAAGTTCAAGCTGCGCGCGCCGTACTGGGAGGGCCGTGACCGGCAGGTGAACTGATCCTGCGGCGACGCGGTCGTCGGGTGGAATGGGCCCCGCGTTCCCCGGCCGGGGAAAGGGCAGGAGGATCCGCGTGACCGACCCGTTGACCACGTCCCTGCAGGGCGTCGTACCGGCGATCGTCGACACCCACATCCACCAGTGGGACCCCTTCACGACGCCGCGGGAGGCGTCGCGGCTGGCGCCGCTCTACCGCCGTGCGCCCCGGCTCTTCGAGCGGCTGCTGCCCGTCCTGCTGCCGCAGGCCAAGCGGGAGCTGGTCCTCACCGCCGAGCACGTGGCCCAGCCCTACCTTCCCGAGGACTACGCCCGCGACGCGGCGGAGACCGTGGAGGCGGTGGGGGTGCCCGTGGAGGCGGCGGTGCACGTGCAGGCCGGGTGGCACCGGCCGGACCCGTCCGAGGAGACCGCGTGGCTCGAGACCCTGCCCTTCGGGGCCCCGGGTCGCCCGGAGCTCGCTGCCGTCGTGGGCACGGCCGACCCGCGCGCCCCGGACTTCGGCGCGCAGCTCGACGCCCACGCACGGGCCAGCGAGCGGTTCCGCGGCATCCGGTTCATGACGACCTGGCACCCCGACCGCGGCGTCATGGACTGGATCGACGAGCCGGGCGTGATGACGTCGACGTCGTTCCTGCGCGGGTTCGCCGCGGTCGCCGAGCGCGGGCTCACGTTCGACGCCTACGTCTACTCCCACCAGCTCCCCGAGGTGGTGACGCTGGCGCGGGAGCACCCCGAGACCACGATCGTGCTCGACCACTACGCCCCGCCCGTGGGCGTGTGCGGCCCGATGGGCAGGTCCACCGCCCGCACGGAGGGCGAGCGGCGCGACCTGCTCGCCCGCTGGCGCGACGACCTGGCCCAGCTGGCCGGCACGTGCCCCAACGTCGTGGCCAAGCACTCCGGGTTGGCGTTCCCCACCCTGGGGCACCGGGAGCGCGGACTGACCCGTCAGCAGCTCGCCGAACGGGTCGCCCCGCTCGTGGAGCACACCACGCAGGTCTTCGGCCCCGACCGGCTGCTGTTCGGGTCGAACTACCCCATGGACAAGTCCGTGGCGTCGTACGGCGTCGTGGTCGGCGCGCTCGCCGACCTGCTGGCCGACGGCGGACCCGACCTGCTGCGCAAGGTGTTCCGGCACAACGCGAGGGCTGTCTACCGCCTCTGAGTCACAGCGCGCGGAGCCCGGCGGTGACGAGCACGGCGACGAGCACGCTCAGCACGAGCGGGCACCTGCGCCACAGCATCAGCGCCGCCACGGCGACCCCCACGGTGTGCGCCCCCACCGACCACGACCGGCCGGCGGCCAGCACCGAGGTGACCACGAGCGCGCTGAGGAGCGTCGGCGCCATGAGGACGATGACCCGCGTCACCGGTGGCGGCAGCGCCCGGCCCCCCAGGAGCACCGGGCCGGCCGCCTTGATCAGCGCGGTCAGGGCGGCGAGGCCGAGGATGAGCCACCAGACCTGCGCGTAGGTCAACGTCATCCGTGCCTCACCCGGCCCTCCGCACCACACCGACGAGCGCGACGGCGCTGGCGGCCAGGATCGGGATGCCCGGTGGCGCGAGGGGCACCAGGGCCAGCGCGACCAGGGCACCGGCGAGGGCGACCCGGCGCGACACGCGGTCCCGCAGCTCCGCGATCAGCAACGACAGGAAGAAGACCGGGTAGATCGCGTCCAGCCCGAGTCGGTCGGTGTCACCGAGCAGGTCGCCCGAGACCGCGCCGACGACGGACCCGAGCGTCCACGCGACGTACTGCGGGAGCGTCGTGCCGAACAGCAACCACCGGTCGAAGGTGCCGTCACCACGATGGGCGAGCGCCCACGAGGAGTCCACGACGGTCTGCCCCTGCGCTGCGCGTCGCCACGGGCCACCGGGCAGCGACGGCGCCAGGGCGATGCCCATGGCCAGGAACCGGGCGTTCATCAGGCTCCCCGCGGTCAGGGCCGCGGGGATGCCGCCACCAGCGGTGACGACGGACAGCGCGGCGAACTGGGCGGAGCCGGCGAACACGATCATCGCGGTGACGCTGGCCTGGGCGACGCTGAACCCCGCCTGCCGGGCCAGCACCCCGAAGGAGACGCTGAGGAAGAACCCGACCGCCGCGAAGGGGAGCCCCAGCCGCAGGCCCCGGCGGAAGGAGGCGTGCTGCTCCTCGCCTCCCTCAGCTCTCACCGGCGCAGGCTAGCAACGCCCGAGGGGCCCGCCTCCCGGCGGCCTCAGGACGGCTTGACGTCCAGCACGACCTCGAACTCCAGCAGGTCCGCGCCGCTGGAGACCGGCTTGCGCTGCTCGCCCTCGGCACCCGCCGGGCCCGCGTGGGCCGCGCGGGCGTCGCCGTCGCGCCAGGCGGCGAACGACTCCTCGTCGCGCCAGTGGGTGACGACGAAGTAGCGGTCGTCGCCGGCGACGGGCCGCAGCAGCTGGAAGCCGAGGAAGCCGTCGGCGCCGTCGACGGTGTGGGCGCGGGCGGCGAACCGCTTCTCCAGCTCGGGGCCCGCCTGCGGCGGCACGGTGATGGCGTTGATCTTCACGACTGAGTTCGGGGCGGACATACAGGGAGCGTAGGCCGCTACCCTCGCCGCCATGGCCGAGCCCACGCTGCGATCCGTCGTCGACCTGGTGCACGGGTGGTACCCGCCCGGCACCGCTGACAGCTGGGACCGGGTCGGTCTCGTGCACGGCGACCTCGACCAGCCCGTACGCCGGATCCTGCTCGCCGTGGATCCCGCACCGGTCGTGGCGCAGGAGGCTGCGGACTGGGATGCCGACCTGCTGCTGACCCACCACCCGCTCTACCTCAAGGGCGTCCACGGCTTCACGAGCCAAACCCCCAAGGGGCGCACGTCGCTCACGCTCGCGGGGGCGGGCTGCGCACTGCTGGCCGCCCACACCAATGCCGACCAGGCCGAGGGCGGCGTGTCCGAGGCGATGGCCCTGGCCCTGGGGCTGCGTGACGCGCGGCCGATCCTCCCGGCGCCGCTGCCGGCCGTCGACAAGCTGGGCGTGATGGTGCCGGCCGAGGACGCCGACGGGATGCGCGCGGCGCTGGCCGGTGCCGGCGCGGGTCAGGTCGGCGACTACGACCACGCCTCGTTCACGGTCGCCGGGGAGGGGCGCTTTCGCCCGCTGCCCGGCGCCGACCCGACGATCGGCTCCGTGGGCGAGGCCGAGCGCGTCGACGAGGTGCGGATCGAGGGGGGCTTCCCGCGTGGTCGGCGGGCCCACGTCGTCCGGGCGATGCTGGCCGCGCACCCCTACGAGGAGCCCGCCTACGACGTGCTCGAGCTGGCCGACCCGCGGATCGGGACCACCGGCACGGGTCGCATCGGCGACGTGGAGCCGACCACCCTCCGCGCCTTCGCCGAGCGGGTCGCGGAGGCGCTGCCGGGCACCGCCCACGGCGTGCGGGTCGCCGGCGACCTGGACCGTCCCGTACGCCGCGTGGCGCTGTGCGGGGGAGCGGGCGACTTCCTGCTCGACACCGTGCGCGGCACCGACGCCGACGTCTACGTCACCAGCGACCTGCGCCACCACCCGGCGACGGAGTTCCTCGAGCACGAGGGTCCCGCCCTGGTCGACGTCGCCCACTGGGCCGCGGAGTGGACCTGGCTGCCGGTGCTGGCGAGGCGGCTGGAGGGGGCGCTGGGCGATACGGTGGAGGTGCGGGTCAGCACGCGCTCCACCGACGCGTGGACGCACCGCCTCTGACCCGCCCCTGAAGCGCCCCTGAACCACCCTGAACCCGCCTGTGATCCACCACGACACCCAGGAGTCACGCTGAAAGCCGACCCCGCCGCCCAGCTCCGGCTGCTCGACGTCCAGGAGCTCGACTCCCGGGCCCAGCAGCTGCACCACCAGCGCCGCACGCTGCCCGAGCTGGCCGAGATCGCCGAGCTCGAGCGCAGCCGCGCCGCCCTGGTCGACGAGGCCCGCGACGCCAAGATCGTCGTCGACGACCTGACCGTCGAGCAGGAGAAGGTCGACGCCGACGTCGAGACCGTCAAGGCGCGCCGCACCCGCGACCGGGAGCGGATGGACGCCGGCCTCATCACCAACCCCAAGGACCTCGAGCGGATGACCGGCGAGCTCGAGTCGCTCGAGCGCCGCATCTCCACGCTGGAGGACGAGGAGCTCGAGGTCATGGAGCGGCTCGAGGCCGCCCAGGGGATGCTCTCCTCGGTCAACGACCGCATCGGCGCCGCCGACACCCGGCTCGCCGAGCTCGCGGCCGCGCGTGACGCCCGGTTCGCCGAGATCGACGCGGAGCTCGCCGAGCTGGCCACCCGCCGCGGTCCCGCGGTCGAGGGACTGCCCGCCGACCTGCTCGCGCTCTACGAGAAGCTGCGCGAGTCCAAGGGTGGCCTGGCCGTCTCGCACCTGACCCAGCGCCGCTGCGGCGGATGCCAGCTCGGCATCGACGCCGCCGAGCTCGCCGCCATCAAGGCCGCCCCGGCCGATGAGGTCGTGCGCTGCGAGGAGTGCTCGCGGATCCTCGTCCGCACCTCCGAGTCCGGCCTGTGACCGCAACCCCTGGGACAGGCCCGGACACCGTCGTCGTCGAGGCCGACGGCGGCTCGCGCGGCAACCCGGGTCCGGCCGGCTACGGCGCGCTGGTGCGCGACGCCGCCACCGGGGAGGTCCTCGCCGAGGCGGCGGTGGCGATCGGGGAGGCGACCAACAACGTCGCCGAGTACGCCGGTCTCATCGCCGGTCTGCGGCTCGCGCTCGACCACGCGCCGGGTGCGCGGATCGAGGTCCGGATGGACTCCAAGCTGGTCGTGGAGCAGATGAAGGGCGCCTGGAAGGTCAAGCACCCCGGCCTGCAGCCACTGCACGCCGAGGCCCGCGCCCTCGCTCCCGCCGGCACCACCTTCACCTGGATCCCACGCGCCGAGAACGCCGATGCCGATGCCCTGGCGAACCGGGCGATGGACGGCGACGAGGTCGCTCCGGGCCCGGTGACCAGCGCCGCCGACGGAGCAACCGACGGGGCAGCCGACGAGGAGTCGGTGATCGAGGAGATCGAGTCCCCGGGTGCCGCGCGGACCGACCGCGAGCAGGACCAGGCCGGTCACCGCGGCTGGTCGCCGCCCACCGGCGCCCCGACCACGCTGGTGCTGGTCCGCCACGGCGTCACGAAGCACACCTCGGCGAAGAAGTTCTCCGGCGGCCTCGGTGGCGACAACCCGCCCCTGAGCGAGGAGGGCCTGGCACAGGCCCGCGCGGCCGCCGACTGGCTGGCCGGCCTCGGCGACCGCGTCGACACCGTGGTCGCCTCGCCCGTGCGTCGCACCCGCGAGACCGCCGAGATCGTCGCGGACGCCCTCGGGCTGCCGGTCGAGGTGGAGCCCGGCTTCGCCGAGATGGAGTTCGGCGACTGGGACGGCCTGACGTTCGCCGAGGTCGCCGAGCAGGACCCCGAGGGCCTCGACGCCTGGCTGGGCTCGCTGGACGTACCGCCGCCGGGCGGTGAGTCCTTCCGCGAGGTCGAGAGGCGAGTGCTCGGCGGGCTGGACCGGGTGCTCGAGCAGCACCCCGGACGCACCGTCGTCGTGGTCTCCCACGTCACGCCCATCAAGACGCTGGTGGCCCACACGATGGGTGCGCCGCTGGACGCGGTGTTCCGCATGGAGCTGTCGCCGGCCTCGGTCAGCGTCGTGTCGTTCTACCCGGACGACAAGGCGCCCGGCGGGGTACGTGGCTCGATGCGGCTCTACAACACCCTGCCGCCGGGAAATGGCGCGACGCTGGACCCCGGTCGCTGGTAGAACCCGCGGGTGTCCACGACCCGGCCGTCCCGTCTGCATCGTGCCGTCCTGCTCGATTCCGCGCGTGGTCGCTGGCGGGTGGTCGATCTCGACCAGCGCTGGGTCGACCACGGGGACCTGACCGCCGCTCTGGGTGTCGAGCGCGCCTGGAAGTGCGGGACGCCCCGGTGGGAGACCGACGACCGCGTGGTCCACCTGCTCGTGCCGGGCGAGGGGCAGTCGCTGCCGGAGGACGGTTGGTCACGGGACCCGGCCGAGGCAGGGTTCGACCAAGCAACCGTGGACTGGTTGGTGGCGACGTACGACGCGTGGCGCACGGGACGGGTCGTGGTGACGGGTCAGCCCTGGTGGAGCGCAGCGTGGGCAGGCGAGGTGGCCGCCTGGCTGGACGAGGTGCTCCCCGCAGTCGGGCTCCGTCGGGTGGCCGAGCCGGTGCCGACCAAGCTGTGGTCGCTCTCGGCCGTGCTGCGTGTGCCGGTGGCCGGGGCGGACGGAGAGCGCGACCTGTGGTTCAAGGCCACCTGCGAGTGGTTCCGGGCCGAGCCCTCACTGACCGCGGTCGTGGCCGGGCTGGCACCGGACCTGACGCCCGACGTCGTGGCGGTGGACCCGGGCCGGGCCTGGATGCTGCTCGAAGAGCTCACCGACGCGGACGCGGAGCCGGCGCACCTGGCCGGGGCCACCGCGACGGGGATGGCGCGGCTCCAGCTCGCGGCCGACCGGGCGGAGCTGGTGCACGCCGGCGTCGAGGAGCGATCGCTCTCCGGGTTGGCGGATGAGCTGCACCGCGCGCTGCACGACAGCGTGCTGCGCGACCGCTTCTCCCCCCAGCAGTGGACGGAGTGGGCCGAGGTCGAGCCGTGGGTGGTCGAGCAGATCGAGGCCCTCGACGCGATCGGTCTCCCGACGGCCCTCAACCATGGCGACCTGCACCTCGGCAACATCGCCGGTGACACCTCGCCGGTCGTCTTCGACTGGACCGACGCCTGCCTCACGCACCCCTATCTTGACGCACGGCACCTGGCCGCCGAGCGCCCGGACGCCGAGCACGCCACGCGGGTGTGGGCCGCGTGGAGCGAGCCGTGGCGGGCGGCCTATCCCGAGCTCGACCACGAGCGGGCCTGGGCGCTGACGCCCGCCGTCGAGACGGCCTTCCAGGTCGCGACCTACGAGCGGATCTTCCGGGCCCAGGACCCCGACAGCCGCTCCGACCTGGCCGCGGTGGTGCCGTGGCTGCACGCGCGGCTCCGTGCTGCGCGAGACGCGGCGGGCGACGGCTGACCCCGTCGATCGGATCGGCCACCGATGATCGGGCGCCACGACCTCCGCTGCGGACAGGCTGGTGGCGAAGAGAGGAGGACCACGTGATCGTCGAGCTCAACCGGGCCGTGGCGCTGGTCGAGGAGCACCTCGCGGAGGACCCCGCCCGACGTGTAGAGGCCGCGGCGCTCGCCGCCCGGATCGGGACCACCGAGCACCACCTGAGGCGCACGTTCGCGTCGCTGGCGGGGATGCCGCTGTCGGACTACGTGCGTCGTCGCCGGATGTCCCTGGCCGCCCGCGACCTGACGACGGGCCGAGCGGACCTGCTCACGGTGGCCGTGCGCCACGGCTACGGCTCCAGCGAGGCGTTCGGCCGGGCCTTCCGCGCCATGCACGGCGCCAGCCCGGCCGAGGTGAGACGTGACGGCGGTCCTCTGCGCACCCAGCCCGCGATCAGCTTCGCGCTGACCGTCCACGGAGGAGAACCCATGCACACCCGCATCGTCGACCTGCCCGACCTGCGCCTGCTCGGACACGCCCGACGCGTCCGCCCGGCGGTCCTGCAGGACACCTGGGCGAGGACCGCGACCGAGTGGTTCCCGTCCCAACCGTGGCGGCTGCGCGAGGGACCCGAGATTGTCGCGGTCCAGGCCTTGGACCCGACTGACGGGTCGGCCCGTGGCGAGCTGTGGCTGCCGGTCGAGCCGACCTGAGCTACAGCTCCTCGACCACCACGTCGAGCTGCGTGCCCTTGGCGGTCGGCTCGCCGACCTCGACCATCCAGCCCAGGTCGCGCAGCGCCTCCGCGAGACGGGCGGGGGAGCCGGGGTTGGCGCCGTCCTCGAGCAGGGCGCGGGAGATGCGGCCCTTGGTGGCCTTGTTGAAGTGGGAGACGACCTTCCGCTTCCCGTCGACCTCGTGCAGCACGCGCACCGTCGCCACCCGCGGCGCCAGTTCCGGCCCCGGGCGCCAGAAGGCGGCGTAGGCGGCTGAGCGGAGGTCGACCAGCAGCCCGCCGCCGAGCAGGTCGGTCATGGCCGGGTCGAGGTGGGCGCGCCAGTGACCGGCCACCGACCCGAGGCCGGGCAGCGTCGTACCTCCCGAGAGGCGGTAGGCGGGGATCCGGTCGCCGGGACGCACCACGCCGAAGACGCTGGAAGTCACCGCGAGCCGGGACGAGGCGCGGCGGCGGGCGGCGGTGGAGAGCGTGGGCGCGTCGAGCGCGTCGTAGACCACGCCGCTGTAGACGGCGTCCGCGCGTACCGTCGGTGCGTCGGCGAGGCCGGCGTTCAACGCCACCAGGTCGTGCTGGGTGGCGCCGACCTCAAGCACCTCCGCGGCCTTCGCGACGTCCCCGGAGCACAGGTCGACGAGGGCGTCGATCACCGCGCGGCGCGCGTCGGTGAGCTCGGGGCAGGTGAGGGCGGCCAGGTCGAGCGGCTTGCCCCGGCGGGGTGCGGTCTTGCCCTCGCTGGGCGGCAGGAGGATCAGCATGGTGCTGGCTATGGTGCCTGCATGACCTCCCACCCCGTCCTGCGGGTCCCGGCCAGCCTCCTGCGCGAGGAGGTACGCCGGTTGCAGACCGAGCTCGAGGTGACCCCGGCCTTCCCGGCCGAGGTCGAGGAGGCGGCGGCGCGCGCGGCGCAGGCCCCCCGGCTGCCGGAGCTGGACCGCACCGACCTGCCCTTCGTGACCATCGACCCCGAGGGGGCGCAGGACCTCGACCAGGCCCTGCACGTCGCCCGGGACGGCGACGGCTGGGTCGTGCACTACGCCATCGCCGACGTGGCGGCCTTCGTCAGCCCGGGGGACCCGGTCGACGTCGAGGCCAACCGCCGCGGCGAGACGCTCTACGGGGCTGAGGAGAAGGTGCCGCTGCACCCGCCCGCGATCAGCGAGGACGCCGCGTCGCTGCTGCCGGAACGGGTGCGCCCGGCACTGCTGTGGACGATCCGGCTCGGGCCCGACGGGGAGCGGGTGGACGCCGACGTCCGCCGGGCCCTGGTGCGCAGCCGGGAGCAGCTGACCTACGAGGAGGCGCAGCGACGCGTCGATGCCGGGGAGGGACCGGAGACGCTGGCGCGGCTCGCGGAGATCGGACCGCTGCGACTGGCCCGCGAGGCCGCCCGAGGAGGGGTCTCGCTGCCGATCCCCGAGCAGGAGGTCGTGGTCGACGGAGGACGCTGGCACCTCGAGCACCGTGCGCGGCTGCCCGTGGAGGACTGGAACGCCCAGGTCTCGCTGCTCACCGGCTACGCCGCGGCCGCGATGATGGTCTACGGCCGGGTCGGCGTCCTGCGCACCCTTCCGCCGGCCGACCCGCGCGACGTGCAGCGCCTGCACCGCACCGCCCGGGCGCTGGGCATCGAGTGGCCCGCCGAGCTGCTCTACCCCGACTTCGTGCGCAGCCTCGATCCCACCCGTCCCGAGCACGCTGCCATGGTCGTCGCCTGCACCCGTCTGCTGCGCGGCAGCGGCTACACCGCCTTCGACGGCGAGCTGCCCGAGCAGCCGCTGCACGCCGCGCTCGCCGCGGAGTACGCACACGTCACCGCGCCGCTGCGGCGCCTCGTGGACCGCTACGCCTCCGAGGTGTGCGTCGCCCTGTGCGCCGGCGACCCGGTGCCCGACTGGGTCCGCGCGGCCCTGCCGGACCTCCCGGCGACGATGCGCCGCTCCGGACGGGTCGCGTCGGCGTACGAGCGCGGGATCCTGGACCTCGTCGAGGCCGGCGTGCTGCGCGACCGGGTCGGCGAGGTGATGACCGGCGTGGTCGTCGAGGTCGACGAGAAGAAGCCGCACCGCGGGCAGGTCGTGGTGGCCGGACCGGCCGGCGAGGCGCGCATCGAGGGCGACGCCCCGCTGCCGCTGGGCGAGGAGATCCAGGCGGAGCTCGTCGAGGCCGACGTCGACGACAGGCGCGTTCGTTTCACACCGGCGTGACCGACCGGGCATGATTCACCCTGTCCGGGTCGGGCGCCCTCTCACCCCCCCCTGGTGGGCGCTCGGGCCGGACACCTCGCGAGGCGGGGTGCCCGGGGGAGCAGTGCGGATGGGCCGACCTGTAGGCCGGGTTCTGTCCCTCGCCCTCACGGGTCCGGGGGCGACCATCCATCTACGGTCGCCGTTGCCGACGACCTCCAGCGATCTACCCGCGTGCTCGGGCGGGCAGCCCTCGAACGCACACGCGCCACCGAAGTGACTTCTTGACCTTGCTCCAGGTGGGGTTTGCCGAGCCGACCGGGTCACCCCGGTCGCTGGTGGTCTCTTACACCACCGTTTCACCATCACCGTCCCTCCCGATCGCTCGAGAGGGGCGGCTGTCTGTTCTCTGTGGCACTGTCCCGCAGGTTGCCCCGGGTGGGTGTTACCCACCACCTCGCCCTGTGGAGCCCGGACCTTCCTCGGCGCACCCACGAGGAGTGCGACGCGGTCGCCCGGCCGGCCCATCCGCAGGATGCAGGGTAGCGAGGAGGCGGCCGTCAGGGAATCCGGGCGGTGCCCCGGACGTTGACCGGGCATGAGCGAGCACCACTCCGTCCGGGTCCCGCCCGTGTCGGTCCCGGCGCTGCACCAGCCGGCGTCGGCGTACCGCACGGCCCACCAGCTGCTGAGTTCCAGCGCCCCTCGGGAGGCGCTGGAGGTGCTGGAGCCCGCGCTCACCGAGGACCCCGGCAACACCGGTCTGCGCTCGCTGCGGGCATGGGCGTTCCTCCAGCGCGCCCAGCTGCAGCGGGCCGAGGAGGACCTGCGGGTGCTGGTCGACGACGCGCCTGACGACGTGTGGGCCCGGCACGCCCTCGGCCGCAGCCTGGAGCGCCAGCGCCGCCTCGAGGAGGCGCTGCCGCACCTGCGGCTGGCCGCCGCCATGAGCGGCGAGGTCGACCACGAGGTCGCGGTGCTGCGCGTCGAGCGCCGGCTGGTGGAGACCGGTCAGCGCCCCGGCGACAGCCTCACGCCAGACGCGTGACGTCGACCTCGACGCGCATGTCCGCGGTCGAGGCACCGGAGTAGATCCCGCGCAGCGGCGGCACGTCGTCGTGGTCGCGCCCGGCCCCGATCGAGACGTAGCGGTCGTCGGGGGCGGCGTCGCAGGTCGGGTCGTACGCCGTCCAGCCGTCGTCCCACCACTCGACCCAGGCGTGTGCCTCGCTCGGGACGGCGGTGCCGACGGCCGGGTCGGGGTCGGGGTGTCGGTAGCCGGCGACGTACCGCGCCGGGATGCCGATCGATCGCAGCCCACCGATCACGAGGTGCGCGATGTCCTGGCAGACGCCGGCCCGCTGCTGCCAGGCCTCGGCGGCGTGGGACTGTGCGTGCTGGGAGCGGGGCAGGTGCTCGACCTGGTCGTGGACGAGCGCGCAGACCGCCCGCGCGGCCTGTCCGGGCAGGTCGGCGTCGGCCGCGAGCTGCTTGACCCGGGTGGCGAAGTCGTGGGGCGGGGTGACCAGGTCGGGGAGCACGAGGTCCTCGGTCCACCGGTCTGCGACCTCGCGGGTGCCCATGTCGGCCCAGGTGAGCGCGGGCTCGGCCATCGTGGCGCGGTGTGTCTGGACCGTGGAGGTCGCCGCCACGACCAGCGTGTCGTGCGGGTCGACGACCTCGAAGGCGGTGACGACGGCGCCGAAGTAGTCGCGGTACTCGTAGAACCACGGCTTGGGGGAGACCTCGACGCGGTTGTGCACGACGATCTGCTCGCTCGTGGTGACCGGGGTCAGCCGCGCCTGGTTGAACGAGGCGGTGGCCTTCCCGTCGTAGGTGAAGGTGGTGGTGTGGTTGATCCGCAGCTGCATCAGTGGGTCACCCCGGTCCAGCTCATGGCCTCGGCCCCGGCGAAGTAGCGACGGGTCACGGCCTCGGTCGCCAGCGCGCAGGTGCGCTGCAGGCGCTCCATCTCGGTGGGCAGGTCGGTCATCAGCTCCGACAGCGAGCGGTACTCCAGCTCGGCACGCATCCGGCCCAGCAGCCGCTGGGCCTCGTTCTGGAACCCGGCACGTGGGTCGGAGGCCTCCAGGTTGACCAGGCACTGCTCGGCACGGTTGAGGGAGAAGACCACCGAGCGCGGGAAGAGCCGGTCGAGCATGAGGAACTCCGCCGCGCCCCGCTCGGTCTCCAGACCGCGGTAGGTGCGGAGGAACGCCTCGTGAGCACCACAGGCGCGCAGCGTGGTGGTCCACGGGGCGTCGCTCCCGGCGCTGAGCGAGGCGGTCGCGACCAGGCGCGAGGTCATGTCGGCCCGCTCGACGCAGCGGCCCAGCATCAGGAAGTGCCAGCCCTCGTCGCGGGTCATCGTCGCGTCGGCGGTGCCGTTGACGAACGCCGCCCGCTCGCGCACCCAGGAGAAGACCGCGGGGGTGCGCATCGCGTGGAAGTGGCCGGACGGGATGGCGCGGTAGGTGGTGTTGATCGCCTCCCACATCGGCACCGACAGCGTCTCCCGGGCCCGGCGCGCGGACTCGCGGGCGCCGGCCAGGGCGGCCGCGATCGAGGTGGGGTGACCGGTGCCGTAGCAGAGCCGGTCGAGCACGAACGAGACGTCGACGTGCTCGGGCAGCGGCTCGTCGTCTCCGGGCTCGATGCCCATGATCGAGAGCAGACCCCGGCAGGTGGTGTCCTCGTCGATGGTGGCGTCCTCGAGCAGCAGCTGGGTCTGCACGTCGAGGATGCGCGCGGTGTCCTCGGCCCGCTCGACGTAGCGACCGATCCAGAACATCGACTCCGCGATCCGGCTCAGCACGGGCGCGCCCCCTTCTCGTCGCGGGCCTGCTGTTGCTGCTGCTGCTGCTGTTGTTGCTGCTGGCCCTGGCCGGCCTCCTCGACGAGGTCGGGCAGCTGGCTGGGCGCCGGACCGGGCTCACGGACCTCCGGCTGCTCCGGCTCGGGCTCGGGGGTGGGCTCGGGTTCCGGCTCGGGCTCGGGCTCGGGTGGCAGGCCCTCGAGGCTGGGCGGGCCGGCGAGCACCCAGGTGTCCTTGGACCCACCCCCGCGCGAGGAGTTCACGATCAGCTCGCCCTTGGCGAGCGCGACGCGGGTCAGGCCGCCGGGGAGCACCCAGACCCGGTTGCCGTCGTTGACGGCGAAGGGGCGCAGGTCGACGTGGCGTGGCCCGAGCTCCCCGTCGACGAAGGTGGGGACGGTGGAGAGCTGGACGACCGGCTGGGCGATCCACGAGCGCGGATCGGCCAGGACCTTGCCGCGCAGCTCGTCGAGCTCCTCCCTGGTGGCCCGCGGACCGATGACGATGCCCTTGCCGCCCGAGCCGTCGACGGGCTTGAGCACCAGCTCGTCGAGACGGTCCAGGACCTCCTCGCGGGCCTCGGCGTCGCCGCAGCGCCAGGTGTCGACGTTGCGGAGCACCGGCTCCTCGTCGAGGTAGTAGCGGATCAGGTCGGGGAGGTAGGTGTAGACGAGCTTGTCGTCGGCCACGCCGTTGCCCACCGCGTTGGCCAGCGTGACGTTGCCGGAGCGGGCCGCGTCGATCATGCCGGGGCAGCCGAGCACCGAGTCGGCGCGGAAGTGCACCGGGTCGAGGAACTCGTCGTCGACGCGGCGGTAGATGACGTGGACCGGCTCGAGGCCCTTGGTGGTGCGCATCATGACCCGGCCGCGTCGGCACTCGAGGTCGCGACCCTCGACCAGCTCCACGCCCATGGTGCGGGCGAGCAGTGCGTGCTCGAAGTAGGCGCCGTTGTAGACGCCGGGGGTCAGCACCACGACCGTCGGGTCGGTGACACCCGCCGGGGCGGCGGCGCGCAGGGCGGCCAGCAGGCGCTGGGGGTACCCCGCGACCGGGCGGATGCGGTGCTGCGCGATGGTCTCGGGCAGCGCCGCGGAGATCGCGCGCCGGTTGGTCATGACGTAGGAGACGCCGGAGGGGACGCGCACGTTGTCCTCGAGCACGCGGAACTCCCCGGCGTTGTCGCGGATCAGGTCGATGCCGGACACGTGGACGCGGACGCCGTTGGGCGGGCGCACCCCGGCGGCCTCCCGGTGGTAGTGCGACGACGTCGTGATCACCCGGCGGGGGATGACGCCGTCGTCGAAGACCTGCCCGGCGTCGTACACGTCGGCGAGGAAGGCCTCGAGGGTCTTCACGCGCTGCTGGACACCGCGCTCGATGGTCGACCAGGTGTCCATCTCGATGACGCGCGGGAGGATGTCGAGCGGGAAGGCCCGCTCCTCACCGCCGATGTCGAACGTGACGCCCTGGTCGAGGTAGGAGGCCTGCAGCTGCTCGACCCGACTGACCAGCTCCGGCGTGCTCATCTCGCGCAGCGAGTGACGCAGTCGTCGGTACGGCGGTCGCAGCGCCTGCCCGTCGAACATCTCGTCGTACGCCGGACCGCTCGACCCGTATCCCTCGAACATGGCCGTCATGCCCGGACCATACCCAGGTCCGAGTTACGTGAACGTTGCGTCAGGGGTGAGCGCGTCGCCGGGTCTCAGGGGTGGGTGAGGACCTCGGCGCCGTCGGGGGTGACCAGCAGCGTGTGCTCGAACTGCGCGGAGGGGCGGCGGTCCTTGGTCACCGCGGTCCAGCCGTCGTCCCACATCTCCCACTCGTGGGTGCCGAGGTTGAGCATCGGCTCGATCGTGAACGTCATGCCGACCTCGATGAGGTCGTCGTAGTCGGGGTCGTCGTAGTGCGGGACCACCAGGCCGGAGTGGAAGTGGGTGCCGATGCCGTGGCCGGTGAACTCGCGGACGACGCCGTACCCGTGCCGCTGGGCGAAGGCCGCGATGACCCGGCCGACGACGTTGATGCGGCGACCGGGCTTGACCGCGCGGATGCCGCGGTCCAGGGCCTCGCGGGTGTGCTCGACCAGGGCGCGGGTCTCGGGCGCGACGTCGCCGGCGAGGAAGGTGGCGTTGGTGTCGCCGTGCACGCCGTCGAGGTAGGCGGTGATGTCGATGTTGACGATGTCCCCGTCCTGGACCACACGGGCGTCGGGGATGCCGTGGCACACGACCTCGTTGACGCTGCTGCACAGCGACTTCGGGAAGCCCCGGTAGCCCAGCGTGGAGGGGTAGGCGCCGTGGTCGCAGAGGAACTCGTGGCCGATGCGGTCCAGCTCGTCGGTGGTCACGCCGGGGACCACGTGGCGCCCGACCTCCTCGCGCGCCTGCGCGGCCAGGCGGCAGGCGGCCCGCATCCGCTCGATGGTCTCGGCGTCCTTGACCTCCGAGCCCTCGAAGCGCGCGGGCGCCGGCTTGTCGACGTACTCCGGGCGCACGATCTGCGCGGGGACGGGTCGCCGGGGGGAGACGGCGGCGGGCTGCACGGTCGCGGTGGTCACGTCCGGGAAGTCTAGGTCGCGGGGGAGTACGGTCGCCCCATGGCCGACGGAGGCAAGCCCGACCAGTACTGGTACTGCGTGAAGCACCACCGCGTGGAGACCGTCGACGACCTGTGCCCGGCCAAGCACCGGCTCGGTCCCTACGACTCCCGCGAGGAGGCCTCGCGCGCCCTCGAGATCGCCGAGGAGCGCAACGAGCAGTGGGAGTCCGCCGACGACGACTGGGACGCCGTCGAGGAGGACTGACCCACCCGTGGCGTTCTTCACCCGCACGCGCCGCTACCGACGCACCGACGTCTCGCCCTGGCCCTTCGTCGGGATGGTCGGCCTCGCGGCCTGCTTCTTCCTGTACGCCGCCTCGGCACCGTTCACGCCGTGGTGGGCGCAGACGCTGCTGCTGCTCTTCTGGCTGGTGACCACGGTGCGCGCGGTCGGCTGGTGGTCGAAGCGTCCGACGTGGGTCGCCTGGGCGCCGGTGGTGTGCCTGGTGGTGTGGTTCGTGGTCATCTGGGCCGGCGCCGCGTGGTGGGGCTGGTGAGCCCCACCGGCAGGGTCAGCGCATGACCCAGGCCTTCACGCGGACGCGGAACTCCTTGAGGTCGTAGCGGCTGCCCTCGGACAGCCCGACCTGCCACAGGACGTAGTAGCGCTGCGCCTTCTTGTCGAACTGGATCCAGTAGGGCTTCTTGTAGACGACACCGGCGTGGGTGCCCCAAGGGCCGCGGAAGACCCGGCGGCCCTTGAACCTGTCCTTGGAGTCGACGTAGCCCATCACCGCGTAGCTGCTGCGCGGGCCGTTCGTGGCCGGACCGCCGACCAGCGAGACCTGCGTGCGCTCGTAGCGGCGGGTGATCCCTCGCGAGCTCGGGGGGTAGCTGTCGGGGAGGTAGGCACCGAACAGGGCGACCGCGTGGCTCTGACGCGGGTCCCGGCACCGGGTCTGCGACTGCAGGGAGAGCGTGCCGCGGCCGCCGTGGGTCGACTTCCTCGCGATCCGGCTGCACCGACCCACCGAGGTGTCCAGGAGCACGTCCTGCGGCTTCAGCTTCAAGGTCACCCAGCGGTGCCGGACCTTGCCGTGCGAGAGCCGGAAGGAGGAGGTGGGGACGGTGGTGGTGTTGCCGGCGGCGTCGGTGGCCTGGATGAGGAACGAGTAGGTGCCCTCCTCGGCCATCGGGCCCTTGCGTCCGGCGCGGGCGGCTGGAGCACCGTCGGCGTCCTGGTCGACCTCGTCGAGGCGGCCGTTCCAGGCGGTGGTCCACTGCTCCCGGGTGCGACGGACGTCCAGCGCGGCCACGTGGCCCCCGTCGGCGTCGAGGACGCTCACCGTCACCTCGGCGCCCTTCTCGGCACGGCCGGAGAGCCGCATGTGGTCGAGGATGGTGTCCTTCGCGGGGTAGAAGAGGTCCTCGGCGACCTTGACCTTCCACACCTCGGGGGCCGTGGTGTCGACGACCAGGAGGGCGGTGAAGGCCTGCTCGAGGGGGCCGAAGTCGGGCAGCTCGCTCGAGGCGAGCAGGTCCAGCGTGTAGGCGCCCTCGGCCAGGGAGGCGGGGAGGGTCAGGTGCGCGTGCAGCAGGCCCGTCCCGTCGGAGGCCTCGGTGTAGGTGGTGGCGCCGGTGACCGGCTCGCTCTCGGGCGCGTCGACGGGACGCGCCGACCAGGTCAGGTCGCCGTCGGTGTGGGCGTGGTCCTGCCACCAGTCGCGCGCCAGGCGGACGGTGACGGTCGGCTCGGTCAGGTTGGTGTGCACGGTCTCGAACGCGGAGAGGTAGAGACGCGAGCGGACCTGGAGGGGCTCCGACCGAGCGACCTCCGTGCAGTCCCAGGTGGAGTAGTGCTCCGTGGTGCAGCCCAGCACCTGGACGGCGTCACGGCCGTCGGCGAGGTCGAGCACCTGGCGGCCCTGGGGCTCGAGCTCCTGCTGGCCGAGACCGCGGGCCCACACGCTGGTGTAGCCGGGCACGTCGACGTCGACGGCGTACTCGAAGGTGTCGGGGTTGAAGGCGGTGACCTCCGGGAAGACCACCGTCGGCCCGGTGGCGGTCGGCTCCTCGGTGGCGGTCGGCTCTTCGGTGGGGGTCGGCTCGGTGGGCTCCGCGGTCGCCGTCGGCTCGGTGGGCGTCGGCTCGTCGGTGGCGGTGGCCGCGGCAGCGGCTCCGAGGACGAGGGCGACGGTGGCGGTGGTCGCCGTCAGCACCGTCAGCGCGCGGCGCCGAGGAGGACGAGGACGGGGACGGTGCTGCGAGGACATACGAGACTCCCGGGACGCTGGTGAGGCGCAAGTGTCCCAAGAGGCGAGCTCAACCCCCGCATCGGTAGGGCCTCAGGCGGGCTCCGGCGGAGCGGCCGTCGGAGTGGCCCGCAGGTCGAGGCGGGTGATCCGGTGCCCATCGACCTCAGTGACGAGCAGGGTGTGCTCGTCGTCGACCTCGACCCGGTCGCCGACCGCGGCGATGCGGCCGAGCCGGTGCAGGACGAACCCCGCAGCGGTCTCGTAGGGCCCGTCCTCGAGCTCGACCCCGGTCGCCTCGGCGAACTCCTCGATGCTGAGCCCTGCCGCGATGCCGCCGGTCTCGACCGCCGGGGGCGGGTCGTACTCGTCCTCGATCTCGCCGATCAGCTCCTCCACCAGGTCCTCGAGGGTGACGATCCCGTAGGTGCCGCCGTACTCGTCGACGACGATCGCGATGTGGGTGCGCTCGCGGCGCATCGCGCCCAGCGTCGGCAGCACCCGGTTGGTCGCGGGCAGGAAGGTGATCGGGCGGGCCAGGTCGGAGACCCGGGCGTCCGGGGTCGCATCGAGCAGGTCGCGCACGTGCAGGAAGCCGAGCACGTCGTCGGTGCCGTCGCCGACGACGGGGTAGCGGGAGTAGGGGCTGGTGCGGACCAGGTCGGTGACCTCGGCGACCGAGGAGTCGCCGGGCAGCGTCACGACGTCGGCGCGCGGGCGCATGACCTCGCGCAGGCTGCGGTCGCCGGCGTCGAAGACGTCGACGAGGATGGCCCGCTCGGAGTCGCCGAGTCCCTGGTGCTGGTCGACGAGGTATCGCAGCTCCTCGTCGGTCATGTCCTCCGACGTCGCGTCCGGGTCGCCGCCCAGGAGCCTCACGACGGCGTTGGTGGAGACCGAGAGGAACCACACGACCGGGCGCATCAGCGTGGCGAAGCGGTCCAGGGGCGGCCCGACGAGCACCGCCATGCCGGCAGCCCGCTGCAGGGCGATCCGCTTCGGCACCAGCTCGCCGAGCACCAGCGACAGGTAGGCGATCAGCAGCGTGAGCAGGACCAGCGCCAGCGTGTCGGCCAGGTCGTCGGCCAGGCCGAGCCCGGCGAGGAGCGGGGCCACGTCGGGAGCGAGCGTGGAGGCGCCGTACGCCGCGGAGAAGAAGCCGGCGACGGTGACGCCGATCTGCACCGCGGCGAGGAAGCGGTTGGGGTCGCGGGCGACGGCGGCGACGCGGGCGCCGCGTCCGCCGCGCTTCTCGAGCTGGTCGAGCTGGCCCTCGCGGAGCGAGACCAGGGCGAGCTCGGTGCCGGCGAAGACGCCACCGACGAGCACGAAGAGCAGGACCAGGCCGAGGTTGGCCAGGGTCTGGGTGTCCATTGCGGGCGCTCAGGCCCTTTCCGGGAAGGGGATGGGAGCCCCCAGGATGCCGGATCCGGCCAACACCTGCGCCACCCCGGGTCGCGGGTCAGCGCGGGCTGACCCAGAGGATCTCGTCCTGGCCGTCGCCGTTGTCGGTGAGCACCAGCAGGTCGTGGCCGGGCCCGTCGACCACCTGGCGGATGCGCCCGTGCTCGCGCAGGGCGTCGGGGGTGCGGACCCGCTTGAGCCGGCCGCGGTCGTCGAACTTCATGAAGAGCACGCGCTGGTCCTTCAGCACCGCGACGGCCAGGGTGCCGCGCAGCGCGCCCCACTTCTTGCCGACCACGAAGGACGCGCCGCCGGGGGCGACGGTCGGGTCGCCGGAGGACCACCGTGCCTCGCGCTGCTTGCCGGGCAGCGACTGGTCGGTCATCGGCACCGACTCGTCGTAGCCGGGCACGGGGTGCCAGCCGTAGTCACCGCCCTTGACCAGCTTGTTGACCTCGTCGTCGCGGTAGCTGCCGTGCTCGACCGACCACAGCGAGCCGTCGGCGCGCTGGGCGAGCCCCTGCACGTTGCGGTGGCCGTAGGTGAAGACGTAGCGCTGCTTCTTGTTGCGCGCCTTCACGAAGGGGTTCCTCGGCCAGGGGTCGCCGGTGCGGCGGTCCAGGCGCAGCACCTTGCCGCCCAGGGAGGTCAGGTCACGGGGGTTGGTGCCGACCGCGGCGTCGCCGGTGCCGACCAGCAGCGAGCCGTCACGGGCGACCAGCAGGCGGCAGCCGCCGTGACGACCGGAGGTCGCGGGCAGGCCCTTGAGCAGCACGCCGCGGCGCTTCGCCTTGGTGCCGCTGTCGTTCAGCCTCCACGCGACCACGCGCACGTCGTGCCCGCCGTCCTTGGTGGTGGCGCCCTGGCAGGTCCAGAAGCGGCCGTTGCGGCGTACCTTCGGGTCCACCGCGAGGCCCATCAACCCGGTCTCCCCGGAGACCCAGACGGACTCCGAGGGGAAGTCCACACGGCGTACGTCGCCGTCCTCCCAGATCGAGACCGTGGCCCGGTCGCGCTCGGTGAGCAGCAGGCGCCCACCGCCGATGGGCTGGACGTCCCAGGGGTTGTCGAGCCCGTCGGCGATCACCTCGACGTCGAGCCCGGGCACGGCCCGGCCGCCCTCGGGCCGGCTGCCGGCCGTCGCGTCGCTCGTGCCCGGCTCCGAGGCCGTGGAGCACGCCGCGCCGGTCAGGGCCAGCGGCGCGAGCAGCGCGGCGAGGGGGAGCAGGAGCGGTCGGCGGGTGGGCCACATGCCGTCCACGGTAGGTCTGTTACCGAAACGTGGTGCTCACCTGCCCGAGGCGTGCACCGAGCGTGGTCGGGGCGTGGCGGAGGCCTGCGTAGCGTTCAGGTCACTGGACAGCGACACCGAGATGCACCACCGCTACACAGACGGCGGGCCGGATGTGGGGACACCGGCCCGACGACCGGGGGGACAACGATGAGGTCGTCCGCCGCGCATGGGGGCGCCGGCGGACGGCCTCTCGTCGTTGTCGCGGGTGTGACCTGGAAGGTGTGCCCTAGAACGTGTGCTCCGGGCCGGGGAACGTCCCGGCCTTCACGTCCTCGGCGTACGCGCGAGCGCCGTCGAGGAGCACCTGGTGCACGTCGGCGTACTGCTTGACGAAGCGCGCCATCCGGCCGGTCCGCAGGCCGAAGGCGTCCTGCCAGACCAGGACCTGGCCGTCGCAGCCGTTGCCGGCGCCGATGCCGATGGTCGGGATGGTCAGCTCGCGGCTGATCTCGCCGGCGACGTCGCCGGGGACCATCTCCATGACGACGGCGAAGGCGCCGGCTGCCTCGACCGCCTTGGCGTCGCGCTTGACCCGCTCGGCGGTCTCGCCGCGGCCCTGGACGCGGTAGCCGCCCAGGGCGTGCTCGGACTGCGGGGTGAAACCGATGTGGGCCATCACCGGGATGCCGCCCTGGGTGAGCTTCTCGATGACCGGCACCATCTCGGCGCCGCCCTCGAGCTTCACGCAGTGGGCTCCGGCCTCCTTCAGGAAGCGCACGGCGGTGAGGTAGGCCTGCTCCGGGGAGGCCTGGTAGGAGCCGAACGGCAGGTCGCCCACGACCATCGCGCGGGT
>LULW01000157.1_pt1 | contig 47379 bp, 39 predicted proteins | sample 729531 | NCBI WGS metagenome assembly LULW01 (sample SAMN03860279, study PRJNA289734) | marine metagenome | biome: seawater column; feature: ocean; material: water; isolation source: Red Sea water column Station 108 - depth 10m | place: Saudi Arabia: Red Sea | collected 2011-10-15 | depth 10 m | reverse complement strand
CGGCCGGCCGCGGGGGCCTCGGCGAACTTGATGGTCTTGGGGATCGGCGGCTCGACGACCTCGAGCTCGTAGGTCTCGGCGATGGTCTCCAGCACCGTGCGCGAGTGGTTGGTGCGGCCGTCGTACAACGTCGGCAGCACGCCCCAGACCTCGAGCTTGCGGTTGGTGAACTTCCGGACGTCGTGCACGGTGTCGAGCAGCTGGCCCACCCCGCGGTGCGAGAGCGTCTCGCACTGCAGCGGGATGAGCACGCCGCGAGCGGCCGTCAGCGCCGCGACCGTCAGCACGCCCAGCGAGGGCGGGCAGTCCAGCAGCACCCAGTCGTAGTCGTCCTCGACGTCCTCCACGACCATCTTGACCACGTGCTCGCGGCCGGTGCGCGTGAGCAGGTCGGCCTCGGCGCGAGCGAGCTCGATGGTGGCCGGCAGGAGGTGCACGCCGTCCTCGGTCTCGATGATCACCTCGCCTGGGTCGGTGCCCTTGGTCAGCACGTGGTGCACCGAGACCTCGAGGTCCTCGGGATCGATGCCCAGGGAGAAGGTCAGGCAGGCCTGCGGGTCGAGGTCGACGAGCAGCACCCGCTGCCCGAGCTCGGCGAGAGCCGCGCCGATCGAGGCGACGGAGGTGGTCTTGGCGACGCCGCCCTTCTGGTTGGCGACGGCGAGTGTCGTGGTCATCGAGGGTCATCATGCCGGACGGGTCGCACGCTGCCGAGGTGGGACCTGTTCTACTCGGGTCATGTCTCGCTCCCTGGTCACCGGCCCGACCGCCGGCATCGGACGCTCCTTCGCCCATCAGCTGGCCGCGCGCGGCGACGACCTCGTGCTCGTCGCCCGGGACGAGGCCCGGCTCGAGGAGCTCGCCGACGAGCTCCGCGCGCAGCACGACATCGAGGTGGAGGTGCTCGCCGCCGACCTCGCCGACCGCGACCAGCTGCACCGGGTCGAGGAGCGGCTGGCCGACCTGCAGAGCCCGGTCGACCTGCTGGTCAACAACGCGGGGTTCGGCCTGAAGGGCCGCTTCCTCGACAACGACGTCGAGGCCGAGACCGCCATGCTGGACGTCCTGGTCACCGCCGTCCTGCGGCTGACCCACGCCGCGCTGGGCCCGATGGCCGCGCGGGGCCACGGCGGGGTCATCAACGTCTCCAGCGTCGCCGCCTTCCTCCCCCGCGGCACCTACTCCGCGGCCAAGGCCTACGTGAACCGGCTCGGCGAGTGGGCGGCGGCGGAGTACGCCGAGCAGGGCGTCACCGTCACCACCCTGTGCCCGGGCTTCGTGCGCACCGAGTTCCACGAGCGGATGGGCGTGGGCCGCGACTCCGCCCCGTCGTGGATGTGGCTCGACGCCGACGACCTGGTCCGCGACGCGCTGGCCGACCACGCGAAGGGGAAGGTCTACTCGATCCCCAGCGCGCAGTACAAGGTCATCGCCGGTGCCGCCCGCCTGGTGCCGAGCGGGCTGCTGCAGCGCTTCCAGGGGCTGGGCCGCAAGTAGTTGCTGCGCCTCAGAGCCCGAGCGGCTCCGGGGCGGGCCGGCCCGAGGCCGCACGGGCCCGCGCCGCGGCGTCCAGCAGCCGCTCGAGCTCGTCGGGCGCCGTGGTGTTGCACGCCAGGTCGTGACCGACCTTGCCGGTGCCGTGGTGGTCGCTGGAGCCGGTGACGACCAGGTCGAGGTTGCGGGCGATCGCGCGCAGCGAGTCGCGGGCCCCGGCGTCGTGGTCCTGGTGGTCGACCTCCAGGCCGACCAGCCCCAGGTCGGCCAGCTCGGCGATGGCCGCCTCGTCGGGGCTGCGGGTGCGGCGTCGACCCCACGCGTGGGCGATGACGCTGACCCCGCCGGCCTCGGCGACCACGCGGATGGTCTCGCGCAGCGGGGCGGCGTACCTGTCGACGTACCCGGGCATACCGGGGTTGAGGAACCGTCGGAACGCCTCGTCGCGGTCGGCCACCACCCCGGCGACGACCAGCGCGTCGGCGATGTGCGGGCGCCCGCTGGCCGCGGCGTCCCCGGAGACCCGGGCGACGTCGTCCTCGCTCAGCTCGACGTCGACTTCCCGCAGCCGCGCCAGCACCGCGGGCACACGGGACGACCGGCCCTCCAGCACCTTGTCGAGCAGCGCCACGAGCGGCGGGTACGTCGGGTCGGGGAGGTAGGCCAGCAGGTGCACGCCGCGTCCGTCGAGGCGGGTGCTGACCTCCATCCCGCGGACCAGTCCGAGACCGGCGGCATCGGCCGCGCGGGCCGCCTCGTCCCACCCCTCCGCGGTGTCGTGGTCGGTGACCCCGAGGACGTCCACACCTGCCGCGACCGCGGCGGTCACCAGCTCGGTGGGCGACTGGGTGCCGTCGCTGGCCCGGGTGTGGGTGTGCAGGTCGACCTTCACCGGCTCACCACGGGACCTGCCAGGGGGCTCACCACGGGGGCGCCGGCCCGGCGAAGGGCAGCTCGATCAGCGGCGGCCCGACCGGCGCCACGTCACGCAGGATCCAGTCGTCGCGCAGCAGCAGCACCGCCGAGGCCGGCCGGACCACGATCCACAGCCAGCGCCCGAAGGCCTCCCCCACCACGACCGAGCGGTCCCACTCCCCGCTCGAGCCGCTGGTCGAGACCGACCACAGCGGCACCTGCTTCTGCTCCAGCCGCACGCGCACCAGCGGCTGGCCTTGGAAGTGGCCGGGGTCGGGGTCGTCGTGGCGGGTGCCGGCGACGCGGGCCCCGAGGCCGGTGCCGGGCTCCTCGGTGACGACCAGGACGTCGACCGGCCCGTCGAGCTCGCTGGTGCCGGTGACGCAGGTCAGCGTGCCGCGCACCCGGTCGCCCTCGGTGACCGCGGCCAGGTCGCTGACCGACCAGCCGGGGCTCAGCGGCCACGGGAGGTAGGTCGGGAAGTCGCGGGTCCGGCCCAGGTGCGAGGCGAGCTCGTCGTACGTCGCCGCCTCGGGACGCCACAGCACGTGCGTGGGCCCGTGGTCGGGGCACGACCAGGCGCCTCCGGCCTCCGACGCGGTCGGCGTCACGGGGGCCGAGCAGCGGGAGCAGGAGGGCTGCACGGGCACGGGCCTACCGTACCGAGTGACGCGCGGCTCGGTCCCGGCTGCTCGGTCCCGGCTGCTCGGTACCGGCCGCTCAGTCCTCCCGGGGCGTGCTGCGCTCCACCAGCAGCTCGACCTGCGCGCGCAGCGCGGCGATCTCCGCGCGCAGCTCCTCGCGCTCGGCGGCCCCGCGCTGCTCGTCCTCGGCGTCGTCGGCATCGGTGACTCGCTCGACCAGCCAGCTGGCCAGCGTGGCGGTGACGACACCGAGCAGGGCCACCCCGGTGATCATCAGCAGCGCCCCGACGACCCGGCCGCTGGTGGTGACCGGGTAGGTGTCGCCGTACCCGACGGTCGTCATGGTGGTCAGGGCCCACCACATCGCGTCGCCGAAGGAGGTGATCGAGGCTCCCTCGGCGTACCTCTCGGCCTGCAGCGCCGCGAGGGCGGCGACGTAGGCGACGATGCCGGAGCCGAACCCGACGTAGAGGCCCACCCGGCCCCGCAGTCCCTGCGAGGCCGAGCGGTTGAGGACCTTGACCAGCAGCACCAGCTGCAGCGGGCGCAGTGCCGGCAGCAGCAGCACCGCCGCGTCGAACGCGTGCCGCCACGCCCACCGGAACCGGTGGTCGGCGGCCACCAGCCGCACCACGAAGTCGACGATGAAGACCAGCCACAGCAGGCCCACCACTGTGGCGCACAGCGCCTTCCACCGTCCCGGCATGCCGGGGTCGAGTATCGGCAGCGAGTAGGCCACCAGGAACACCAGCGCGGCGCCGGCCAGCGGCCACCGCGTCCAGCGCTCCCAGGTGCTGGTGGTGGGGGTCCTCACGGGACCGGTCAGTCGGCCTTCGCGTCCGGGCCGGGCCAGTTCTTGTCCGGCTGCGGAACGGGGCGGCCGGGCTGCTCGCCGCCACGGGCCTCGAGGTAGTTGTTCTTCGGCACCATCACCTTGCGGCGGAAGATGCACACGACCTTGCCGTCCTGGTTGTAGCCGATCGTCTCGACGTGGACGACGCCCCGGTCGTCCTTGGAGGTCGACTCCCACTTGTCGAGCACGGTGGTCTCGCCGTACAGCGTGTCGCCGTGGAAGGTCGGCGCGACGTGGCGCAGCGACTCGATCTCGAGGTTGGCGATCGCCTTGCCGGAGATGTCGGGCACCGACATGCCGAGCAGGATGGAGTAGACGTAGTTGCCCACCACGACGTTCTTGCCGAACTGCGTGGTCTCCTCGGCGTAGTTGGTGTCCATGTGCAGCGGGTGGTGGTTCATCGTGAGCAGGCAGAACATGTGGTCGTCGAACTCGGTGACCGTCTTGCCGGGCCAGTGCTTGTAGGTCGCACCGACCTCGAACTCCTCGTAGCTGCGACCGAACTGCACGTCTGCTCCTCTGCTCTGCTGCTGGTGACTGGTGGGTAACAAGGCCCCGCGTCATCCTGCCACGCGGAACCGGCCCGGAGGGGCTAGCGTCTCAGCACCATGAGCATGCTGCGCATCACCCTCCGCCGAGTACTGGCCGGGACCACCGCCGTCCTCCTGCTGCTGCCGCTCGCCGCATGCAGCGGCGAGGACGAGGTGGCGCGCGACCAGGCGGCCCCCACCGGCAGCGCCTCCTCGGACCAGGACGTGGAGGCCGAGGAGCCCACCAGCGGTCCCGACGTGGGCTTCGGCCCCACCGACTACGCCTTCACCCTCCAGGTCTCGTGCTTCTGCCCGTACGCCGCCGTGCCGGTGCGCGTCACCGTCGAGGACGACCGGGTCGTCGAGGCCGTCTTCGAGAAGGGCGGCGGACGCGGCGGCGCGAAGGCCGGCGAACCGGCGCCGGAGTTCTTCGAGCTCACCATCGACGAGGTCATCGCCGAGGCGGAGGACGCCGAGGAGGCGGGCGCCGCGCGCGTGGACGTCACCTGGCCCGAGGGCAGCGACTACCCGACCGAGGTCTACATCGACCGCGACGAGCGGATGGCCGACGAGGAGATCGGCTACACGCTCTCGGACGTGAAGGTCGTCGGCGAGGGCATCGGCGGCTGAGATACGAACGCCGAGCCGTCAGTCACGGGCGGACGTAGACGCCCATCCGCCGCGTGGGACCTTGACGTGGGTCACGGTCAGGTCACGATCTGAGCGTCTCGGAATGTCGGCGGTCCCTGGAAGAGTCAGCTCATGGAAGGGCTCGGGCAGCACCAGGTCGACCGCGGTGTCGCGGTCATCGCCGGTGCCCTCACCGATCTCGACGAGGTCTCCCTGATCGGTCTCGACCAGCCCGCGACCGCCGCATCGTTGGTGGAGATCGCCGCGGCCGAGGCACGCCTGGGTGAGCTCAAGCACCGCGTCCTCGCGCACGCCTCGCAGGTGCGGGTCGAGGAGGCCACCGGCGCCGCCACCACCGCGACCTGGCTGGCACGTGCCACCCGCACCACCGTCCGGTCCTCCCGCCGGGCGGTGCACCTCGCCACGGCGTTGGAGACCTACGCGCGGCTGCGGGAGGGGTACGCCGCCGGGCGGGTGAACACCGAGCAGGCCGAGGTCATCGCCCGCGCGCTCGACGCCCTACCCGTCGACATCCCCGCCAGCGTGCGGGCTGCTGCCGAGGAGCGGCTGGTCGACCTCGCTGGCCACCACGACGCCTGCGACCTGCGCGTGCTGGGTGACCGGGTCCTCGACGTCGTCGCCCCAGCCGTCGCCGACGCCCACGAAGCAGCCCGGCTGGCGGCCGAGGAACGCGCAGCCGCGCGGAAGACGATGCTGACCATGACCCCTGACGGGCAGGGCAGCGTCCATGGCCGGTTCACCGTCCCCGAGCTGCACGCCGGGATGCTGCGCAAGCAGCTGCTGGCGCTGGTCGTCCACGACAAACCCGCCCTGACGTCCACGCCCACCACGACGGCCGAGCAGGAGGAGGGTGAGCGGCCGGAGCCGGTCAAGGCCGCCACTGCCGTCGAGCTCGGTGCCGCCTTCTGTGAGCTGCTGGAGCGGCTCGACGGTTCCCAGGTGCCGGAGATGTCGACCGGCGCGACGGTGGTGGTCACCATGACCCTCGAGACCCTCACCGGTGGGCTGGCGGCCGCCACCCTGGACACCGGCGACCGGATCGCCGCCCACACCGCGCGCCGCCTGGCCTGCGAGGCCGGCATCATCCCCGTCGTCCTCAGCGGCAGACGCGAGGTCCTCGACCAAGGCCGCCGCAAGCGGCTCTTCACCCGCGCCCAACGCATCGCCCTCGCCACCCGCGACCGCGGCTGCACAGCCGCCGGCTGCCGCACCGCCGCATGGTTCTGCCACGCCCACCACGACCAACCCTGGGCCACCGGCGGCACCACCGACCTCATCAACGGCCGCCTGCTCTGCCCCACCCACCACCGCACCGCCCACGACCCCCGCTACGAGAGCAGGGTCTTGGCCGACCACCAGATCGAGTTCACCCTCAGATGCTGACCGACGTGGCCGCTCGCCCCGGCACACCAGCGGCCCGGCCCCTTCTCGGGAACCGGGCCGCTTGATCAGGCGTCAGCGACAGGCGCTCAGAGCTTGTACTCCTTGAGCAGCTGGCGACCGATGATCATCTTCTGAATGTCGGAGGTGCCCTCGCCGATGAGCATGAACTTGACCTCGCGCATCAGGCGCTCGATCTCGTACTCCTTGGAGTAGCCGTAGCCGCCGTGGATGCGGAAGGCGTCCTCGACGACCTCGTTGGCGTACTCCGAGGCGACCATCTTGGCCATGCCGGCCTCGACGTCCATGCGCTCGCCCTTGTCCTTGAGGCGGGCGGCGCGGACCATCATCGTGTGCGCGACCTCGACCTTGGTCGCCATCTCCGCGAGGCGGAAAAGCACGGCCTGGTGCTCGGCGATGGCCTTGCCGAAGGTCTTGCGCTGCTGAGCGTACTCGACGGCCAGCTCGAAGCCGCGCCAGGCCAGGCCGCAGGCGCGGGCCGCGACGTTGACGCGGCCGACCTCGACGCCGTCCATCATGTGGAAGAAGCCCTTGCCGGGCTCGCCGCCCAGGATCTGGTCGGCGGAGATCCTGTGGCCCTCGAGGACGAGCTCGGTGGTCTCGACGCCCTTGTAGCCCATCTTGTCGATCTTGCCCGGGACGGTGACGCCCTGGGCGGTCTCGCCGAAGCCGGCCTCCTTCTCGATGAGGAAGGTCGTCATGTTCTTGTAGACCGAGTCGCTGCCCTCGTCAGTCTTGACCAGGCAGGCGACCAGCGTCGAGGTGGCGCCGTTGGTCAGCCACATCTTCTGGCCGGTGATCTCGTAGCCGTCGTCGGTCTTGGTGGCCTTGGTGGAGATCGCCGAGACGTCCGAGCCCAGGCCGGGCTCGGACATCGAGAAGGCGCCGCGCACCTCACCCAGGGCCATCTTCGGAAGGTACTTCTCCTTCTGCTCTGGCGTGCCGTGCTGCATGAGCATGTAGGCCACGATGAAGTGGGTGTTGATGACGCCGGAGACGCTCATCCAGCCGCGTGCGATCTCCTCCACGCACAGCGCGTAGGTCAGCAGCGACTCGCCGAGCCCGCCGTACTCCTCGGGGATCATCAGGCCGAAGACGCCGAGCTCCTTGAGGCCCTCGATGATCTCGGTGGGGTACTCGTCGGCGTGCTCGAGCTCGTTGGCGACCGGGATGATCTCCTTGTCCACGAAGGCCCGCACGGCCTTGAGGATCTCGGACTGGTCCTCGGTGAGGCCCTCGGTCGTGCACAGGCGGGTCATGGGGGGTCCTTCCATGTCGACGGGCGAACTGTTACCGGAGAGTAACCGACCGTCGGTGACCACGGGAGGCCCGTTCGAGCCCCGAGTGGTGTGACGGCTCCTACACTGAACGGGTCAGATCATGACAGGCACGTCATGACCGGCGCGCGATCCCGGGTGGAGGAATGGACGGACCCAGACGGCCGTGGCTCGAGGCGATCGGCCTGATCCTGGTCCTCAGCCTCGCCGCCACCGCGTTCTTCGTCTCCCGCCAGCCCACCCGCACGCTGCCCGCCACCGCCCCCGGCCAGACCACGGTCACTCCCGGCGCGCGTCCCGCCCAGGACGTCGTCACCGGCGGTGACCCGATCGAGGGCACCACCCAGGGCAAGAGGAAGCGCAAGGGCAGCAGCGGTACGGCGGCGCTCCCCAAGCCCCAGCGGCTGCCCGGCGGGTTGCCGAAGCGTGCCAGCAACTGCGTGGTCAGCACCGACAGCTCCTTGGAGGTCGCCAGCTTCAACATCCACTCGGGGTGGAACCGCGGGCGCACCCGGCTGATGCTGCCGCAGATCGCGCGCGAGATGGACGCCCTCGACGTGGACGTGTGGCTGCTGCAGGAGGTGGACAAGAACCGCATCAACAGCGGCCGCGTCGACCAGGCCGCCTACCTCGCGGGCCAGCTGGGCATGGAGTACGCCTTCGCGACCAACGTGCTCCGCCCGAGCGACAGCCGCTACGGCACGGCCGTGCTGTCGGCGTACCCCATCCTCGAGAGCAGCAACACCCTGCTCCCCCGCCCGCCGGGCACCCAGCAGCGCGGCCTGCTCCGCGTGGTGGTCGAGCCGTTGCCGGGCCAGCGGGTCAGCGTGTTCACCACGCACTTCGAGCACACCTCGCAGGACGCGCGGCTGACCCAGGCCCGCACCGTGGCGCGCATCCTGGCCGACGACCCGCACCGCGTCGTGCTGGGCGGCGACCTCAACGCACGCCCGGCCTCGGCACCCATCACCACGTTGCGCGGCGTCGCGACCGACACCTGGGCGGCCGCGGGTCGCGGCGCCGGGTTGACCCACCCGTCGGCACAGCCCCGCAGCCGCATCGACTACCTCATGCACCGCGGCCAGCTGGGGGTCAACGTCGTCAGCACCCACCCCAGCCGGGTCTCCGACCACCGCGTGGTGCGTGCGTCCTACGACCTGACGCCGGGCATCCCCGACGAGATCGTGGTCCCGCTCATCTGTTGATGCCGGCGTCGACGCCGAGCAGACGTCGCACCCGGCCCCGCCAGCCGCGGCGGGCGCGCTCGGCGGCTTCCGCGGTCGCCCGGTCCTTGCGGGTCCGGTGGGTGGTGAGCTGGCGCGAGACCATGGTGGTGAGCGCGTCGACCGCCACCTGGGCGACCTGCTCCTCGCTCACCTCCTGCTCGTCGGGCGCGAAGGCGGAGTCGCGCGGCAGCAGGTCCTCCACGTCGCCGACGACGTCGTAGCCGCCCTCGCGCACGTGGTCGACGTAGCGCTGCGAGAGCTCCTCGCACCAGGCGCGCTCGCTCTCTGGCAGCAGGATCGGCCGGCCCTCGGCCCCGCCGAGGACCTTGACCGAGAAGCCGCGCTTGCCCACATCGCCGTAGACGTCGCGGCGCTTGAGGTCGTCGGGGATGCCGGCGTTGACCCGGCGCAGCACCTCGGCCTGCTCCAGTCGCAGGCCGCGGTTGGCCCGACCGACCGAGGACTGGTCGAGGAGGGCGGGGTCGACGTCGAGCACCGAGCAGAAGCGCTCGAGCAGAAGCCCCTTCTCGGCCCCGGGAGGGGGCACCGTGACGACGTGGATGCGCTCGGCCGGCACGTGCCGACTCCACTTCTCCAGGACCGCCGGCAGGTCCTTCTGCCACCAGATCGGGGCGGGCGTGCCCTGCGTCTTGTGCAGGCGCGCGAGGTAGTCGGGGAAGGTGATGGCGCGGCCGGACTGCAGCCCCTGCTGCCACACCGAGGGGATCTGGCGGCCCAGGTCCCGGGCGGTGACGACCACGTGGACCTCGCGGTCCGAGCAGGCCGCGAGCAGCCGCTGGACCTGCGCGTCGTCGGCAGGTGAGAAGGACTCCTCGGAGACCAGCGCCGCCCGCCCCCGGGCGGCGTCGAGGTTGCCGGGCAGGTCGCGCAGCACCTCGCGCGCCTGCGGCGGGTCGTGCGGGCGGAACCGGTCGCGCACGTCGAGCATCAGCCAGTACGCCGCGCGGCGGTGCGTCGGGTAGACGTCGAGACCGGCCTCGCGCAGCGCGTCGACGGAGCCGAGGAAGAGCCCTTGGAGGTACGACGTGCCGGTCTTCTGCAGACCGATGTGGAGGTAGAGCGGGCGGGTCACGCGCACACCCTAGGGGGCAGCGGTCTCCTCTGGCTGCGGCACGTCCCCGCCCTCGCCCTCGCCCGGCTCGCCACCGGACTCCTCGGTCGGCTCCTCGGGCTCGGCCGAGGGCGGCGCGGCGTCTGCCTTGAAGGCCCGCACCTGCTTCTTGTAGGCCTTCTTCTTCGTCTCCAGGCGCAGCACGGTGCGCTGGCTGACCATCGTCCGCGACAGGCCGCGGTCCAGGGCCAGCGAGGTCCACGGCGTGATCCCGGCGCGGCTGGCCAGCAGCACCGAGGAGGTGGTCCCCGGCTCGAAGGCAGCAGGACGGTGACGGACGTAGGAGCCCGGGATCTCCGAGAACTGCTTGGTCAGCCAGCGCTCGGGGGTCGTGGACTCGGTGGTGCCGGTGACGACGTTGACGGTCACCCCGCGGCGCGCCGCGGCCAGCAGCTTGGCCGCCACCCGGCGTACGTCGAGGGAGGAGGTGCGCACCCGCAGCTCCTCGCCGGCCGGCACGGCCTTGATGACGCTCTTGATCGAGCGGATGACGGTGCTGCGGCCGCGCTGGGAGACCGAGGCCGGGTCGTTGACGGTGGTGCCGGCCGAGAAGCTGACCACGGGCTCGCCCACGGTCTCCTCGGGCAGCGAGAGCTCGACGACGACGGCGTCGTGGTCGGAGTTCAGCTCGCGGGTGCGCTGCTTGAGCACGGTGAACACCTCGGCCGGACGCACCATGACGTAGTCGATGGTGGCGCCGCGGTGGTCGCCGGTCGGCTCGTACTTCCCCGACAGGTCGTAGACCGCGTTGAGACGAGCGGCGTCGAGGAGCGCGCGGGGGTACTCCGAGGACTTGTAGTGGCGGTTGAAGTCACCGCCGACCAGGACCGGGCCGCTGCCGCTCAGCTGCCCCACGAGCGCGCCGAGGCGCTGGATCGAGGGGCCGAGCAGCTTGGTGGTGCGCGGCGACTTCGGCGCGATGTGGACCGCGACGACCGACACGGTCTGCTTGCCGTCGACCGAGCGCAGCGTCACCCAGTTGGCGTATCGCACGCCCCACATCACGTGCTGGCCCTTGCCGTAGCCCTGCTTGTTGCTGATCATCGTGGTCCCGCGCGCCTCGGGGACCCAGCGGTCCGTGCGCCACACCACCGGGTTGGCGCCGGTGTACTGGCCGGGCGTGCGGAACATCTCGTAGCCCGCCGGCGCGAGGTACTGCGGCTGGCGCATCGGGACCTCGTTGAAGGTCACGAAGTCGGGGCAGGTGCGGAAGACCTTGCGCAGGTCGGCCTTGAACTTCTTCAGCGCGGTGCCGGACTTGATGTTGGCCTGGACCATCTCCACCGAGGTGACCGGCTCGGGGTCGGTCGTGGGCTCGGGGTCGGCGGTCGGCGTGCTGGTCGGGCTGCCGGTCGGGCTGCTCGTCGGAGTGGCGGTGGGCGTGTACGTCGGCGGCTCCGGCTCGCTCGCGCACCCGGTCGCCGCGGCCAGCGCGAGGTCGCCGGGGGCGCTCAGCAGCCCACCCGTCGGTCCGGCGGTCACGGCCAGCGCGGCCACGCCGGCCGTCGCCACGGCAGCACTCAGCCCGCTCGCCAGGGCCCGGCGCAGCATCATCTCGACTCCTCGTTCGTCAGCAGGCGAGGGCGCTCCGGCGCCCTCGTCACAGGAATCACAACAGCAACACAGGCCACACGACAAGACGTTCGCGACAACTACAGACGTGTAATTCGCCGGCCCGCTCGTCGGGTCGTCCTCGGGGTCGTCCCGGCCCTCCTCACGAGGAGGGATCGGTCCCGAGGCCGAGGTCCTGAGCAAGAGCGTCCGCGAGGTGCACCGAGTAGGCGGTGGTCATGTGCTCGGAGTCGCGCATCGTCACGAAGTTCCCCACGACCGAGGGGCAGCGCCGCCGCTCGCAGAACCACTTCTCGGCGTCGACGGCCTCGAGGCCCAGACCGGTCGCCACGTCCATGAAGCCGCGCTGCAGCTGCCGCGGACCCCGCTCGGGCGAGAGCAGGCAGTCGCCGAGGTCGTCGGCGCGGGAGAGGCACACGGCCTGCTCACGGGGCAGCTTCGGGGTGTTGGCCAGCAGCACCACGCGATCGGCGTGCTCGGCGAGGTCCGCCAGCGCGACCTCCAGACCGCGGTCGACCGCGGCCGCGTAGACCTCGCGCCCCTCCCCCTTGGTCACGACCTCGCCGGAGTCCACGTCCTCGACCGGCGCCAGCGGGGCGTTGGACACGAGCACCAGCTCCGGCTCCAGCTCGGCGACCGTCTCCTGGGTGAAGGCCACGAAGTCCTCGCAGGCGTCCCAGTGGCGCCCGGTCTCCGGGTCCAGGCGAATCGCGGCGTTGGTCGGGCAGCCGGTGTAGGCCAGCGTGTAGACCCGATAGCCCAGCCGCTCCCCCACGGCACGGACCGCCGGGCTCCAGGCCCGTGCGTGGGAGTCGCCGGCGAGCACGATCGAGCGCTCCGCGTCGGGGTCGCCCTCGGGGCACAGCTCCCGGGTCCCGGTGCGGTAGTCGCAGTCGCCCAGCGACGCCGTGTCCCGGCGGATGTCGAGCAGTCCCGGGACCAGCCGCCCGGGGATCGGGCGACCCTCCTGGGCCGCCAGCACCGAGGCCTGCACCAGCGCGCGCACGGGGTCGGCACTGAGCCCCTCGTCGAGGTAGTCGGCCGGCTGCACGGCCGGGTTGCTGCGTGTCGAGGCCACCCGGTGGTCGAGCCAGGTCTGCGACGCCAGCACGCCCAGCGCCAGCACCAAGACCGCGGCGGGATACATCGGCACCGCCCAGCGGGCCAGGTCCCACCGGCTCCCCCGTCGCCGGAAGGGCTGCTCCACCAGGTGGTAGGTCAGCCCGCTCAGCACCCCGATGGCCACCACGCACACCGCGACGGCCGCCGGGGAGAGCCCGCCGAGGTGGCTGCGGGCCACGATGATCACCGGGAAGTGCCACAGGTAGATCGAGTAGGACCAGTCGCCCACGACCTGCATCGGCCGCAGCGACAGCCCCCGCGCCACCCAGGTGTCCGCGCCGCCGGGCAGCGCCCCGGCGAGCAGCAGCATCACGGTGCCCAGCACCACAGGCACCGTGACCACCCCGGGCACCGGGGACTGCGGCGTCAGCACGAACGCCGAGGACACGACGAGCAGCATCCCGACCGCGGCCAGCACCCCGGGGCGGCCGCCCAGCGGCGTACCCGACGACGTACGACGGTGCAGGACGACGGCCAGGAGCGCGCCCGCCCCCAGCTGCCAGCCGCGGGTCAGGGTGGAGAAGTAGGCGGTGTCGGGCGAGGCGTAGGTCGCCCATGCCGACCAGGCCAGCGAGGCCACGACGAGCACCGTCAGCACGTGCTGGACCGAGCCGACCGGGTCGCGGCGGCGGCGCACGGCCAGCGCGGCGACCACGAGCAGCAGCACCGGCCACACGAGGTAGAACTGCTCCTCGACCGACAGCGACCAGTAGTGCTGCAGCGGCGAGACCGGTCGGCCTTCGGCGAAGTAGTCGGTCTCGACGAGCGCGAAGCGGATATTGGCGGCGAACAGGGCCGACCACCACGCGTCGGTGAGGATCTCCCCCACCCGCACGACCGGGAGCAGCAGCGCCGAGATGCCGCACGTGGCGACCAGGACGACCGTGGCGGCGGGCAGGATGCGGCGCGCGCGCCGCGCGTAGAAGTCGATCAGGGCACCGCCGAGGCCGGGGGCATCCGGGCGCTCGCGGGCGCGCAGCAGCAGGCCGGTGATGAGGAACCCGGAGATGACGAAGAAGACGTCGACGCCGAGGTAGCCGCCCGAGACGACGTCGACACCGAGGTGGGCGACCACGACGAGCAGGACCGCCACGGCGCGGAGGCCTTGGACGTCGCTCCGCATCGATCCTCCGGCTGGTTCAGGCTCAGGTAGACTCACCCGGTCATGTCGGACCCCAGCAAGCACCGCGCCGAGACCCCACGTGCCTCCGGGAGTCTAGTGCGACGGCTGGTGCCGGCGATCATCGCCGCGGTCCTGGTCACCGGTGGCGTCACCGCGGCCGCGGTCGTCGACCCCTTCGCCGACGACCCCGTGGAGCCCACGCGGCGCACGGTCGGCATGAGCATCGGCGGCGCGATGACCGCCCAGCTCCTCGAGGACGCACCCCAGCCGGTCGTGGCCGGCGAGAAGCTCCGCCTCACCAAGGCACGCAAGGCCGAGCTGAAGCGGCTGGAGGAGCAGCGCAAGGCGCGACTGAAGGCCGAGCGCATCGCCGCGAAACGCGCCGCCCAGCCGTTCTCCTTCCAGATCGCCTCGTTCAACGTCCTGGGGAGCAACCACACCGGGCCCGGTGGTGCGCGGCGCAACTTCCCCGCCGCCGGCACCCGCACGCCGCAGGGCGTGGGCGTGCTGCGCAGCCACGGCACCGACATCGTCGGGCTGCAGGAGGCCAAGCCCGACCAGCTCGGCACGATCATGCGGATGACCGGCTTCGTGGGCTACCCCGGTCCCGGCGCCGCGGACCCCGACAACACCGTGCTGTGGGACCCGAGCCGCTTCGAGCTGGTCTCCGGCTCGACGTTCCCCATCGTCTTCATGAACCGCACCCGTCCCCAGACGATCGTGCGGCTGCGCGACAAGCCGACCCAGCGCGAGTTCTACGTCGTCAACATGCACCCCTCCGCCGGCCACGACGCCCGCAACACCTCCACGCGCGTCGCCGGGTGGCGCCGCGGCGTCGCCGAGGTCAACGCGCTGCGGCAGAGCGGACTGCCCGTCCTCGTGACCGGCGACATGAACGACCGCGCCGCGTTCTTCTGCGCGTTCCTGCCGCCCACAGGCTTCGTCGCCGCGGTCGGTGGCAGCACCTCGGGCGGGTGCCGCCCGCCGGGGCGGATGCCGGTGGACTGGATCGTCGGCAGCCCCGATGTCTCCTTCAGCGGCTACGTCATCGACGAGTCCACCGTGAACCGCCGCATCAGCGACCACTTCTACATCAGCGCGACGGCGACCGTCGCCCCCGCAGGCGACTGACCACCCGGGCCGGCAGACCGGGCTGCTCGGTGGTGCCGGCCCGTTTGGCCTCCGCCTTCAGCGCGCGCACGTCGCCCAGCAGTCCCGCGATGACCTCGGCCGCGGCGTCGGCGACCTCGGTGTCGCTCACGGTGTCCGGCGTACGACGCTGCTCCAGCGTCTCGGGGACCAGCAGCCACCCGGGGTCGCCGACCAGGTCCACGTCACGCTCGGCCAGCAGGGCGACGGCGCGCTCGCCGCGGGCCCGGCAGTCGGCCACCTGGTCGGGGTAGGGCCAGAACCGCTCACCCCCGCGGGTCACCAGGCGCTCGTCGGCGAGGAAGGTGCGGATCCACACGCCGCGCTCGAAGGCGGAGCGGAACTCCCCGAGGTGCCCGTTGACCCGGCGCAGCAGCTCGGCCTCGACCACCCCCATGGACTCGTTGGGGAAGGACCCGGACACGTCGACGCGGGTGGGGTCGATCCCCACCACACCGGCGAACCGTCGCCAGATCTCCTCACGGTCCGCGGAGCGGTCCAGGGGCAGCACGTGGGTGCGCTCGCCCGGGACCACGGCGAGCCACCGCTCGAGGACGAGCGAGAGGTCCAGGGTGCGCCAGTCCCAGATGTCCTGGGGGCTGGTCGACTCGCTGCGGCCGTAGTCGGCCAGCGGCGTGGTGCTGCGGTTCTTCAGGCTCTCCTGCCAGCTGGCGGTGAACAGCCCGAGCGGCTCGCGGGCGGTCACGATGACGTGCACCTCGCGGCCGGTGGCCGCCAGCCGGGCCACGAACGCCGCGGCCTGCTCGGTGGAGGCGGCGGCGAAGAACTCGTGGGAGACCAGCACGTCGCCGTCCCGGGCGGCCACGTCGGCGAGCACGCGGTCCATCGCCTGGTGCTCACGCTCGGGGCGGCGCTTGCGGTCCGGCTCCTCGCGCACGACGCGCGAGACCCACAGGTGGTCGCGGCGCTCGCGGCCCGGCAGCAGCAGCCCCTGCTCGGCGACGGCGTCGCGCTGACCCCACAGGATCGTCTGCAGGTAGGTCGTGGCGGTCTTGGGCAGACCGATGTGCAGGAAGGCCCGACGAGTCACCGCGGGACCAGCCCCGACGACGTCGCAGTGGTCACAGCGCGTCCTGGAAGGCGGCGATCGCCGCGTCCACCCGCTCCTGGTCGCGCTGGGCCATGGGCACGAGCAGCTCCTGCACGACGTCGGCCAGCTCGGCCAGCCGCAGGTTGTGCCGGCGCAGGTCGGCGACCTCGCGCTCGAGGCGGGCGACCCGCTCGGCGAGCTCCTGGTCGCCCCCACCGGGCACGACCCGCTGAAGCCGCTGCTTGAGTCCCTGCTTCATCGCCACTGCGCGACCACCCTTCCGACCGATCCCTTGCCGCCGTCCGATCCTCCACCGGGCGACTCCGACACGTCGAGCACGGTGCCCCCGTGCCGCTCGACGAGCTTCTGCACCTGCTTCGTGCGCACCGGCACCAGGCCCGCTCCCCCGCGGCCCTTGCCGGTCCAGGTCTGGACGTAGAGGCGCCCGCCCCCGCGCAGGGTCATCGAGGCCAGCCGTCCCAGGGACTGTCGGCCGAGCTCGTCGGTGGCGTCGAGGACGTGGCGCGCGAGCATCGCGCGCGGGCCGTCACCGGCACGGCTCATGCGCGCACCCTCGCTGAGGACCCAGCGCCACTCGTCGAGGTTCAGCGCGCGCACCTCCAGCGGCAGGTCGCGTCGGCGGGCGGTGCGCCGGGCCTTCTCCAGGCCGCGGGGCGCGAAGTCGTAGGCGGTGGTGGGGAAGCCCTGGCGGGCCAGCCACAGCGCGTCGCGGCCGCGGCCGGCGCCGACGTCGAGGACGGTCGTGCCCGCGGCCTCGCCGCGGCGCAGCTGCTTGGCCAGCGCGGAGGAGCCTTTGGGCACCGGCCGGCGCCGCCGCTGGGCGGCGCGCCGCTCCCAGTCGCGTCGGGCGTGCCCGGTGCCGCGGAACCACTGGTTGAGCACCTCGGTGGTCTCGCGCGGGGTCTCGAACTTGAAGGCCGGGTCCGGCACCTTCCAGGACGGGCCGTACATCGCCTCGAGCAGCTTCTCGGGCCGGGCCGGCGCCGGGTAGTCGCGTCCCCGCAGCGACACCGTGCCCAGCGGCAGCAGCCAGTCGCGCTCGAACGGGGTGCCGACCTCGCCCATGAGGTAGAGGCGGCCGCCGTCGAGGAAGCCGCCGAAGACGTCGAGGAAACGGGTGGCGCCGTCGGCCTCGACCACGTCGACGCGGAAGGCCAGCCCGCTGTAGCGGTAGGTGCGGTAGCCGGCGGCCGCGACCACCCGCTGCAGCTCGAAGGACTCCCGGATCACGTCGACCGGGTTCGACCGCGAGGAGACGTAGCCGAGGTCGGCGTCGGAGTCGTGCCCCAGGAAGTCGCCCTCACGGACCGCGCCGAGCAGCGTGCCGTACGCCGGGAACGCGGCCACCCCGGCGCCCGCGAGCACCTCCAGCAGCTCGGTCATGGCGTCCAGCAGCGGGTCGAGGTCCGCTGCGGTGCGCTCGGAGAAGACCGGGCTGAACCGGTTGGCCTTGTCCAGCGCGATGGGGTGGCCCTGCCGGTCCACGAAGTCCACCCGGCGGTCGTCGTCGGTGAAGCGGACCTCACCGCTCCAGACGTCGGCGCCGGAGACGTGGTCGCGCAACGTCACCGAGCCGGTGCCGGACAGGTGCGGCCGCATGGCCGGCGGCCAGCCCACCCTGCGGACCGGCCGAGCCGCCCCGCGACCCGGCTCGGTGTCGCGGCGTACCCAGAACGACCAGATGCGCCGCCCGTCGAAGAGGACGTCGACCACCCGGTCCGAGCCCAGCACCACCAGGCCGACGCCGTCGGCGTCCACGCGGCGCACGCGCAGGTCGAGCACCGCGGCCTCAGTCCATGTCGACGTGCTGGTACGGGTCGATGTTCGGGTCGGCATCGGCCCGGCGACCGGCGTTCGGCGGCGGGTTCTCGTACCAGCGGTCGATGAAGCGCTGGTAGGCCAGCGTGTTCCTCTTGCCGACCAGCTTGCCGATCTGCTCGTCGGACCTGCTGGAGGGGTCGGAGGTGTTGGCCGAGCCGTTGAAGGTGACGTACGCCGTCCGGTCGGCGCCGATCCGACCGTTGATGGTCAGCACCTTGAGGTGGAAGTAGTTGTCGAAGTCGCCGTCGCCGTCGAAGTCCTGCACGAGGTGCTTCATCGGGACCGGGCCGCGACCGCCGCCGCCGTTGAGGTGCTTCTTCACGTCACGGCCCATGACGGTGTAGGCGATCCGCACGTCACAACCCTGGTCCCACAGCGTCTTGAGACGCCGGGCGGCGATCATGCCGCGCTTGCCGCGGATGACGTCGGGCGCGCTGCGCACGATGGTGCGGCCGTTGGCGTTCCCGGCCTTGCGTGCGCCCTTGCACCTGATGCGGTCCATGGTCGCCTGGACCGGGTCTTTCTCGAAGTACTTCCCGTAGTACGGCGAGAAGTAGAGGCTGTAGCGGTTGCCCTCGAACTCCCGGTAGGCGTTCTTGGTGACCTTGTCGCGCCACATCTGGTCGAAGATCTTCTCTGCGAAGTCGTAGATGTTGTCGCGCCCGACGTAGGTGTAGACCTCGTTCCACTGGTTGGCCGCGGCCGCGGTGGTGAGGTTGGCGCTGCCCTGGATCAGGACGTTGCGCGAGAGCCCGACCTTGTCGAAGAGGAACATCTTCGTGTGGGCGGCGCCGCTCTTGCCGCGGCACGAGCCGCGGCACATGCGGGCGAAGGACTTGGTCGCACCCTTCTCATTCTTGCCGTTGGTGGCCTTCAGGCCCTTCTTCAGTCGGCGGAACGACGGGTTGTCGGTGTCCGCGTCGTTGTTGTTGGCATCGATGAGCACCCGCACGGTGGTGCCCTTCTGCGCCCGCTGGATCAGCGCGTCGGCCGCCCCGGCGTTCATGAAGTTCCAGGTCATGATCTTGATCTGGCCCTTGGGCGAGGTGTGCCGGATCGTCTGCAGGATCAGGTCGAGGATCGCGCGGCGGGAGGACTGGTCACCGATCGCGGAGTTGAACGTGGGGCCCTCCTGGGCCTTGTACGTCGGCTTCTGCTCCGCGCTCGTCTCGGCGGCGACGGCCTGCGGGGCGGTCGGGGCGAGCAGCACGGCGGCGGCCGAGGCCAGGACCAGGGCGAGGGCCAGGGCCGTCGTGGCCAGGCGCGCGCGGGTGGTGTGGAGACGGAGCACGGAACTTCTCCCGGGTGTTCGGACGCCCACCGCTGCGCGGCCGGACGCCTAGGAGCACGACGGTGCGAGGGTACACGGGAGAACGGCCCCACGACCGCATCGGCCCGAGGTCTCGCCCCGACGGCGGGTGCCGGGCCGTCGTCGCCCTCAGCGCCCCCGGCCGCCCAGGAGCCCACGGCGCCGCCCGCGCCCGGCGCCGTCGCCGGCGGCACCCGGTCCTGCCGGCGAGGTGCCGCGGAAGAACTCCTCCTCGGTCTTGGCACGCCCGCGCCACTCCTCCAGCGCGGCCTCGAGGTCCGCCACGGGCACCGCCCCGGGGGCGACCGGAGCGCCCTCCAGCGGCACCAGGGGGTCGACCTCGGTCACGACACCGAGGTCGCGCAGCGTCTCGAGGTCCTCCTCGACCTGCATCCGGTAGAAGCGCTCGAGCTGGCGGCGCAGCGCCTCGGGCTCGAGCCCGCGGCTGATGAGGTCGCGCAGGGTCCGCGCCACCTGGCGCCGCTCGGCGCGGTAGGCGGCGCGCGGGCCGGAGGCGACCATCGCGGTCCACTTCCGGCAGAAGTCCTCCAGCGAGTAGGACTCGTAGTGGTGGACCAGCCAGGCGTCGTCCTGCAGGCCCGGCTCGTGGCCGCGGTCCTCGCGGGCCACCTTGTGCAGCGTCAGCCACCGGTCGGCCTCGATGCGCACGGCGGACTTGCCCATGACATGGCCGCGGATCCACACCTGGTTGCTCGGCTCGTCGATGACCCCGAGCCCGTGCAGCAGCGCGAGGTCGCGGTCGTCGAGCTCGGCCTTGAAGGCGGTCGGCTGCCCGGTCCAGGTGCTGCTCGAGACAGCCTCGCGCACCGCCAGGCGCAGCGCCAGCGTCTCCTCCGGCACCCGGGCGAGGACCTCCCGGTCGACCCGGACGACCTCGTCCCCGTCGACGTGCAGCAGCCACCCCTGCCCCAGGCCGAGGTCGGCGAGCACGCGCCGGGTCACGTTGGCGTTGATGCACTGCCGGACGTTGAGCTCGCGGGGGCGCTGCCCGCCCCACCACGCGCCTCCCGCCCGGACCACGCTGACCCGCGGGTGCTCGGTGAGCAGTGCGAGGACCTCGTCCTGCTCGTCGTCGGAGGGCGCGTCCAGGAACACCACGAGGTGGTCGACCCCGCCGGCGAGGTTGCCCTCGACGTAGCGCCGCACGTGGTCAGGGCTGTCCTTGATGGTGCTGACCGCGAGCAACGGGGCCTGGCCGCTCGGGACCTGCGAGCCGGTCTGCATGCCCCGCACCATAGTGGCGGACATCAGCCCCGGCGCCACCAGCGCGGCCGGCGGGCGGGGCCGCCGTCGCCGCCCGCGGCCCGGGCGCGCAGCATCGCCACGACCTCGTCGGGGTCCAGGTCGGCGGGCGGCGTGGTGTCCGGCGCCGGGTCCCCGGGCCCGGCGACGACCGGATCGAGGTCCTCGGCCGGCCCGTGCACGACGTGACCGGCCTCGCGGACCTCCTCCAGCCAGGCGCGGGTCCGATCGGCCAGCAGCCCGGCCGCCGTGGCCGGGGTCCGGGCCGGGGCTGAGTCGCGCGCGGCGAGCTCGCCCTCGGCGTACTCCCTCTTCACGACCCGGTGGCGTACGTCGGTGGGCAGCGAGTCCCCGATCCGGGCGTTGACCTCGCGCAGCAGCGCCACCTCGGCGGCCCCGAGCGAGGCGTTGGCGCGCACGTCCGCGTCGGTGTCGACGGCCCCCACCACCGCGGCCGGCAGCCCGGCCGCCTCGGCGAACCGCCGCCACAGCTCCCCGGTCGGGGCGCCGGGCGCGGGGCAGACGACGAGGTGCCCGTGCCCGGGCGGCAGGGCGAAGGTCCAGCGGCGCAGGGTGTCGGCGAAGTCCTGGCCGTGCCAGAAGCGCGGCCGCACACCCCCGGCGTCGGGGCCGCGGTCGCGCCCGGTGTCCGCGAAGAGCTCCTCGCCCTCGAAGTCCGCGAAGCTGCGGGTCTCCCCCAGCTTCACCCGCTCCTGCCAGTGCGCGACGGCCTGCCGCCCGAGGTCGCGCGCGGTCACCACCACGTGCACCTCGAGTCCCTCGAGCTGCTGCAGCGCCCGGTCCGCCTGCTCGGGCGTGGCGCCCGCGAGCACCTCGTGCCCGATCAGAGCGTCGCCACCGGTCGACTCCACGTGTGCGCGCACCTGGGCGCACAACCGGGCCCAGGCGCCGTCCACCTCCTCGGCCGGCAGGCCGAAGACCTCCGCGCTGCCGCGGACGTCGACCGCGCCCCGGAAGTGCAGCCCCGGCGGCCGCACGGGGTAGAGCACCCCCGCCTCGAGCAGGGCGGGCGCGTGCGCGGCCAGCAGCCCCTGGAGGTGGGTGGTGCCCGTCTTGGTCAGACCCACGTGGACGACGACGCGCACCCGGCCATCGTGCCACCCGCGGCCCGGGACGCGCGCGATGGCCTAGCCTCGTCCCGTGAGCTCCAGCCCGGTCCGCGTCTACGCCGCACGGCTGGTCGGGCTCCCCATCTTCGACCCCCAGGGCGACCAGGTCGGCAAGGTCCGCGACGTCGTCGCCGCGGTGCGCTCGGAGACCAGCGAGCCGCGGGTGCTCGGCCTGGTCGGCGAGGTGTTCGGCCGGCGCCGGATCTTCGTGCCGATGACGCGCGTGACCAACATCGACGCCGGGCAGGTCTACACGACCGGGCTGCTCAACATGCGCCGCTTCGAGCAGCGCACCACCGAGACCCTCGTCATCGGCCAGATGCTCGACCGCACGGTGCGCATCCCGAGCAGCGGGGTGAGCGGCGTGGTCTACGACGTGGCGCTGGAGCAGGCCCGCAACCGCGACTGGGTCCTGTCCCGCGTCGCGGTCCAGGAGCCGGGCAAGGGGCTGCGCCGTCGCGGCCAGACCCACGTCGTCCAGTGGCGCGACGTGGAGGGGCTGACCCGCCGTGAGGAGACCCAGGGCGCCACCCACCTCGTGCACGCGCTCAACGAGATGAAGCCGGCCGACGCGGCGAACATGATCCACGAGCTGCCGCCGGAGCGACGGACGGCCGTCGTGAGCGCCCTGGCCGACGAACGGCTCGCCGACGTGCTGGAGGAGCTGCCCGAGGAGGACCAGGTCGAGATCCTGAGCCACCTCGAGGACGAGCGCGCCGCCGACGTCCTGGAGGAGATGTCCCCCGACGACGCGGCCGACCTGATCGCCGAGCTGCCCCCGGAGACCGCCACCGCGCTGCTGGACCTCATGGAGCCCGAGGAGGCCGAGGACGTGCGGCGGCTGATGTCCTACGTCGAGGACACCGCCGGCGCGATGATGACCCCCGAGCCGGTGATCCTCGGCCCGGACGCCACCGTCGCCGACGCGCTGGCCCACGTGCGCAACCCCGACCTCACCCCCTCCCTCGCCTCGCAGGTCTACGTCTGCCGCCAGCCCCTGGAGACGCCGACCGGCAAGTTCCTCGGCGTCGGGCACATCCAACGGCTGCTGCGTGAGATGCCGTCCTCGCTGGTGGCGGGCGCGCTCGACGAGGGGAACGAGACGCTGCGCCCGGAGATGAGCATCGACGAGGTGGCGGCCCACCTGGCGACGTACAACCTCGTGGCGGCGCCGGTGGTCGACGAGAACGGCCACCTGCTCGGCGCGGTCACCGTCGACGACCTGCTCGACCACATGCTCCCCGAGGGCTGGCGCGACTCGCTGAGCACGCGGCGCGGACGCCGCTCCTCCCAGCTCGGGTCCCAGCTCGGGTCCCAGCTCGGATCCCAGGCGGGCCGCCGTGCCTGAGCAGCGGCCGCGCCTCGACACCCCCCGGGAGCTGCGCCGCCAGCTGGTGCGCCGGCCGAGCTACGACGCGGACTCCTTCGGGGTCTTCGCCGAGCAGTTCGCGCGCTACATGGGCACCGCGCGCTTCCTGATGTGGATGACCGTCTTCGTGCTCGTGTGGGTGGTCTTCAACGCCGTCGCGCCCGACTCCGCGGCCTTCGACGCCTACCCCTACATCTTCCTGACCCTGATGCTGAGCCTCCAGGCCTCGTACGCCGCCCCGTTGATCCTCCTGGCGCAGAACCGTCAGGAGCAGCGCGACAAGGTGGTCGCCGAGCAGGACCGGCAGGCCAACGCCCGGGCCCACGCGGACATGGAGTTCCTGGCCCGGGAGGTCGCCTCGCTGCGGATGGCCGTGGGCGAGGTCGCGACCCGCGACTTCGTGCGCTCGGAGCTGCGCGCGCTGCTCGCCGAGATCGACGAGCGGTCCGAGCGGGGGACCGAGGACGGCGAGGAGCCACCCCGCCCGTAGACTCGAGCATCATGAGCAGCACCCTCCTCGAGCAGGTCCGCGCCGCGCTGGCGACGGTCAACGACCCCGAGATCAAGCGGCCCATCACCGACCTCGGCATGGTCGACTCCGTCGAGATCGGCGACGACGGCGGCGTGGACGTCACCGTCCTGCTGACGGTCGCCGGGTGCCCGCTGAAGGACACCATCAACCGCGACGTCACCGCCGCGGTCGCCGCGGTCGACGGCGTGAGCGACGTGCGCCTGACCCTCGGCGTCATGACCGACGAGCAGCGCGCGGGCCTCAAGGAGGTCCTCAGCGACGGCAAGGCCCAGCGCGAGCTCGCTGACCAAGGTCTTCGCGATCGCCTCCGGCAAGGGCGGCGTCGGCAAGTCCTCGGTGACGGTCAACCTGGCGCTCGGCATGGCCGCGCAGGGCCTGAAGGTCGGCGTCGTGGACGCCGACATCTACGGCCACTCGGTGCCGGCGATGCTCGGCGTGGCCGACTCGCGACCCACCCAGGTCGACGACCTGATCATGCCCGTCCCGACCGCCTCGGGCGTCTCGGTCATCTCCATCGGCATGCTCAAGCCCCGCCGCGACCAGGTCGTCGCCTGGCGCGGCCCGATGCTCGACCGGGCCCTGGTGCAGATGCTCGCCGACGTCTACTGGGGCGACCTCGACGTGCTGCTGCTCGACCTGCCGCCGGGCACCGGCGACATCGCGATCTCGCTCGGCCAGCACCTGCCCGGTGCCGAGGTCGTCGTGGTCACGACCCCGCAGGAGGCGGCCGCCGAGGTCGCCGAGCGAGCGGGCACGATGGCCTCGATGATGCACCAGCGGGTCGTGGGCGTCATCGAGAACATGAGCTACCTCACCGTCGTCGACAGCGACGGCACCGAGAAGCGGGTCGAGGTCTTCGGCTCCGGCGGCGGTCAGCGGGTCGCGGAGACCCTCTCGTCCCGCTTCGGCTACGACGTCCCGATGCTCGGTCAGGTGCCGCTGGACACCTCGCTGCGCGAGGGCGGCGACGCGGGCAAGCCGATCGTGGAGTCCGACCCGACCGCCCCCTCGGCGGTCGTCCTGCGCGACGTCGCCCAGCGGCTGGCCGGGCGCGGTCGCGGCCTCGCGGGCATGCAGCTGGGCCTGACCCCCGCCAACAAGCTCTAGGATCGGCGCCGTGTGGGGAGTCGGGCTGTCGGAGCTGGCAGTCATCGCGTTCGTGGCCGTGCTGGTCTTCGGGCCCGACCGACTCCCCGTGCTGGCCAAGCAGGCGGGCCAGTGGCTCAAGGTGGCGCGGCGCTTCGCCCACCAGGCCCGCGACGAGCTCCGCAGCGAGCTCGGCCCGGAGTACGCCGACCTCGAGCTGCGTGACCTCGACCCGCGCCAGGTCGTGCGCAAGCACATCATCGAGGCGATGAACGACGCCTCGGACGAGGACGACGACGAGGACGACACGCCCCGGCGGGGCAAGCGCAAGCAGCGGCCGCTCGACGAGGGCGAGGTCCCGCCCTACGACCTCGACGCCACCTGAGCCGTCCCCACCGGCACCACGGCGGCCAGCGAGTCCAGCGCCACCAGCACGCCCTCGCCCTGCGCCCCTGAGCGCAGCTCGACGAAGTCGGCGCCCACGCGCACCGGCACGCCCTCGGTGCGCCCGCCGTCCAGGCGGTGCCACCAGCACGGCTGAGCCTCGTCGGCCAGTCGACGCAGCGCCGACCCCACCCCCACCCGGTCGGCCACCGACCACGCGACCTCCGGGACGGCCCGCGCTGAGGCCCCACGCACCTCCACCACCGCGCTGGTCCGCACGACCCACTCCTGGCCGGCGACGCCGATCCGCAGCCAGCCCGCGGCAAGCCGCTCGAGCACGCCGGTCAGCCGCCCGACGCCGCGGACCTCGAGGGAGAGCGGCGCCCCGACTCCTGCCGCCAGCCGGGCGGCCAGCGTCACCGTGGCGTACTCCGACCGCGCCCGGTCGACGAGCTCCGGGCCACGCTCGACGGCGTACATCGACTCGGCCTGCTGCTCGAGGTCCTCGAGCAGCGAGAACACCTGCTCCTCCCACGCCATGGCTGCGACCTCCCCCGTGCGTCGGTCCGCCAAACGACGTCATGCGTCCCGGCCTGTCCACAGCCGAGGGAGCGAACGATTGACAACGCTGCCGAACCAGCGTTCACTGGCTTCACTTGAAGCAAACAGAAGCAAACGCAAGGTTCATTCTCCGATGATCTCTCTCGGGCACGTCTCCGCTCCACGCTGCGCCGCAGTGTGGACCGCCGTCACCGGCGTCGGCGCCGCCACCTGCCGCGCGCTGGCCGCGGACCTGCGGGTCCTGGTCTCCTCGCCCGCTCGCGGCGGCGCGGACCTCGAGTCATGGGTGGTGGGCCTCGCCGCTGCAGCGGTCTGCCTGGCCGCCTGCTGGGCCAGCGCCGTCACGGGCCTGGTGTGCGTGCAGCTCCTCCGTCACCGGGCCGGGGAGCAGCGCCCCGACCGGATCGCCGGGGTTCCCGCTCCCGTCCGCCGGCTCGTGCTGCGCGCCTGCGGCGTGGCGGTCGCCGGCGGTCTGGCCGGAGGACTGGCCCTCGCCCCGGCGGGCGCCACCCCCGGCAGCCTCGAGCGCGACCGCCCGAGCACGCCTTCTACCTCCGTCGCCTCCTCGCGCGCCCTGATCACCGCTCCCGTGGCCGCCTCCGTGCCGGAGGACCGGCGGGTCGTGCGTCCCGGCGACTCGCTGTGGCGCATCGCCGAGGCCGAGCTGCTGCGCCGCCACGGCCACGAGCCGACGGTCGCCGAGGTCGCGGCCTACTGGCCGCGCATCCACGCCGCCAACCGGGCCCTCGTGGGCCCCGACCCCGACCTCGTCCGCCCCGGCGTGCCGCTCGTGCTGCCCGCCCCGTCCTCCCAGGAGTCCTGATGCCCGCCCACCCGATCAGCGCCCATCCCATCGCCGCACGCCCCGGTCGCCGCTCCTTCGACCACGTACCCTTCGCCGAGGTGCAGGGCTCGCTGGCCCTGGACACGTGCACCGAGCCCGTCGTCGACCCGCTGGTGGAGAGCGTCGTGGAGCCGGCGCTCGAGCGCCCTGCCGCAGGGGTCGTCCCGATCGACCGCCGAGCGCGGGGCGAGGCCGAGCGGTGGGCCCGCCACATCGTGCAGGCAGCGCTCGAGGTGGTGGCCGGCATGCGTCCGTCCTCCCAGCTCGTGCGCTGGGTCTCCCCCGAGGTGTACGCCGACGTCCGCCGGCGCACCCAGCTGCTGGCCCTGGCCACCCACCGCGAGCCCGAGCGCGCCCACCCGGTCCGCGCCCGGCTGCAGTCGCTGCACGCGACGTACCCCGTCCCCGGCGTCCTCGAGGCGGCCGTCCACGTGCGGCACGGCCACCGCTCCCGGGCCCTGGCGGTCCGCTTCGAGCAGCGCGCCCGCCGCGGGTGGGTGTGCACCGCCCTCGACTTCGCCTGACTGCTCGCCGGGGCGCTCGCCTGACCCGTTCGTCAGACCCGTTCGCCAGACCCGTTCGCCAGACCCGTTCGCCAGACCCGTTCGCCAGATCAGTCGCGACACGCCACCGCCCGATCACGCGGGGTTCACCGGGCCGGCGGACCCTCGCGGCCATGGTGTGGGTAGTCGTGCCGGCCCTCGACGAGGCCGAGAACCTTCGGATCCTGCTCCCGCGGATCGCGGCCGAGCTGGCGACCTTCGACCCCGCCGGCCGGATCCTCGTGGTCGACGACGGCTCGACCGACGACACGAGCAAGGTCGTGGTCGAGCTGATGGCCGACCTGGCCTGCTTGGAGCTGGAGACCCTGCGGCACAACCTCGGCAAGGCCGCCGCGCTGCACCGCGGCTTCCGCCGGGCGCTCGACGGCGGGGCCGACGTCGTGGTGATGATGGACGCCGACGGCCAGGACGACCCGGCCGAGCTCCCCCGGCTGCTCGCTGCGATCGACGCGGGCGCGGACCTGGTGACCGGCGCCCGGCTGGAGCGGCGGGACCGGTTCGTGAAGCGCACGACCTCGCGGCTCTACAACCGCACGACCGCCTGGATGTCGGGAGCCCCGGGCCGCGACTTCAACTCCGGCTTCAAGGCGATGCGCGCCGGCGTCGCCGAGGACGTGTCCCCCATGCTCTACGGCGAGATGCACCGCTACCTGACCGTGATGGCGCACGGGCTGGGCTACCGCGTCGCCGAGGTGCCGGTCGAGCACCACCCGCGAATGTCGGGTCGCAGCAAGTACGGCCTGGCCCGCTTCTGGCGCGGGTTCGCCGACCTGCTCACCGTGCGCTTCCTGCTCAGCTACGAGCACCGCCCCTCGCACCTGTTCGGCGGGGTGGGCCTCGCCAGCCTGCTCGCCGGGGTGGCGGTCCTGGGCTACCTCACGGCCCTCAAGATCGGCGGCGCCACGATCGGCGACCGTCCGCTGCTGGTCGCCGGGTTGCTGATGGTGATGGTGGGCCTGCAGCTCTCGCTGTTCGGCCTGCTCGCCGAGCTGGTCGTGCACGCCCGCCAGCAGACCCGGCACCGCAGCACCGCATGACGGCCCCTCCCCCGACCGGGCAGACCCCGCCGCGGGTCCTGCTCGTCGTGGCCGTGGGCGTCCTGGCGGTGGCCGTCCCCGCCACGTTCGTCGGCGGCTGGCTCACCGGTGTCTCCTGGGACGAGACCTACCACGTGATGCGGCTGACGACGTTCCTCGAGCACGGGTGGTACCTCCTCGAGCGCGACATGCTCGGCGGCGAGCCGGGGCCGTGGGAGGACCAGCAGTACGTCTACGGCCCCGCCACGACCCTGCTGCTGCACGCGTGGAGCGTGCTGTGGGGCGTGGAGGGCTGGGGCACCGTGTCGGCCAGCGCGACGGCGTACGCCGTGCGGCACCTCGGCGTCACGCTGCTCTCGCTCGTCGGCGTCGCCGCCACCGCCGCGCTCGCCGGCCTGGCCCTGGGCTCCTGGCGCTGGGGTGCCGTCGCCGCGGCCGCGCTCGTGGCCGTGCCGACGTGGTCGGGGCACGCGATGTTCAACGTCAAGGACGTCTCCGTCGCGACCGGCTACACCCTGGTGACGCTGGGCCTCGCGCTCACCGCCCGGCGGGACCGGCGCGGTGCCGCGGCGTTGGCGCTGGCCCTCGTCGTGGCCGGCGTGGCGCTCGCGGTGGGGACCCGCCCCGGCATCGCCCCCGGCCTGGTGGTGGCAGCCCTGGTCACGATGGTGACCCGCGACCGGTGGCGCTGGTGGGCGGTGCCCGCCGCCGGGGTCTCGGCCGGCCTCGTGCTGTGGGCGGTCTACCCCGCCCTCTTCTCCGACCCGGTGACCGCGTTGTGGCGCGGCGCCCTCAGCTCCTCCCGCTTCGACGACCAGCAGGGCGCGTGGTGGTACCTCCCGCTGTTCCTGGTCGTCGAGCTGCCCACCCTGCACCTGCTGCTCGGGGCGATCGGCGTGGTCGCCGCAGTCCTGGCGGTCCGGCGGACGGCGGGTCCGGGCCGGCTGCTGCTGGTCCTCGTGCTGCTCCAGGCACTGCTGCTGCCGACCCTGGGGGTGCTGCGGCAGGCCAACCTCTACACCGGCCTGCGCCAGCTGCTCTTCGCCGCGCCCGCCCTCGCCGTGCTCGTGGCGGTGGCGATCGCGACGCTGGTCGCGGTCGGGACGCGGCGCTGGGTCCCCTGGGTGGCGGCCGCCGCCCTCGTGCTGCCCGTGCTGGCGCAGCTGCAGCTGTTCCCCTACGGCTACGCCTACCGCAGCCCGGTGGCCCTGGTCGGCGCACCGGTCGTGGTCGAGCGCGACCCGTCCTGGGAGCTGCCGACCGACTACTGGCGCACCAGCGTGCGCGAGCTGGCGCCGGCGGTCCCCTCGGTCGGGGCGGTCACCTGCTCCCCGAGCCGGGACGCCGACGGCGGCTTCCGTCCCTACTCCCACGAGAGCCACGACGACTGCGCCCGCGACCCCGTCGGCCCCCTCATGCCGTACGCCGACGAGCGGGTCGGGCCGGGTCTCGGCTCGCCCACGCAGTTCGCCGCCGTCGTCACCGGCACCGACCGGGAGGCGGACAATTGCGAGCGGGAGGCCGAGGTGACCCGGCGGCTGTGGTGGCGCGAGCTGACCATGAGCTGGACGGCTGTCTGCGACCTCGAGCCGACGCCCTACCCGGTCGGCGGCCTCCGCCTCGACGGTGCCGGGCACGACGCGGCCGCGCTCCTGGACGGCTGGGACCTCCACCGCGCCCGGGTCGGCGCGGGCGTGCGCGGCGAGTCCGCCTCGCTCGCCGTGACGCTCCCGCCGCGGCTGCGGGCCCGCCCGCTCGCTCTCGAGGCGACGGCCGTCGGATCGGGCAGCCTCGCGCTGCACGTCAACGGCCGTGAGCTGCCCACGAGCACCGCGGGTCGGACCGTGACCGCCCGGGTCCCGGCCGAGCTGGTGGCGGCGTACCGCTTCGGACGGCTGGTGCTGGACGTGACCCGCACCGACGACCGGCAGGTGCGGCTGCTGACCCTGCGACTCAGAGCGGTGGGCCGATGACCGACCTGCACAAGCGTGCCTACGTCTCCGGGGTGCGCGGCGTGCGCGCCGGCCTGACGCGCACCGGCGTGATGGAGCGCCTGGACCGGTGGGCCGACGAGAGCCGCACCGGGTTGTGGGTGCGTTCGTGGTTCGCGGTCTACGACCTCGACGAGATGGCGCGCCTGAAGGTGCCCTGGTGGACCTTCGACTCCGCCGACGTCGTCGCGGCCCACCTCGTCGGTCGACCCGGGGCGCGCGTGCTGGAGTGGGGCTCGGGCTCGTCGACGTTGTGGTTGGCCGACCGGGCCGCGACCGTGGACAGCATCGAGCACGACCCGTCCTGGGCGGAGGCCATGCGGCCCCGGCTCCCGGCGCACGTGACGCTGCACGTGGTCCCGCCGGTCCCGCACCCCGACCCGCGCACCCCCTCGGGCAAGCGTGGCTTCGAGGGGTTGGACTTCACCGACTACGTGCACTGCGCCGACGACCTGCCGGGGTCCTTCGACCTCGTCGTGGTCGACGGCCGGGCCCGCGAGGCCTGCCTGACCCGGGCGGCGGACCGACTGGCACCCGACGGCCTGGTCGTCGTCGACAACGTGGACCGAGCGCGCTACCGCAGCGCGATCGCCGAGCTCGCCGACCGGCTCACCGACCGTCGCGGCAGCCGGGTCGAGGTGACCTGGACCCGCGGACTGACCCCTTCGCTGCCCTACCCGACGCGGACCGCGCTGCTGCGGGTGCGCCCACCCGTGGTCGCGCCGTGAGCCGGCAGCGGCTGCGCACCGTGGCGCGGGCGGCGTTCCTGGTCGCGGTGGTCGCCTTCGCCGCCTGGGGCCTCCAGGGCAGCTGGCGCGACCTGGTCGTCGCGCTCTCCTCGACCCCGCTGCCGGGCCTGGCGGTCGCCGCCGGGCTGGTGCTGCTCGGACTGCTCACCACCTGCGGCGCGTGGCTGCGGCTCCTCGCCGGCTACGGCCACCGGCTGCCCCGCGAGGACGGGCGCCGGGTGTTCTTCGTCGGGCAGCTCGGCAAGTACATCCCCGGCTCGGTCTGGTCGATGGGGGCGCACGCCGACCTGGCCCGCGGCTTCGGCGTCCCCGTCCGGGTCACCGTCGGCACCTCGTTGGCCTTCCTCGGCCTCAACGTCGCCACCGCGGGGCTGCTGGCCTTCGGGATGCTGGCCGCCGGGATGCCGACGCTGCCGCTGCCGCGGTGGGCCGGCCTGCTGGGCGCCCTGGGCTGCGCGGCGGCGCTGACGCCGCCCGTCGTCGCCCGGCTCGGCTCGCTGGTGGCCGGGTCCGCCGGGACGCTGCGCCTGACCTGGGGTGCCCTGGCGGTCCTGGTGGGCCGGATGGCGCTGACGTGGACCTGCTACGCCGGGGCGATGGTGGCGCTGATCCCCGGGACCACACCCGGGCACGTGGCCGAGCTGCTGGCCATCGCGGCGGGCGGCTTCGCCGCGGCGTACGTCGTCGGGGTGGCCGTGGTCGTCGCTCCCGCGGGTGTCGGCGCCCGCGAGGTCACGCTCGTCGCGCTGCTCTCCCCCGCCGTCGGGCTGGCGACCGCCACCGCCGTCGCCCTGGTCACCCGCGTGCTGCACACTGCGGCCGACCTGACCCTGGCGGCGGTCAGCGCCTTGCGGCGGGGCCGCAGCCCCGCCGTCCAGCGCTGACCTGCTCGGCCCGCTGGGGCCGGCTGGCGTCGGCTCAGCGCTTGCGCGACTTCTTGGCGCCCTTGCCGCCCTTGCTCTTCCAGCCCTCGGAGGCCTTGGGGCCGTCGCGGCGGACCTCGGCCTCACCGGACTCGTCCGGCGCGGAGTAGGTCAGGTTGGCCGGCGAGGTCGGGGCGTCGAGACCCTTGGCGTGGATGTGCGGCTGACCGACCGGCGAGCGCAGCGTCGGGTCGATGACCAGCACGTCCTCGTCGTCCTCGTCGACGTCGGCGTCCTCGTCCTCCTCGACGGTGACCTGGACGTTGAAGAGGTACCCGACGGTCTCCTCCTTGATGCCGTCCATGACCGCGGCGAACATGTCGAAGCCCTCCCGCTGGTACTCGACCAGCGGGTCGCGCTGGGAGTAGGCACGCAGGTAGATGCCCTCGCGGAGGTAGTCCATCTCGTAGAGGTGCTCACGCCACTTGCGGTCCAGGACCGAGAGGATCACGCGCCGCTCCAGCTCGCGCATGACCTCCTCGCCCAGCTCGGCCTCGCGGGCGTCGTAGGCCTTGTGGGCGTCGGCCTTCAGGGCCTCGATGAGCTCGTCGCGGTCGAGGTTGACCGCACCGTCGACGGCGGCAGCCATGCCCTCGAGGTCGAGGCTGACCGGGAAGATCTGGCGCAGCGCGGTGGCGAGCTGCTCCATCTCCCAGTCCTCCTCCTGGGTGGCGCCGGTGACGTAGCCGGTGACGACGTCGTCGATGAAGGTGCGGATCTGCGCCTCGAGGTCGGCGCCCTCGAGGATCGCGCGACGCTCGGCGTAGATCACCTTGCGCTGGCGGTCCATGACGTCGTCGTACTTCAGGACGTTCTTGCGGGACTCGAAGTTCTGCGCCTCGACCTGGCCCTGCGCGTTGGCGATGGCGTTGGTGACACGCTTGTTCTCGATCGGGACGTCGTCGGGGATGCGCAGCACCTGCAGCACCCGGTCGACCCAGTCGGACTTGAACAGCCGCATGAGCTCGTCCTGCAGCGAGAGGTAGAACCGGGATTCGCCCGGGTCGCCCTGACGGCCGGAACGACCGCGCAGCTGGTTGTCGATGCGGCGCGACTCGTGGCGCTCGGTGCCCAGGACGTAGAGGCCGCCGAGCTCCTTGACCTCGTCGTGCTCGGCCTGGACCTGCGCCTTGACCTTCTCCAGCGTCGCGGGCCAGGCCTCGTCGTAGGCCTCGGCGGTCTCGCCGGTGGGCTCGAGGCCCTGCTTGCGCAGCTCGGCGTCGGCCAGGAACTCCACGTTGCCGCCGAGCATGATGTCGGTGCCTCGACCGGCCATGTTGGTGGCGACGGTGACCGCGCCCTTGTGGCCGGCCATCGCGACGATCTTGGCCTCGTCGGCGTGCATCTTGGCGTTCAGCACGCTGTGCGGGACGCCCTTCTTCTTCAGCAGCGCCGAGAGGTAGTCGGACTTCTCGACCGAGACGGTGCCGACGAGGATCGGCTGACCGGTGCGGTGCTTCTCGGCGATGTCCTCGGCGACGGCCTCGTACTTCGCCTCCTCGGTGCGGTAGACGAGGTCGGGCTGGTCGACGCGCACCATCGGACGGTTGGTCGGGATCGGGACGACGCCGAGCTGGTAGATCTTGTCGAACTCCGAGGCCTCGGTCATGGCCGTGCCGGTCATGCCGGAGAGCTTGTCGTAGAGGCGGAAGAAGTTCTGCAGGGTGACGGTCGCGAGCGTCTGGTACTCCTCGCGGACCGTGACGTTCTCCTTGGCCTCGATGGCCTGGTGCAGACCGTCGTTGTAGCGGCGGCCGGACAGGATGCGGCCGGTGTGCTCGTCGACGATGAGGACCTCGCCGTTCATCACGACGTACTCCTTGTCGCGACGGAACAGCTCCTTGGCCTTGATGCCGTTGTTGAGGAAGGAGATCAGCGGGGTGTTGGCGGCCTCGTAGAGGTTCTCGATGCCCAGGTGGTCCTCGACCTTGGTGATGCCGGGCTCGAGGACGGAGATGGTGCGCTTCTTCTCGTCGACCTCGTAGTCGACGTCCTTGGTCAGGCGGGCCACGATCTTGGCGAACTCGCCGTACCACTTGACCTCGTCCTGGGTCGGACCACTGATGATCAGCGGGGTCCGCGCCTCGTCGATGAGGATCGAGTCGACCTCGTCGACGATGGCGAAGTTGTGGCCGCGCTGGACGCACTCCTCCAGGGAGGAGGCCATGTTGTCGCGGAGGTAGTCGAAGCCGAGCTCGTTGTTGGTGGCGTAGGTGATGTCGCAGTTGTAGGCCTCGCGCCGCTGCTCGGGGCGCATGTCGGGCAGGATCACGCCGACGGTCAGGCCCAGCCAGTTGTGCACGCGGCCCATCTGCTCGGACTGGTACTTCGCGAGGTAGTCGTTGACCGTGACGACGTGGACGCCCTTGCCGCCGATGGCGTTGAGGTACGCCGGGGCCACCGCGACGAGGGTCTTGCCCTCACCGGTCTTCATCTCGGCGATGTTGCCCAGGTGCAGCGCGGCGCCACCCATGATCTGGACGTCGAAGGGGCGCATGCCCAGCACCCGCTTGGCCGCCTCGCGCACCGTGGCGAAGGCCTCGGGCATCAGGTCGTCGAGGGACTCGCCTTCGGCGTGCCGCTTGCGCAGCTCGTCGGTCATGCCCTGCAGCTCGGCGTCGGACATCGCGACGAAGTCGTCCTCGATGGCGTTGACGGCTGCGGAGGATCTTGTCGAGAATCGCGGGCACGGCGTTGCTGCTCCTCTGAAGGTGGCTGTCCCGGACAGGTGCCCCGGGCCGCGCTCACTCTACCCAGCGGGGTGAGCCATCCCTAACCGACTGTCGACACGGCCGCGGACAGCTCGGGGGCGAGGTCCCCGCGTGGCGCGACGGTGATCCCGACCAACCCCAGCCAGCCCGCCAGGCGCCACAGTTCGGCTGCCAGCTGCTCGGCCGTCGCAGCGGGGGCGCCGGGCTCGGCCCAGGCGGCCGCGACCCGCAGGAGGCCCCCGTCGGCGGCGGCCCGGTCGGCCTTGAGGTCGACGCGCGCCACGATCTCCTCCCCCAGCAGGAACGGCAGCACGTAGTAGCCGTGCACCCGCTTCTCCGGGGGCGTGTAGATCTCGATGCGGTAGTGGAAGTCGAAGAGCTGCTCGGTGCGCTCGCGCTCCCACACGACCGGGTCGAAGGGGCTGAGCAGGGTGCGGGCGGCGACCCGCCGCGGGACCCGGGCGTCGCGGTGGAGGTAGGCCTGGCGCCGCCAGCCCTCGACCCGGACCGGCTCGAGCTCGCCGGTCCCGACGAGCTGCTCGATCGCGACCGCGGTGCTGGGCAGGTCGGGTCGCTTCGGGTCGTGCTGCTGGCGCAGGCGGTAGTAGTCGGCCAGGCAGGAGGCGGTGGCGACCCCGTGGGAGCGGGCTGCCCGGCGTACGAGCTCGGTGACGGCGTCCTGCGGGTCGAGCACCGGGAGGTCGAGGATCTGGGCGGGCAGGACCCGCTCGGGCAGGTCGTAGCGGACCTCGAACTGGGTGGTGCGGCCGGCGATCGCCAGCTCGCCGATCTGGTAGAGGAAGTCGAGGGTCTTGCGCGCCTCGGACCAGTTCCAGCCCCAGTGCTCCTTCGAGCGCGGCCCGCCGGAGCCGATGACCTGCTCGAGCTCACGCGCCGTGACCGGCCCGGGCTGCGCCGCGACGGCCACCCGGACCCGCTCGATCATCGAGTCCTCGACGTCCTTCCACCACTTGCCGCGGGCGGCGCGGTAGAAGTCCATCCGGTGCTGCATGAGCGGCCACAGGTCGACGGGCATGAACGCCTGGACGTGCGCCCAGTACTCCACCACCCGCCGAGGCCGCTTCTCTGCGGCCCGCGCCAGCAGGCCGGTGCGCGGGTCGGCGTCGTAGGGACCCATCCGGGAGTAGAGCGGCATGTAGTGCGCCCGCTGGAGCACGTTGACCGAGTCGACCTGCAGCACCCCGGTGCGCGCCAGGGTGCGGTCGAAGGTCCGCATCGTCGGCCCGGCGTGCGGCTTGTCGAGGAAGCCCTGGGCGGCCAGCGCGACCCGACGGGCCTGGGAACGGCTCAGCGTCTGGGTCTGTCCCTGGGTCGACGACACGGGCCGAACTCAACCACGCCGCACCGACACCTCGACTGCAGCCGGCTGGTCGAGGTGCGAGCGCAGCCTCCGGTGGTCGAGGTGCGAGGAGCGTCAGCGACGAGCCGCGAGACCCTGGGTCCTGGCGCGGGTCACGGTGCCCGGAGCCCCTGTGGAGAAGGGGTCTGAGCGTCTCGGAGTGTCGGTGGTCCCTGGAAGAGTCAGCTCATGGAAGGGCTCGGGCAGCACCAGGTGGACCGTGGTGTCGCGGTCATCGCCGGTGCGCTCACCGAGCTCGACGAGGTCTCCCTGTTGGGTCTCGACCAGACCGCGACCGCCGCCTCGCTGGTGGAGATCGCCGCGGCCGAGGCACGGCTGGGTGAGCTCAAGCACCGCGTCCTCGCGCACGCCACGGCGGTGCGGGTCGAGGAGGCCACCGGGGCCGCGACCACCGCGACGTGGCTGGCCCGTGCCACCCGCACCACCGTCCGGTCGTCACGCCGGGCGGTGCACCTCGCCACCGCGTTGGAGACCTACGCCCGGCTGCGGGAGGGGTACGCAGCCGGCGCGGTGAACACCGAGCAGGCCGAGGTCATCGCCCGTGCCCTCGACGCCCTACCCACCGACATCCCCGCCACGGTGAAGGCTGATGCCGAGCAGCGGCTCGTCGACCTCGCTGGCCACCACGACGCCTGCGACCTGCGCGTGCTGGGTGATCGGGTCCTCGACGTCGTCGCCCCCGCCGTCGCCGACGCCCACGAGGCAGCCCGGCTGGAGGCGGGGGAGCGCGCAGCCGCCCGGAAGACGATGCTGACCACCGCCCTGGGCGAGATCCCGGTGGAGGGTGGGCGACCGGAGCCGGTCAAGGCCGCCACTGGCGTCGAGCTCGGTGCCGCTTTCTGCGAGCTGCTGGAGAAGCTTGATGGCTCCCAGGTCCCGGAGATGTCGACCGGCGCGACGGTGGTCGTCACCATGACCCTCGAGACCCTGACCGGCGGCCTGGCAGCCGCCACGTTGGACACCGGTGACCGGATCGCCGCCCACACCGCCCGACGGCTGGCCTGCGAGTCCGACATCGTCCCCGTCGTCCTGGATGGCCGACGCGAGGTCCTCGACGTCGGCCGCCGCAAGCGGCTGTTCACCCGCGCCCAACGCATCGCGCTGGCCACCCGCGACAAGGGCTGCACCGCGGTCGGTTGCCGGACCGCGGCCTGGTTCTGCCACGCCCACCACGACCAGCCGTGGGCCACCGGCGGCACCACCGACCTGGCCAACGGCCGGCTGCTGTGCCCCACCCACCACCGCACCGCCCACGACCCCCGCTACGAGATACGGGTCCTGGCCGACCACCAGATCGAGTTCACCCTCAGATGCTGAGTCGCCGAGCCTCTCGGAGATCCGCCTCTCCGACGAGCAAGTGCAGGAGCAGTTCGCCCTCGAAGCCGAGCCCCGACACCAATTCGACGGCTACAGGCGGCGCCGCTGAACGTCCGCTTCTGCCGCACCGTGTGCCCTTCGTCTGACAGACGCATGTGGAGTGCAGACGTCACGCATGGCGTGTCGAGAGCACTTCACAGTCGGATCCCGGGGCCTCGACCCGCACCGGAGACGTCCTGAGATGTGGCGAGGGCGCTCGCGCGACCGCCGCACTCCGCGGCGCTGCGGGCGCCGCACCGACGGTGGTCGCCGTCGTCGACCGCGCCACCGGGTCTCGACACGCGGGTCACGGCTTCGCAGGCTCAGCCGTGCCGCTCGCTCGACCACCGATGATCTTCCGAGATGGCTTCGCCATCACGGAAGATCGAGCAGCTTCTCCTTGACGGCGTACATGACCGCCTCCATGCGCGAGTGCAGCTGCAGCTTCTCCAAGATGTTGCGCACGTGGTTCTTCACGGTGTTCTCGGAGATGAACAGGTCCTTGGCGATCTCGCGGTTGTTCTTGCCCGTGGCGACCAGGCGCAGCACCTCGAGCTCGCGCTCGGTGAGCCGCAGGCCGGGCATGTGCTCGCGCTCGGGCTTGCTCATCTGCTTGAACTCGTCGATGAGCTTGACCGCCATCGAGGGGCTGATCAGCGACTGGCCGTCGGCGACGACCGTGAGCATGATGATCTTGGCCGAGGGCACGGCCTCCTTGATGGCCTTGCACGCCTCGATGCCGGTGCGCTTGGGCATCCGCACGTCGAGCAGGACCACGTCGGGGGCAGCGGAGGCCGCGAGCTCGGTGCCCTCGATGCCGTCACCGGCCTCGCCGACGACGTCGATGCCCTCCTCGACGGAGAGCAGCATCGTCAGGCCGCGGCGGAACAGCTCCTGGTCGTCGACGACGAGGACTCGGACGGACTCGTCGTTCTCGCTCTGGGACACGGGCCGAATCATGGCACGTTCGGGCCCCCCAGGGGGACCCGAACGTGTCATCCGTCGGTGCGCGGGGCTGGCCCGCGCGGCTCAGGTGCGTCTCAGCTGAGGGCTCACTCCTCGCCGAGGTCGAGGGAGATGACGCCGTAGTCGTAGCCGCGGCGGCGGTAGACGACCGCGGGCCGCTCGCTCTCCTTGTCGACGTAGAGGTAGAAGTCGTGACCGACCAGCTCCATCTCGTAGAGCGCCTGGTCGAGGGTCATCGGGGAGGCCGGGTGGGTCTTCTCGCGCACGACGAGCGGGCCGTCGCCGGTGACCGCGATGGGGCCGACGTAGCGCTCCTCGCTGGTCTCGGCGGGCTTCTCGTCCTCGACGACCAGACCACCGGGGCCCTCACCGGGCAGCGGGAGGCCGGCGGTCGCCTGGCCCACCGACATCGGGCGCTTGCCGCCGCGGTGGACGCGCCGCCGGTCAGCGGCCTTGCGCATCTGGCTGGCCATCTTGTCCAGCGCCAGGTCCAGGGCACCCATCTTGTCGTCGGCGGCGGCCTCGGCCCGGATCACCGGCCCCTTGGAGAACGCGGTCAGCTCCACGTGGACGGCACGGTCGTGCTGACGTGGGTTGGGCTCGCAATCGACCTCGACGTGGACCCGCATGATGTGGTGATCGTGCTTCTCGAGCTTGGTCAGCTTCTCCGAGACATGGGCCCGGAAGCCCTCCTTGATCTCGCAGTGACGACCGGTCACGACAACGTCCATGGCAATCCCTCCTCAGCGCGCACCGTCGGTGGTGCGCCGTTGGTGTGTGGCAGGAGGAGTCCGTCCGGCCGACCTGGTCTTCGTCCCCACAATCGCCTGCTGAAGCGTTCGCAGCTTCTCTGCCACTACTGGCCTTCTCCCGACATCGGTCACATCTGGTGACCTGGTCGAGGCAGGACTTACGTCTAAGCCGCACCGTGATCCCGCCCGGAGGCGGTTACGTGGACCGTTTCGCCTGCGACTGGCATCGGCTTGCCGTGAGGGCGTCCGGATGGACCGACGCGCCCTGACGACGCAACCACGGACCCGGACGGACTCCATGACGAGACGATAGGCCCAACGGCGGGTGCACGGAAGGGAACGAGGACCCCTCTTGGCAAAGCCTCAGGTGCGCCGTCCCCTCCCCTCGGTACCCCGCCGAGAGGTCGCCGCCACCGTGGCGCTGCCCAGCACCGGGACCCCCACGGCCCGCAGCGCCCGCTGCGCCTCCACGAGCGTGGCGCCGGTCGTCACGACGTCGTCGCAGACCACCGCCCCCGCGATCTCCGGTACGCCGCCGGCCAGCCGTCGCAGGGGCCCCGGGCGCACCCGCAGCGCACCGTGCAGGTTGGCGGCGCGCGCGGCCGTGTCGAGCCCGGACTGGTCCGCCACCCCCGGACGGGTGGCCAGCAGCGGCACCGAGCGGGCCGGCACCCCACCCCGCTCGAGCTCGCGCGCCGCCGCCCGCACCAGCGCCAGCATCGCGTCCCTGCCCCGGGCCCGCACCGCGGCGGGCCGCGAGGGCACCGGGACCAGCACGAGCACCGCGCCCGGGGCGACGCCGCCCTCCGCCGCCAACCCGGCGACGCTCTGCGCGAGCAGTGCCCCCAGTGGCGCGGTCAGCTGGTGGCGCCCCTGCTCCTTGTGCGCCAGCAGCAGCGCGCGCAGCGCGCCGGTGTAGCCGCCGCAGGACCAGACCGGCAGCAGGCCGGGCGGGCAGGGCCGCGGCCGGGTGCGCGAGCGGGTCAGCGGGGCGTCGAGGAGCAGGCGCTCGCGGCACGCGCGACACAGCACTCCCCCGGGTCGGTCGCAGGCCGCGCACCGGCCGCCGAGCAGCAGGTCACGGGCGCCGTCGCGCAGGGTGGTCGGGTCCACGGGGGCATCCCACCGCCTACCGGACCGCCGTCGGGACGACCGGGCGACGGCGGTGGAGGACCCGGTCAGGAGCGGGGCGTGTGGAGGGTCGGCGGGTCAGCCGGCGTACGTCACGAAGGTGAGGCCCTCGTCGAGCACCCGCGGCCCACGGACAGTGGCGTTGAGGTCGGCCAGCCCGGTGTCGGTCACGGCGTAGACGCGCGTGCCGCGTGCCGGTGAGCCGACGAGGGCGGTGGCGCCGGACAACGTGGTGATGATGCCGTCCAGCCCGCCGGGCGAGCCGTCGACGCCGACGGTGACGACCTTGGCCGAGACGTCGGTGAGCCGGTTGAGCACGGCCAAGGTGGTGGTGGACGTCCACGCGACGTCGCGGATGCGTCGGCTCGGGTCGTCGTCGAGGTTCAGCGGGCGCGACCGGGTCGCCCCGGTCACCCGCTCGCTGTCGTCCCCGCGGATGCGCGCCACCCGGACCGTGTCGGCGCTCGGACCGCGGACCACGGCGACCAGGCGGGTGCCGTCACGGGAGACCAGGAAGTCACGCACCTCCTCGCCGGTGACCCCCGGGACGTCCAGCACGCCACTGTCCTCCCCCTGCACCCACCTGACGACAGCGCCATCGGCCGTGCGGTCGAGCAGCCAGAGCCGGTCGTGGACGTCCCAGGCCGGTGGCAGCAGGTCGGTGCCGACGGCCGCGGTCGTCACGTCGGGCAGGCCGGGGTCGGTCGACGGGTCCTCCCGCGGCGTGACCCCCTCGCCGTCGGTCAGCGGGGCCAGCAGGACGGTGCCGCCGGCCTCGGACACCGCGGCGACGCGCGTGCCCAGCAGGTCCACGGCCACCGAGCGCACGCCGAGGTCGACACGACCCATGACGCCGCCGACCGGGTCCAGGGAGCCTGGCGTCCCCGAGACGAGCAGCCCGTCGCGCAGTCCGTGCAGCAGCGAGTCGGTCTGGAAGCCGACCGGGTCCAGCTGGTCGCCCACGGCCACGGGGATGCGCGTCTCCCCGCCCACGGTCCGCACCGGCCGACCGTCGATCGCCAGGGTGAAGGCGTCGACGTCGGGATCCTGGCGCAGCGTCCAGGCCAGCTGGGCGAAGAGCAGCTCGGTGTCGGCGGGCGAGAACGCGCTCGCTTCACCGGTCAGGCTGATGGCGGCCAGCCCGTCGGTCACCGGCACCGACAGGTCGACCTGGAGCCCCGAGGGCAGCTGGGTGCCGAGGACACCCTGCAGGGCGCGGCCCGGGCCGCGCAGCAGCCCGGAGACCAGCGAGGAGGCGAAGGTCGGGTCGTCGCCGACGAAGACCGGCTCCGGCACCAGCACCGACCCCGAGGGGTCGGGGAAGTAGAGAGCCACCCGGCGGTAGCGCTGCTCGAACCAGGTCTCCGGGACTACCAGGGCGTCGGGCAGGTCGGAGATGCGGTACTCGCCGTCCTCGGTCACGAGCCGGAACCCCAGGATGCTGTCCTCGGGGGCGAGGTCGCCCTGCCAGGCGCCGCGCGCGTCGAGCCGGCTGGCGCCGCCGAGCCGCACCTCGATCCGGGCGGCAGCGCCCGCCGGCGGCAGCGCGTCCTCGTAGACGATGGTGCCCGCGGGCGACCACGTCGACCGGGTCTCCGAGCTGAGGAACTGCTTGGCCGTCGACAGCTCGGTGGGCCAGGCCTGCATCGCGTCGAGGAAGCCCTTGACCACCTCGGCCGCGGACATGCCCTCCTGCGGAGGTCGCGCATCGATGGCGGCGGCACCGCCGGTGTCGGTGGCCGAGCCGCCCGACTCCTCGACCTCGACGACCGGCCCGGCCTCGGGCAGCGCGACGCAGCCCGTCAGCGCCGCGAGGCAGACGGCGACCAGGCTGGCCGCGACCCGGCGCCTCACACCGGCTCCACGACGTCGTCGGGGATGAGCGGGATCGGGCTGCGGCGCAGGGCGTCGCCGTTGCGCCGCGGCAGCGTGAGCCGGAACTGCGCACCCTCGCCCGGGCGGCCCCACGCCTGCAGCCAGCCCCCGTGCAGGTGGGCGTCCTCCAGGGAGATCGACAGCCCCAGGCCGGTGCCGCCCGACGTGCGGGCACGGGCGGGGTCGGCCCGCCAGAAGCGGTTGAAGACCATCGCCGACTCCCCCGGCGCCAGGCCGACGCCGTGGTCGCGCACCGCCACGGCCGCGGCGTGGTCGTCGCCGGCCACGCGCACCACGACGGTGGGCGTGGCGCCCGGGCGCCGCGGACCGGCGTGGTCGATCGCGTTGCTGACCAGGTTGCGCAGGACGCGCTCCACCCGGCGTACGTCGGCCTCGGCCAGGCAGGGCCGGTCCGGGGCCCGGACGACGAGCCGCACCCCGCGCTGGTCGGCCAGCGGCCGGGTGCTCTCCACGACGCGGTGGGCGACGTCGACGAGGTTGACGTCGTCGACCTCGAGCTGCGCCGCGCCGGCGTCGAAGCGGCTGATCTCCAGCAGGTCCGCGAGCAGCGTCTCGAACCGGTCGAGCTCGGTCTGCAGCAGCTCCGCCGCGCGCGCGGTGACCGGGTCGAAGGACTCCTTGGCGTCGTGCAGCACGTCGCCGGCCATCCGCACGGTCGTCAGCGGCGTGCGCAGCTCGTGGGAGACGTCGGAGACGAAGCGGCGCTGGACCCGGCTGAGCTCCTCGAGCTGGCGGATCTGGCGCTGCAGGTTGGAGGCCATCTGGTTGAAGGAGGTGGCCAGGCGGGCCAGGTCGTCCTCGCCGGAGACCTCCAGGCGCTCCTGCAGCTGTCCGGCTGCCAGCCGCTCGGCGACCCGCCGCGCCATCCGGATCGGGGTGACGACCTGCTGGGCCACCAGCCAGGTCACGCCGGCGACCAGCAGGAGCAGCAGCACCCCGGCGGTCAGCAGCGCCCGGGTGACCAGCGCCAGGGTCTCCTCGTCCTCGGAGGTCGGGAACAGGAGGTAGAGCGTGTAGGTCCGGCCGTCGGCCGGGAGCGTGACCTGCGAGCCCACCGCGATGCCCGGTTCGGAGACCGGCGTCTCCCCGTCGGGGGCGAGCCGGCGGATCGTGGTGAAGGTCCACGAGGGCGTCGCGACCGTCGAGAAGTGGTCGACCAGCGAGGCCGGCACCGACGTGCGGTCCAGGCCGAAGGTGTACGTCGCCCCGCCGCCGCCCGGGTCCGCCGCGACGCCCGTGGGACCCGCAGGGCCGGCCAGCACCACCGCGAAGTCGCGCGAGAGGCCTCGCTGGATGATCGGCTCGACCAGCGCCCGCTGCTGCTCGGCGGCGTCGACGTCGCTGAGGGTGGCCGAGGCCAGCCGGGTGCGGGCGTCCTCGGTCTCGTCGAGCGCCTCGGCGACGACGGCGTCGACCCGGTCGTCGAGCAGGCCGTCGCGGGTCTGGCGCAGCAGGAACCAGCCGACGACACTGACGACCAGGAACGACAGCACGAGGGTGCTGGCCACCACCCGTGCCTGGATGGAGCGGCGCCAGAAGGTGAGCGCGGCCACCCGTCGGCCGCTCAGGCGGTGCCGGCCTTGTAGCCGACGCCTCGCACGGTCACCACGATCTCGGGGTTCTCCGGGTCGTGCTCGACCTTCGAGCGCAGCCGCTGGACGTGCACGTTGACCAGGCGGGTGTCGGCCGCGTGGCGGTAGCCCCAGACCTGCTCGAGCAGCACCTCGCGGCTGAAGACCTGCCACGGCTTGCGGGCCAGGCAGACCAGGAGGTCGAACTCCAGGGGCGTCAGGCTCACCGGGCGACCGCCACGGGTGACCTGGTGGCCGGCAACGTCGATGTGGACGTCGCCGATGGTGAGCGTCTCGGCCTGCGCGGTCGCGTCGAAGCGGCGTACGCGCGCACGGATGCGGGCCACCAGCTCCTTGGGCTTGAACGGCTTGACGACGTAGTCGTCGGCACCGGACTCCAGCCCGACCACGACGTCCACGGTGTCGCCCTTGGCGGTGAGCATCACGATCGGCACGCCGGACTCGGCGCGGATCTCCTTGCACACGTCGATGCCGTCGCGACCGGGCAGCATCAGGTCGAGCAGGACGACGTCGGGGCGGTAGTCGCGGAAGGCCTCGACGGCCTCGTCGCCGCGCAGGCACATCCGCGAGTCGAAGCCCTCCTGGCGCAGCACGATGGTGAGCATCTCGGCCAACGAGGCGTCGTCGTCGACGACGAGTACCCGACCCTTGGTCGTGTAGTCGTCCTGCGGCGCTGCCTCACTCATGGTCACCATCTTGCACCCTCCCCCCTGGCGGGCGTGCGAACGGCGGCCCCGACACCGCGGGGCCGCCGTGCGCGATCGATCAGTAGCGGTACTCGTCGGACTTGAACGGCCCCTCGACCGAGACGCCGAGGTACTTCGCCTGGTCGTCGGTCAGGGTCGTCAGCCGCACGCCGAGCGCGTCGAGGTGCAGGCGGGCGACCTCCTCGTCGAGGTGCTTGGGCAGCACGTAGACGCCGACGGGGTAGTCCTGCGGCTTGGTGAAGATCTCGATCTGCGCCAGCACCTGGTTGGTGAAGGAGTTCGACATCACGAACGACGGGTGGCCGGTGGCGTTGCCGAGGTTCATCAGGCGGCCCTCGGACAGCACGATGATCGCGTTGCCCTCGCCCTCGGGGAACGTCCACAGGTCGACCTGCGGCTTGACGTTCTTGCGGACGACGCCGGGGTAGGTCTCCAGGCCGGCCATGTCGATCTCGTTGTCGAAGTGACCGATGTTGCCGAGGATGGCGTTCTTCTTCATCCGGCGCATCTGGTCGACGCTGACGACGTCCTTGTTGCCGGTGGCGGTGATGACGATGTCGGCGATCTCGATGACGTCGTCGAGGGTCGACACCTGGTAGCCGTCCATCGCGGCCTGCAGCGCGCAGATCGGGTCGATCTCGGTGACGATGACGCGGGCGCCCTGGCCGCGCAGCGACTCCGCGCAGCCCTTGCCGACGTCGCCGTAACCGCAGACCACGGTGACCTTGCCGCCCATGAGGACGTCGGTGGCGCGGTTGATGCCGTCGACGAGGCTGTGGCGGCAGCCGTACTTGTTGTCGAACTTCGACTTGGTGACCGAGTCGTTGACGTTGATGGCCGGGAAGAGCAGCGAGCCCTCGCGCATCATGTCGTAGAGGCGGAGCACACCGGTGGTGGTCTCCTCGGTGACGCCGATGATCTCGCGGGCGACGTTGGTCCAGCGGTCCTTGCTCGCGGCGAGGCTGCTCTGCAGCACCTCGAAGATGATGCGCTGTTCGGTGCTCGTGGCGGTGGCCGGGTCCGGCGCCTCGCCCTTCTTCTCCGCCTCGACACCGAGGTGGACCAGCAGGGTGGCGTCGCCGCCGTCGTCGAGGATCATGTTCGCGAAGCGCTTCTCGCCGGCCTCGTCGGTGCCCCAGTCGAGGATCTGCTGGGTGCACCACCAGTACTCCTCCAGCGTCTCGCCCTTCCAGGCGAAGACCGGCACGCCCGCGGGCGCGTCGACGGTGCCCTCGGGGCCGACCGCCACGGCCGCGGCCGCGTGGTCCTGGGTGGAGAAGATGTTGCAGGAGGCCCAGCGGACCTCGGCACCGAGCGCGGTCAGCGTCTCGATGAGGACCGCGGTCTGGGTGGTCATGTGCAGCGAGCCCGCGATGCGGGCGCCGGCCAGCGGCTTCTCGGCGCCGTAGCGCTCCCGCATGGCCATCAGGCCGGGCATCTCGTGCTCGGCGAGCTCGATCTCGGTGCGGCCGTAGTCGGCCAGGGACAGGTCGGCGACCTTGAAGTCCATCAGGGTGTCTCCTCGCAGGGGGTTGGAGCCAGGCCTGCGTCGCGCATCTGCGCACCGTCGGGATCTCCCACGCAGTCCGCCGTCCAGCGTAGGCGGACAGGCGTGACGACCGGGAATCCCGGCGGGTGGTGGGCTGGAGCGGCCAGCCGTCGAGCAGCCGTCGACCCGTCGCGGACCAGCCCGGGGGTCAGTGCGCGTTGCGCCGCGGCACCAGGTGCATCACCGCGACCAGGACGGCCCCGATGACCAGCCCCAGGACCGCCGAGCAGCCGGTGTTCGTCACCCAGCCGAGGACCGACCCGAGAGCACCCGTGGCGTCGTGCACGGCCTCCTCGAGGTGGTGCACGACGTCGTACGGCGCGTGCCAGCCGAGGTCGTGGGAGCCGACGAGCACGATGTGCCCACCCACCCACAGCATCGCGGCCGTGCCGACGGCGCCGATGACCTCGAGGACCCGCGGCATCGCCTGCACGAGCCCGCGGCCGACCCGCTGGGCGACGGCGCTGGAGCGTTGGGCCAGCGAGAGGCCGACGTCGTCCATCTTCACGATGAGCGCGACCACGCCGTAGACGACCGCGGTGATGAAGAAGGCGACGACCACCATGATGGCGGCGCGCGACCAGAAGCTCTCGCCCGCCACCTCGTCGAGGGAGATCACCATGATCTCGGCCGAGAGGATCAGGTCGGTGCGGATGGCGCCGGAGATGAGGGTCTTCTCGGTCTCGGCCGGGTTGCCGGCGGCGACCTTCTCCAGCGCCTCGTCGTCGTGGTGCCCGTGGCCGGGGCCGAACTTCTCCCAGATCTTCTCCGCGCCCTCGTAGCAGAGGTAGGCACCGCCGCACATGAGGATGATCTTGAGCAGGGAGGGCAGCAGCTCGCTGAGCAGCAGCGCGGCCGGCAGGATCAGCAGCAGCTTGTTGCGGATCGAGCCGATCGCGATCTTCTTGATGATCGGCAGCTCGCGCTCGGCCGCCACGCCCTGGACGTACTGCGGGGTGACGGCCGTGTCGTCCACGACGACACCGGCCGCCTTGGCGCTGGCGCGCCCGGCGGCGGCACCGACGTCGTCGATGGAGGCGGCCGCCAGCTTGGCGAGCGCCGCGATGTCGTCGAGAAGGGCGAAGAGTCCACCGGCCACGTCGGGAGCCTAGCGGTGCCTCAGACCCGGACCGTCTCCCGCTGCACGTGCGTCTCGATGCGCGCCGCGAGCTCGTCGGCCTCCTTCTTGGCCTCGGCCACCTCCAGGGCGTCCTTCACCCGGCGCTCGCCCCAGCCCAGCGGATCCACCGCGTGCTGCAGCACCCGGGCCACCGGTGGGCTGGCCAGCAGCAGCGCCACCGCGACCGACCCGAGCGTGGTCACGACCAGCCCGAGCGCGACGTGGTCGCCGAACAGCTCGCCGTAGCCCGCGTAGCCCAACCCCTTCACCACGAAGCCGTGGAAGAGGTAGACGATCAGCGTCGAGGCACCCATCGCGGTGAACCAGCCGCGCACCCGCGGCACCAGCGCCAGGAACGCCCAGGTCCCCAGCGTGCCGAGCACCAGCAGCGCGGCCCGGGTCAGGAACGCCTGGCCGTCGCTGACGTCGAGCTCCTCGTAGCGGGCCCGGTAGTAGAGCCACTCGGTCCCCGCCCAGTCGTCGGTGCGCGAGGTC
>LULW01000021.1_pt1 | contig 47658 bp, 73 predicted proteins | sample 729531 | NCBI WGS metagenome assembly LULW01 (sample SAMN03860279, study PRJNA289734) | marine metagenome | biome: seawater column; feature: ocean; material: water; isolation source: Red Sea water column Station 108 - depth 10m | place: Saudi Arabia: Red Sea | collected 2011-10-15 | depth 10 m | reverse complement strand
GCATCAAGGCTCAGACGCAGGGTGCGTGTAATGAACGCCCTGTTGGTGTACTCCTCACACCATTTGGTAGATGCGCCAATGATAACGCCCAACAGCGTTGTATCTACGCCGTCATCAATTCTAGCAAAACTGCGGAACTCAGCCACGGTGACTGGATCAATGGATGCGGCGGTTACTGTTGTCAATCCAGCCATTTGTTGCTCCTTAACAGGCCATGAGGACACACGGCACAAGATAGCTGCCGTCGTCATAGGTGTGTGAAACGGTTGTGCTGGTGACTTTTGCAATCGTCTTGCTGCGAACAATGTCATCGTCCTGCGGCTTGGCAGTGCCGTCACCGGCTGACATCAGCAAGTCGCCTCGTGCTACTGTCGTTCCCTGTGCAATGCGGATTACGAAATCGCCGGTCATAGCGATTGTCATGTCATCATAGTTGTCGTCATCTTCATCCCAGCTATCCATAACGCCAGAGACGTTCACGTCACCCTCAACAGAGGAGACAGCCATGCGGTTTAGCTGTTCGTTATCTTCAGCGACGACTGTGCCAGTGACATCATTACCTTGAAATTGGACGGTGACGGTTTGACCCACATCTGCATCGCCGCCGTAGCCAATTTTTTTCGGAATTGTCGTCTCATTGCCTTCATCATCAGTGATCACATAGTCGAAGCTGACTTGCTTCCACTCACACATTTCATTGAGGTTAGTCATTACTGTGCCACGAACGATGCTAGTATCTTTGGAGCCATCACTGGTTTGTGACCAACGAGATATGTGACCACCGACGACGCTGACTGTACTTCCAGTGACCCTTATTGAGCCTTCAAATGAACCATCTTGATAAATGGCAATAACATCGCCATCGTTACTCGTCCGGTTCACAGCAAGAGGGTCGCCACCACTTCTAGCAAAAGACGCCAGACCTATATTTGCATAGTTGATAACACTTGCAGGGTCGTTGCCCGAATTAAGCCACGGGGTGTCATCATTGTCTGTGCTGAACATGACTGACCCATTGTGGGCAATACGCATCTTATTTTCATTATCTACTGTGTGCTGAATAAAGCTGGTGCTGTGTGCGCCGTTTGTGTCCGCTTGCAGATAAAGGTTGCCCTGTGCATTTGTGACGGCCATGTTGCCTACAGAACTTCCAAAGCCCACGATTCCGTGGATGCTGCCAGATGCTTGCATAACAATGCGAGAAGTGATTGCCCCAGCCAGCACACCATCACTGTCATTGAGGTGAATGTTAGGGCCAGTGCTTTCGATATCTAGGTTAGCCCCCGGTGAGCCAGTTCCTATGCCTACGAAATCATTTGAACCCTGCACAACAAATGCGTTGGCATTGCTGTTGCCCTCAACACGGAAGTCACTGTCAATGCTGTCTTCATTGAAAACGACCTCACTACCTGTAATCTTCATGCGATTACGCATGGTGCTTGCAACAGATGTTGTGATCTGAAGCTGCGTGTCTACCGTGCCTTGAGAAGCATCCTCCAAGTTACTCTGAAGGATTGCACTTTCTACCAAGTTGCCAGCATCATCATCCACCAGCCAGCGCACTCGACCAAGAACATCACCGTCAGCCGGTGAGCCGCTGTCGCGTCGCAAGTCAAGCTGGGGGCCAATATTATTGTCAGCATCTGTTGATGTCAGCGTAAGCTGTGTGGTGTTGTCGGCAGTGGTAATTGAAGCAGAACCATCCACAGCCAACCCATCTACCGTGAGGGTGCCGGTGATATCCTTATCTGCACCGTCAGCTAAGTCTCTTGCACGAGTCATGGTTGCTCCTTACGAATATGGCGATGTGCCAAGCAAATCAGTTGGCCACGCCGCTTTCAACTCTGTGATTGTGGTTGCTGACGAAATAGCAGAAGCGGCAGGCGCATCCCGCAAGGCGTTCTTCTGGTTGACCGAGGCGGTTTTAGCATCACTATCATCAGCTTCCATAGCTTTCATGTAGACAACATCCTCCGCCTCAAGCAACGGCTTTCGGACCTCTCTCATCTTGTCCTTGAAAATATCACGCGCTGCATCAACGTCCTCTGTGATGACTGTGCCATCCAGCACCCAAGCATTGCGGAACATTTTATCTGAGGGCGATGTGGCATCTTCTACTGCTATCGTGGCGTCTCCAATCGTGATTGAAGCAGTTGCCAGTGGCTTATCTACGCCATCTTCTCGCCAGTTTACTTCATCTGTCATGCTGCTTTCTCCCCAATCTCATCTGCAATACGCCAAGCGTTTCGCCACTCACGAGTAGCTGGCAGTTGGCTTCTGCGACAGACTACCATCTTGGGCTTGTTGCCGTGGTCCCATGTCTTCCAAATGTGGGCTGGAATATCTTTTTTGATCAGGAACTCAATCGCCTCTCGTTCTGTCAGCGGTCCCATAGGCTCTGTTTCATGCAGTAGGTGTCCTCGAAAATCGCTGTGATTGGTGAAGTCGGGGCGTGCTTCATCTTCCTCCAGCTTGTGCCAAACCTCGACCGGCGGCATGAGACCGCCGTGCATCAGCATCGCCATACAGTGAGGGTCAGGGTGCATGACCGTGGCACACTTCATGTTGATGTCCTCATAGACGACGCAATACTCGGTGCGGACAGGTGCAAGGTTGGCCCTCGCCCAGTCAATGCGGTCAATGAGTTTTGAGGTGCGCCAGTCAATCATGCTTGGTCTCCAAACACTGCCGCGTTGTTATCGGCTGCATCATTACTACTGCCGCCGCCACTAACTGTCCGCGTGTGGAATATCTTTGTGGTTCTGTACGGCGATGTGCCTTGTCCTAAGAAGCCACTACTGTCAAGCGCCAGCGTTCCGCCACTGGTTTGAGCCGCCGTGCCGCCAAGCACAACCGCCCAGTTAGAGTTGTTCATGGCGTTATTCAGGGTAACTATACTTTCCCCTGTGCCGTCATCTCCGACTGACGTGACGTTGTAGCTATCCGCTGTGGCGTGATTGCTGATCATCGTCCACCGCACCCACGCCTTACAGGAGCCTTGCTGAATGTCCACACGACCAGCCGTGCCGCCTTCAGAAACCAGTGTGCCGTAGCCGCCAGTTCCGGCAGCACCGTACAATTGCAACACAGGGGTAAGAGAAACTCCAGAACCCGCTGTGGTTGAGCTTTTCAACTCAAAGCCCATTCTTGAAGTGGCGTTATCAACATCTACGGTAATTCTGCCTGATGACCCGCTGCTTTGCTCTGGTACACCAGCTTCATGGTTGAACGCGATATTTGCGTTGCCATAGCCATCATTAGTGGTCAGGCTGATGCCGCCAGTGCCGGCTCCCATTTGGAAAACGGTCGTGTCACTTCTGATGTCGCCATCGCTTTCAATTTTAAGACGTTCAGAACCGCCAGTCTTAAACGCAATCTTGGCACTGTTTTGGTTCTCAGCCTCAATTGTGAAATGGACACTCTCGGTCATACCGACAGACCCGACCTCAGTGCCATTTGCAATGAACTGAATATGTGGCCTGTATGATGTGCCACCGGTTCCGTTGTTATTGTCCTCAATGATTACTGTTGGTATATCGTGGTTCACATGGAGGACGGAACTGGGACTATTAGTGCCGAGGCCTACGCGGTCATTTGCCCCGTCAACGAAAAAGATATTAGCGTTGCCATCACTCTCAATGCGAAAGTCAACATCATCTCCGGCGTCATTGAAGACAACGCTATTTTCATTAAGCTGTATAGCCTCGCGAGTATTACCACCACGACGGATTAGGAATTGCATTTCTGAATCTGTTGCACCAGCAGAAACATCTCTCGCATGAGTTTGAATTTCAGCGTAAGTAAGAGTTGACCCAGAGTCATCGTCGGCCAAAAACCTAATGGTGCCGATGGCATCATTGTCAGCAGGGCTTGCGCTATCTCTACGCAAGTCAAGACGTGGACCTTCAGAGGCATCGTCGTCAGTTGATGTAAGTGTTAATTGAGTTGAATTGTCAGCAGTTGTAATCGTGCAACCATCAGTTGCGGTGAACGCCCCTGTGATGTCCACGCCAGTTGATGCAGTGGCTAGTTTGGTGGTGCCGCTATGGGCAAGCGTAACTGCGCCGCCCTGATTCGCTATGATTTGCTCCTGACTTGTGCCATTAGCTGTAATCTTCACCGCGCCACCGCTGGTTCCGATTTTTAAATCACCCGTACCAGCTTCCGCTATGCGACTGTGAGAGCCATCGTGGAAAATCTGGAGATCATTGCCATCGCCATAAACAGATTTCACGTTGTCCTTGAGGTTCAGATCAGCGGTGAAGTTGCCGCCAAAAACACTGAACACATCATAAACTATGATCTCCACGACATCAGATGCGGTAAGTGCAGCGAGACCGCTGATTGTGTTAGTTGATGGCGTTGCGGTGTAGTCAGTACCGCTTACAAGCGCGACACCATTAAGACTCACATCCACAAAATTTGCATCAGTGAACAGTAAGCCACTAACATTTGACGGTGAAAGCGATGTCTCACCGCCAGACGCTGTAAAGTAAAATCTACTGCGTACAGCCTGAGATGGTGTCTTGCCTAAGTATGCCATGCTAGGCTACCTCTTCTCCCTCATCAGTCTTTTCTACAGACCTGATAAGTTGATTTGTGAATACGTTTTGTGCAGCCTGCACTTGATCAAGCTCAAATCGCATATCAGCAAGTTTCCTCTGACAAGAGCGAATCTGATCTATCAAATACGTCTGCTGCTCATTCATGTCTTCAGCCGCATAATCCTTGCCGTTAATGTTAATTACGTTCTCAGTCATCGGTTACTCCTAAGCATCTAATGAGGCAAGATGTGCTGCATAGGCATCTTTGCGTGCTTGCGTAAAAGCTGCGTTACAGACGGCTTGTAACTCGGCGCTTTCTCCGCTGATATCAGCGTTGGGCATGATCGTCCGACGGTGAAAGCTACGACTAATTTCAACGCCATCACGCTTTATGATGTTTGCCGTGCGTACGCCAACCACTGACCAGTCACCCTTGTTGACAACATCAATCTTGTCTTCGACTGTTTCTTCTGTGAGTGCCATGTTTCATCTCCTTATGGCTTGGAGGGCTATTGGTCAGAGAAATATACACCAGAGAATAAAATGTCTGATACGCCACTGCTGATGTCGTTGTGATCAGTAGGCGTATCACCAGACCCAGTGCCGGTTTGCGGAAATTGAACTAAGTCACCAGTTGAAAACAGCGCAGTTATTTGTGTGCGACTACCTTGAAAAGTGACATTATCAGCCGTGACGGCCCCGTGCATACTCAAACCATCGCATGTAAACGGCAGGCTATGGATTCTCAGGATGCTTCCGCCTGTGGTTCCTGATGTATTGATATTGTTGATATTAGCCGTAACAAACACCGTCCGACCAATTTTAGTATATCTGCCAGAAACAGAACCAGAGGCCGCATTGCCTGAGTTTGTAGTAAAAGTAGGTGTCCAAGACCCTTCTTCATAGTCATCAAGGAGTTCGTTAGACATGCTGCCAGCACTGTTTGCTGTTGCAGCAAAGTTAATGCCATGACCGCTGGCTACTTTGAGATTGCCGTCATCAATGTCTAAGTCGCCACCACTCTCAAACGTGAATTTTTCTGTCCCGGCGAAGTTCAGGAAAAAGTTACCTTGCTCTGCATTGAAAACAACATTCCCACTATTGAAAACACCAAACGTAGCACCTTGGTCGTTTTCATCACGGAACCGCAAAGCAGCAGTTGCACCAGTGCCACCAGTACCACGAACCGTTAAGGGGTTTGTTGCGGTATCTGTACCGATGCCGACGGTGTTATTGCCAGCATCAAGGAAGAACATATGTGAGTTGCCGTCGGACTCGACACGGAAGTCAGCGTCTAAGCTGCCCTCGTTGAAAACAGTTTCTGTTTCATTCAAATCAAGTGCAGACGTGACCGACCCGTTGCGCCCCACAAGAAATGTAAGAAGACCACCTTCTGTGCCGTCCGACGCATCAGTGATTTTTGAAGTTATTGTGCCGTAGGTAAAAACCTCACCGGCATCATTGTCACCCCTAAATCTTATTCGTCCCAGTGTGTCGTTATCTGCTGGACTCGCAGAATCACGAATCATATCTAAAACGGGGCCGACCGCCGCATCTGCGTCTGTAGATGTAATAATAAGCTGCGGGTTGTTATCGTCAGTTGTGGCGGTGATTGTGCTATTGAACTCCGCCGTGCCGGTGACGGTGAGTTTATCTGCCGTATTAAACCTTGATAGGCCAGCACCAAGATAAGCCATCAGGTGATCTCCAAAATTGATAGAGCCACATCAGCGGATGACGCAGTGTTGCTTGTCACTTTCAGTATGTCGCTTGCGTTCATACAGACTTTTTGTTCCCCGCCTACGACGACCAGTGTGCTGCCAACAGGGACTGGCGCGGCTTTGATCAGGTAGATATTATCGCCATCATTGTTTTCTACCTGAACATCCACCTCAATCTGTGCTGTGTGGATGTTGGCAACACTCAAGCCAATTATGGTGGTTTCTGTTGAAGATGGACAGGTATAGACTGTAGCCGCACTAGTCCCAACAGCCGTATCTGTGACAAGTTTAAATGCGTTTGCCATGTATCACCCCAATGCTATCGCAAAAGCCAGAGCGGATGGGTCTGACTCAGTAAAGTTGATGTTGGTTAGTTGTGAGCCATCAACCGCCGGAAGCCTCGCTGATCCATCTAGCTGCACCATGTTGTTGGCACTCGTGCCAGCGTCCTGAACCGCGGATGTCCCTAAACCAAGGGTTGTGCGTTGCGCGGCGGCATCAGCGTCATCCAGTAGTGCCTTGCCCGCTGTCGTCAGGTCGTAGGTTGCAGCCGTGCCAGAGCCTGTAAATTGTATTCCCTTATCAGCCGCTGAAGTTAAACCAGCAAGGGCCGCAAGCTCCGCATCATAAGCCTGTACATGAGTCCCAATAGTCAACCCAAGGGACGCTCTGGCGGTTGCGCCTGATTCCGCTACAAAGTTTGACCCATCTCCAACTATGAAGTTGCCATTCGTTACAGCCAGTCCCGCCACATCCTGTAGCTGTTGATCTAAACGTGCATTGGCCACTGTGCCGGAAAGCTGGCTGGCATTGATTGTTTTGTTGGTTAGCGTCTGCGTCGTATCCGTTCCCACCAAAGTCGTAGTCGCATCTGGTAGTGTAACCGTACGATCAGCAGTCGGGTCACCCGCTGATAAAACCAGTTCATTGTTATCCGCCGTTGTTCCTTCAAAGGTGAAACTGTTGGTGATTTCGATGGTGTTTGAATTAACGGTTGTTGTTGTGCCATTGACTGTGAGGTCGCCACCCACAGTAATCCCGCCTGTGGTGGTAAGCGCACCCGTAACTGCTACACCTGTTGATGTTGTCGCAAATTTTGGATTTGCGTTGAAATACAGTTTTACATCACTGTTATCATTAAACTGCGCTAACACCTGAGAGCTTTGATCTCTGAACTCTATTGTTCCAGCGGCAGATGAGCGTAAGACAAGCGTGCCTGTATTGTTGTCTATGACAGTATCAGTGCCATTATGAAAAATCTCAAGATCATTACCAGTGCCGAACAAAGCCTTTTTGTTATCAGCAAATGAGAGGTTGACGTTGGTGATTGCGGAGCCGACGTTGCTCAGTGCGATGTTTCTTGTTTCTGCTTGTGATGTATCAACAATGACGAACAGGTCATCACTTGCCGCAGTGGTCGCATCTAAAGATTGAAGCTCTGATATCTTTAAGTTTGCCATGTGTGCCTACGTCTTAATGATATAATTCAAAATGATGGTTGGCTGCACGTTATTGTGAGCCTGACTGCTACCTTTTTGTTGAGAGCGGCCCACCGATGCATCTGCACTGCCGTTCATCATTGAATACTTCTCATCACCCTCGCCAAGACCATTGTTCTGACGAGCAGCTGAATTGGAACTGTTAAGGTTACTGTTTCCGAAGGTGCCTGAAGCTGTGTTGTTGGAGAATATCAGGTGTCTGTGGGCTGGCATCTGGGCTTCAGTAAGCGTGTGTGTCTGGCTACCGCCTGTGCCGCCAAGTATATCTCCATTCAGGCCGCCGGTTTGGCCAGTGAGGCGGTTAGCACTAGAGCCGCCCATGTCATCCTGACCAGCAACAACACGGCCTCTGATATCAGGCACTTTGAAAGTGCTGCCACTGCCCCCGTAGGTGTAGCCTATGACACCGTGTAGGTCTGCATAGGTGCTGGTTGATAGAGATTGACCGTGACATAAGAGAAAATCGCTGGGTGCGGAAGTGCCACCATAAGGCAGAACGACACCCGTTGGAGTTGCCGCCGCTTGCTTCACCCGCAAGGGCGTCATCAGTTCAGTGTTGTTGGTTCCAGCTTTTGCGGTTGCCTCTGAGGCTACGTTCAGATCAATGATCGTTGTGCCACTACTGTTTTTGATATCAATGCCGCCGCCACTCGCCGCTTGCAGGCTATCAGATATAAGTTTGACACGAGAATTGCTGACATCCATTTCAGCAACGATAATCCAGTTAGCGTTGTTTTTATCTCTAATTCTCAAGTAGTTATTGGTTGTGTCCATCCACCACATATTGGCAAAAGTAGTTGAGGGTGCAGTGGGACTACTATTGTTTGTGACAATAGCTGCAAGCACATTGTTCAGATCAGTGCGGAACGCTGGCGCAGTCTGGTTGGCTATATCGTAATCATGTGTTGCCATCAGTTATACCTTACCCTTGCCGTGAGTTGATCTATAGCTGGTGTCACGTTGTCTGCGGTGCTTTTCAACTCAATCTTGAACTTGAATGCTCGACCCGAAAAGTCACTTGCTCTGAACTGTTTGAAAGCTGAGAACGTAGGACTTCCGCTTGGATCATCATCCGTTGTTGCGACAAATGCTATCACATCTGTGTCCGCGAAGGAACTACCACCGCTCAAATCATCAAACAAGCCGCCGAAGCTATCAAAAAGGCCAGTAAACGTATCAAATGTAGCGGCAGTATCATCAATCCTTGTTTGTCTCACCAACATCTCAACTCTTGCTGTTCTGACTGAGCCTGTATCAATAACCTGACTAAACTCATAGGTTGCTGTTGAGGGCTGTGATGACGGGTCTGTAATTCTCAAACGGCTGCTGCTATCCACGCTGCACCCCGTTTTTGAGCCGCTGAATGAGGAGTGTTCTGCCTGATTGTTGGTGTTGGCGAACGCTAGAATATCATTGGATGTGATAACAATTGATGCTGCGTTTTCTGATTGGTTTCCTGATTTATCTACTGCCTTAATCAAATATGTACCAGAGCGAGGGGCAACAGTTGCTGTGTTTCCGGGTCTTGCAACCTTGCTGACAGCGTTTGTGGAGTTGGCAAAAGTGGCACCAGTCTCCCGCACTGAATGGCGTATGCGATAAAATGACAGATCAAGATCAGGCACTGGCTCCCAAGCTAGGTGAATACCAGCTTGTGACACATCAAAGCTGAAGCCAGTTACATCTGCCGGAGGTGCCGCCAAACCAGTGACAGAGAAATTCGTCAGGGTGACAAAATCACCCTTGATGCCAAAGGTATTGATAGCCCTTGCGCGGATATCATAATCATCATCAGTCACATCAATGATTTCAAATATACCAATGTCACCTATACCAGCGGAGATGAACGTGGAATCTGCATTTTTCTTGAACTGCACCTCAACATTATCCACCCGTTCTGGATTGGTGGCAGTAGTGGTGACAATGATGACGTTAGTGAGATGCTCATTGATGATACGAGCTTCACTGCTTAACGCCACGCCGATGGTTGGCACATCAAACGGGTTTGGCAGTATGGTATTGTTTTGTTCAAACGCTTCTTCTTCTGCGTTCCAATCAAACACCGTGGAGCTTATCTCTCGCAACACCATGTCAATTTGGAAGCCGTCAGTCTCATTGAATCCGAACTTCCAATTGACCACCTCAAATTGCTTATTGCTGAATCCCATGCGGCTGTTGGTAAGCCGTATGATATCTCCAATTTGAGCTTGCATGGCCTTGACACTAAAGGTGCCGGTGACGGTTAGCTGTTCTCTATTCCGGAACAGTGCAATCTTAGCGATACGCTGTGCGCGAGTGCTTGTGTTGGTGAACCCCAAATCAAGATCAATGGATTGCTCAAGATCATTGTCTACATTGAGAAAAGTATCGCTCTTTATTTGCGGGAAGTCGCTCTGTTGGAAGTTTGTCTCTGGCCCTCTAAAAGTGCCTTTGACAATATTGTAATTATCACGGCGGCTGTGGCGCGTCTCTATTGTCAACCCTGATAACAGATCAGCCTCACTGAAGCTGAGAGTCGGGGATGTATATGCCGCCGCTTTGACCCGCCACTTACCCTGCGCGTACCAGATTGTGCCGCCCATAGGTCTAAGCAAAGCGTCAATCGCATCTTTGGGCTTACTACCCGTTGTGAATGTGCCGTTAGTTGTATACCGCTTCTCTGTACCCCCTGCCGCTAATGACACGTTTTCATCACATATGTTGCCTGCCGTTGCGAAGGCTGTGTCATCAATATCAGTACTGGCTGCGCTGAGTCCGAAACTGGATGTAAGATAATCACGCAAGCAATAAGCTGAGTTATCTGAAAATGCTGTTGTGCCTGTGTTGGGATTGAACACCTTTTTGCCTTTTACCAAGGCAGTTATTGATGGCTCACCGTTGGGAAACGCATCTGCATCAAACTCTAACCGTGCATAAACGTAGGTGATTCCAAGCAATCTATGGTCTGCTGTCCACTTACCGTTTGATTCTGATACCAAATCTGGATCAGCGACTTGAGTATTGCTGCCTAACGCTTTTTTGATGCGAACCTTGCCATTGTATTTGCTTGGGGCAGTAGCGTTGCCAGAGCCATCTAAGGTCAGAGCCTCATCATTGAGAAACACAGTTGTTATTTCTTCACACTCATGCCCCGCCAGAGCAACAATAATGTGCAAGAACTTGTTATTGTCTGTGGCTTCTTTGTAAATAATGACGCCGCCCACTTTGGTTTGCCCGTAGATAATAGCTCTATCACCTACTGGAGCTAGGCCAGATACGCTGTACCCCGCTGATCTGGTCCCCCCGCCAGTTTGCAAACCCGCTATATTTGGTGGCTTTGGCGCGAGGCTTTGAGCCACAAATTGCATTGCAGCGTTAAAAGCCAGATGCTTGAGGATCAAGCTGCCGGTAATGACAGTGAGCGTCCCTGCGGTCACCGCCGCTGCGCCTACTGATGCCGCTGTGGCAACAGCGATTGTAATAGGGTCTGCATATGCAAGGCTTGGGGCCAACGCTGTCAGGACAACGCCATACAGAGCCGTGGATGAAAGCAATCGTTTCATTCTACCAACCAAGCTTCATCATTTTTATGCACCGGCAAGAACTCCAGCCCATCATCACCAACAAAAGCGGCAAACCTTGACACAACCACCCCTAGAGCGGCCCCAAACACCGCTGACATGCCGTTGTCAGTATGCTTGGCTATGACACTACCCCGTGGCGGCAACAAAAGCTCACAGGGCTTTAAAACGCTATTCAGGACTGTTTGGTAATTTTGGTTCTTTTTGCCAAGACGCGCATAAACGCCTTTGCCACCCTTCAGTGTCTTGTATTGAGGAATTACTTTCTCAAAGATATCCTCTCCAAGCTGTGCCTCACAAGCACCGCGCACGAATGTGACGCAATCGTGCGTAATCCATTCAAACGGCTTGTCTCGTTGCTCCTCAATATATTCCATGAGGGCTTTATCCCAAGTGGTGATTTTCATCCCCGCCCCCAATTGAATGTCTTGTCCTGCAAATCCTCTACAAACTCAAAACCCTTATCATTAGGGTGTATCGCTTTTTGGCTTTGATCTGTGTACCTGAATACGCGCTGCCGCTCCAAATCAATCAACCTGTTCTCTACATTCACCACAATACTGGCGTTGTCTGTGCCTTCCTGTATGGTCATGGTATCAATGAACCCACGAAACATTTGTGCTGGCGAATCATCGTCGCCTGTAGTTATACGGCTACCAGTTTCAAGCAAAAGGAATGAGCCATTTTCCTGCAACAGAAACACTCGCTGCAAATCCGTAACACCAAAGAACATGGTAAGCTCACGGCCTTGATAGGGTGTATTCAATGCAAGAGAGATGAGGTCTGATGGTATGCCGCTCAGTGTGAGCGTCAAACCCTTTACTGATATATCCGATGCTTCTTCTAAATCACCTATGCCAAGGAACTCTCCGACACCAGTGTAAGTGACGCCTGAAATAGATAAATCACCAAGCCCCGTCCATAAACGAAGGTTGGTGCTATCTAAGGTTGCATTGATGGCAAAAAATGGCCTGAACGCCGGTGATGTAATCTGCGTTATGAGGTCGCTATTAAGGTCTCGGCTCATTTAGCCCCCCCATATTTTTTTATTTCTTCTTTGGACGCCCGCGCTTTTTTGGTGCTTGCCCGCCTTCCCACGCCTCATTAACGTCTGGCGTAGTTGGGTCATCTGCCTTTAGGGTGCCATCATCATTTCTAGCCCGCTTGACTTCAGTTGGCTCTACCACCTTCACTTCTTTGGCGAGGCCGGAAACAATAAAATTGTTAGCTAACTGCTGTTTCCACGGCTCATCAAGGATGATTTCCTCACCCTCTTTATACATCCGCGTCTCATTGCCATACTTGTTAGCAGACCCACGGGCTGTTTGAACCATGATAACTTTCATTGAATCCTCCAGTAGAAAGGGGGCAAGGTTACCCCTGCCCCCATCTCGTTAGGCATTATGCGCTGTGAACGCATTATCACCCGTGTGACGCGCATGGCCTCTGATGACCATTGCGCCAATCGGCGTGCCGTTTGAGTGTGTGCCTGTCTTGGCAATCACAACACGGATGTACCTTTTCCCGCCGACATAGCCGACACGGAAAATGCCACCAGCGGTGTCTGGGTTACCGCCAGCGGTGCCATCCAGTTTGAGGAAGATGCCGCCAGAAGAGATAGTGCCATCTACGATGCCCGCTTGAGCAACATCAGTGAAGGTCGAGTTATCATCCGACTCCTCCAAAGAAATCTCAAAGTGAACACTTGATGACAGGGTATCACCCTCTGCGCCTACATCTACCAGTACGGTAGCGGACTCGTAGCCTTGGAGATCAACTCCTGTGCCGTTTGCTGCCGCAGAGCGGACAGCGGCTGCAAGAGAAACCGCTGGGCTAATGGAGTTTGAAAGGTCTTTCATATCATCCCTCCCTTACGCGCTGATGGTTTGAGTACGCAGAGCTTCAGCCAGAACTACCTGACCACCAACTCTGGAACGAGCGACATACCGCACGTTACCTGACGTTGCCTGAGTGAACGGGTCACGCAGGACTGACAGAGCAACACGGTCTACAATCATGTAGCCACGGCTGAAGTCACCAAATGCAACCGGCTTTGCGGAAGAACCTACATCCGGCATATCTGGCATTTCAACATACGGGAAGCCAAGGATTGTGTTCGGCACACCAGCAGTCAGCATCATGCCAGCTTGGAACACATACTGACCAGCACTGTCCTTCAGCTTGCGTATAGCCGCAAGTGTAGTGCGGTTGAACACAAAGGTTGCGTTACGAGTATAGTCACTCTTGATCGCGTGAACGAGATCAATCAGGCCATCACCAGTAAGAGCGGCACCCGCACCAGAATTGGTAGTGCCAATGCTGGAGTTGGTAGTGATACCCTCTGGCTTGCCAATGGAGTCACCAGCTACAAAAGCGTTGCCCTCATTCTTAGCGAACTGAGTAGCGAACTCTTCTTGCATCTCACTCTCAAGGTTGAACACCGAATCCTCAAGCATTTGAGAGGAGATATCGACCAGAGCGTAATGCTCATGGGTCGGGATTTCCTCAAGCTGTGTGGTGTAGCCGGTAGTCTCGGAGCGAGTGCCTTGCTCTGCTACCCAAGCGGCAGAGAAGGTTGCTGTGCGAGATGGCATCTGCACTGACTTCTGGTTGGTCTGACGAACCCGTGCAATCTGACGCATCGGGGAAATTTCCGTGATGGTCTTGATCAGTTCGTTGACATACTCAGGCGGCGCAAGGAAACCAGCTTGGGTATCATCACTTACGCGAAGTGACTTGACCTCATGCGGCTCCATGTCCTTCTCACCCTTGCGAAGCCACTTATCAAACGCATCCATTTTTTCATCAATGGACTTGCCTTCAACGCCAGCTTCAGGGCGCTTCAAGAGAGTTTCAAAGTTCTCCAGCTTTTCGCCAAATTGCTTCTGCTCTTGTTGGGCGAGAGTGAGCTTCTGGTTGATGTCCTCAAAACGATCAAGATCAGCCTCAATATTCTTGAGCTTTTCTTCAACCAGCGGGTCAGCCTCACCTTTCTTCTCGATTTCTGCCAAACGAGCGTCATTGGTCGACTTGAACTCTTCAAGAGTCGCCGCAAACGTATCGATGGCTTGCTTGATATCATCAGACATCAGTAGCCTCCTTATCGGATTTCAGGATGTTGGTTAGGTTTGCAATGCTGGATAGCAGTGCGGGTTCTTGCTCATTGCCAACCTCACGCTGGTCTAAGCTCTTGGTAACAGCATTTGCCGCTACTTTCGCCTCGCTTCTTGACAGACCGCCTTCATCCCGAAGGAATGTCTCCCAGTCACGGACGCTTCTCTCCGCCGCCTTGACCGAGGCAACCCTTGCGCGAGGGTTCATCGGGAAAGTCACGGCGGAAATCTCCATAAGGTCTACTTGCTTCAGGTAACGCTTCTTACCCCTGTCATCATAGCTGTAGCCTTTTGCATCTACCCTGTAGCCAACGGACAGGCCATCAATGGCTCCCATCTTCATTAGCTCATAAACTTCACGACCCTTTTGTGTCTGCATGGCGAGTTGCCCCTCAACATACAGGCCGTTGGCATCTTCTTTGATTTTTGTGTAAACGCCGATAGGCTCCTTGGTGTCATGCTGGAAAAGCATTTTAATTTTCCGCGCACCCTTGGCCCGAATAGATTTGGCAAACGCGCCGTTGACCACAACGTCATTGCCCAAGTCCTTGTTGCCGAAAACTGATGCGTAGCCAGAGAATTTGCCCTTGGCCTCATCATCCTCATCGTCATCGTATGACTTCAGCTCAAAATCCGCTTGGCAGTCCAAGGTTCCGTCCTCAACGAACTTTACCTCATCCTCAAAGTCATCCATGTAGGATTCATCCATGTCAGTATCCCCTTTGCTCCCGTCACGGTATGCGCTGAGACAAACTGCTACCCGCTGGTCGTTTGTTGGATACTCAGCTTGCATGGTATCACTGTCCATGCAACGGCCCATGAAATCTTGCTCACTTTCACCCGCTGTGGGTTTCGGTATAGGCATATTACACTCCTATAGCCAACAATACACTCATATTAAGCGCCCGACAATATCAAATTATGGCGTCATCAGGGACACCTAGCCCTAGACGCTCCCTGAGATCATCTGGGTTCAGCCTGTCGCCGCTGCCCTCTGCTTGCTTTAGGATTTTGATAAACTCCCGTGTGGTATCCACGTCATCAAAATCAAAACCGAAGATTGTGACATCCTGTATCTCACCAACAACTTCGGTGTAATCATATATGGCTTTCATAGCTTCAAGATACATCAGGGTCACTCTTGCTTATGTCTTCAAAGATATTGTCAAACTTGCGGGTGGTGCTAGGCGCAAGCCACATCATAAGCTCCCGCCACGCTTCAGCTTCTGGGCCACCTAAAAGCGCGGTATAGTTAGCCATAGCCTCTGTGGTGTTGCCTATAGTCACGCCACGCCGCACGGTTGTGAACTTTCGAAGGTAGGATTTGCCATGACCCCATCCAATTGACCCGTTTGATATTGCCTCTAGGTAATCTGTGAACTTTCCAGACTGAGGGTGCAGGCTGCTTAGGAAGCCTAATGAACCTCCGCCTTGATTGTGATAGCCAGCCCTCAGATTAGCAACAAACGATATGAACCCTCGCTTATTCTTGTTGGCGTAATCCACAAAACTCATGGCCCGCCCGCCACCAATCAAAGGATTGGAGCCGCCAACCCTAGTAAGAATATCTAGTGTATCCACGGTAAACGGTACGTTAGCACTACTAAGCAACTGCCTTATCAAACCTTCAGAAAAGTCAGGAAGCTCGTTTACGGTTTGTAAAATCTCAAGACGCTGTAGGTTTGAAGTCGGCCTTGTCCCTGTTATTTCAACTAACAGATCATCTAATTCATCGCCGGACTTTGCCATTGCAGCACGCTGCTTAGACCCAGCCAGCGGCTTTCTATCTTCCAGCATGTTGCCCGCTACAGCCCGCGATATGAACGGCTTGCCAGCATCAACCCCTTCATTTAGCTGCCGTCCTTTATGATAATCAATGAAATGGCCGTACTCATGCCGCCACGTTCCCCTTCGACTTATCTGAAGCTGCGTCTGTTCCTTCATCCATTTCTCTGTAACACCGCATGAAACGCCTTGACCATTGCCTTTCATGTAGCCGCTTTTTGCATAAATGATTTCAGGTATCGCTTTGGTAAGCGGAATCGCGGCTATGATGTTGCGGGTGTAGGTCTGCTTACCATCAACATTCCACTCTGAAAGCTCATGGAAAGGACGCTCAAGATCATTGACCGGCCCCCATTGATCCTTTGGCGGCGCAACGCTAGGCACATCATCCTGCACCTCATCTTCTGGCGTAATATAGAGTGTAACACAACGACAGTTAATGACGTTCTTTGCACCGCCCTTCGGGTCTCCTGTGTATGCCATAGGCACTCCGCCGATGATAAAGTCCTCATCAAGCGCCACCTCTGTGCCATTGGCTGCTCTGTGTTCTGGGCGGGTACGCAAATCAGCAACAGATACCCAACGCTTGATCTGGTTAGGTATGTTTAGTGAACGGTTGACTGCATCATTGGCATAGCTTGCGGCAGTGTGGGTTTCAGTGCGGGCGATTGTGGCCGCTCTGTACCGGCTGAATGAACCTGACATCCTGTCAAAGATGCGTTTGCCGGTCACCTGTACCCCAAGCCCTTCTTCATCTGCCATCTGAATAGCGTTCATTATCTGACGGCGTGTAGTCTCGCTTACTTGCTGTATGCGGGTGCCACCATTAACCCTTAAATAATCGCGCACCAGAAACTCAAACTGCGTGTCTGCCTTGGCATCTCGTATAATTCTAAGCCCAAACTCATTGATCACGGCCCTGTAATGGCTTTCGAGAACATCATAAAGCTGTGGCTCAATACTTTGTAGGGAACGCAACAGCCGTCCGTGCCGCACATACTCACGTTCTGCTGCCCTGCCTATCTTGGCAAACAAAGCGGATAGCTGCTTGCGTAGCTTACGTTCAAAGCCGTTGCGTAAGCGGTTCTGCTCTATTACTTCCTTGCGGGCAGAAACACGGATGCCCCGACGCTTCTGTGCTAGTGCTGTCATTTTTTCAAGGGATGCCCTGACGGTAAAAGGTCTAGGTCAAACTTTCCACTGCGGAACCGGCCTCTCCTCACCGCATACAGGAAAGCGTTTACTCTGGCATATGCCCACTGGTCAGGGCCAGATACGTTGCGCCTCACTGACTCCGGATTTGTTCTGTACGCCCCCACGCCTCTACGGAACACCGCCGCAAGCATACGCAAGGTGACACGCTTGCCCTTCTTATCACCGTGCTTGTCGTTATGCTCTTTTACCTTGCCGCGCAGAGCATCTTTGACCTTCTCACTAACCTCAGCCTTTTCATCGCCATATGGCAGTGGATCACAATCATCACAGCAAGGGAGCATGATTGCCTCTATCTCAAACTTAGCATCCCGCTCTTTATCCAGCTTGGCGGCTGTGCGTCTTGCCCAAGTCTGTCCTGCATCACCACCCCACAATGCCCAAGCTATCCTTCCAGCAGAAGGATATCCATCTTCACCCTGCCGGAAACCCTCGGCCCGTTTGTCTACTTCATGGCGGCTAAAGAACGAGTGCATACGCCTGACAGTTCGCGGCGACAAACGCTCTTTGTTGACCAGTTGGACTGCTCTTGCGACACCAACCTCTGTTCCGCCTCTGTTAAATTCTTTGCGCCACTCCAACCCGCGTGCAGCCTCTTCCGCCATCCCGTTAGTAGGCGTTGTGTCAACATCGCTCTCTGCCTTTGCATCATCCCCATCCTCATCTTTGTCTTGGTTTGTAACCCGCAAGTAGATTGCATGGCTTGAACATGGCATATAATGGTTGCCATCCGGCCCTCTAACCGTATGCGTCCCGTCACACCCTAGTCGCCTTGCTCTACGCTCCGCTTCAGGTTGCGTATCAAAGACATCCCTGCCCTCACCATATCTGGGGTCTTGTTTAAGGGGCTTGCCTACCAGACGCTCATAATCAGCGTGAGATGCACAAGGCATGAATACTGTACCGTCATCGCCCTCATGTGAATGAGTGCCAGTGCATCCTATGGCCTCTGCCCTTGCTGCTGCTTCTGACTCAGTTGTGTAAACGTCCTCGCGGACTTCTGCTTTTTCTAATGAGCCGTAGGCAAACTTTGCATCTTCTTCCGCATCTGCTCCTTCTGCCGGTGCTACCTCTGCGCTGCCAAGCGGGAACAGGTTTGCGGCAATGAACACATCATCGCCGCCTGTAATTGGCTCAAGGCCCAAACGCTCCCTTGCCTCATTGCGAGAGATGATGCCTTCTCGCACCGCGCTGGTGACATTCTCATAGATGCGGCGGCGGCGTTCTGTCATAGCTGGGATTTGCTCAAAGTCATAAGCAATCCTAATATCTTCGCCAAATGCCGGTGCCAGCCATTCATTGAAATCAGAACAAACGCGCATAGCCAGCGGTATGATGGTCTCCTCATACAGCGCAAGCCGTGCCTCTTGCACATTGGCGTAGGTCTGTGCATCTGGGACGCCAACAAGTTGGGATGGCACACCAAAGCAAAGAGCAATATCTTTAGCCGCTAGGTGCTTCTGTTGCAGGAAGTCCATGTCTTTTGGTGACAGGCCCATTTCTTTCCAATCAAAATCACCCTCAAGCAATAACGGTCGGCCAGCATTGTTTGGGCCAGAAAAGCGGTTATCCACATCTTCTGAAAGCTGCTTGCGCTGTGCATCAGTAAGCTGCATCGGGATGCCGCGATCATTGATGGGCTTGAACACGACTGCACCTGATGGCCGTGCGCCATTCTCCAAAAGTGCGATATTGTGCTTGTTGATAGCATTGTGGTTATCAACATCTACCGCTGCCGCCATAAGCGGGGAAAGCCCGTAGTAATCATCCAACGGGTTCCATAGCTTCATGTGCTTAACTTCTGACTCACCCGTTACCGGGTCAGCCTCATAAGTCTGCACTACAGTGCCACGCAAGACATACTCATAGCCGGATGGCATAGAGCTTTTGCTGGGCTTGACGCGCATACGGTCTGGACGCAACAAGTGAAGCTCTCGCGGCGTTGTACCTATATCTGACCGCACAGCATAAGAGTTGCCAGAAAGCAGAAGGAAAGAATACAGGCTCTGGAAGAACTCAACGCCCGCCTGTGTAGGATTAGGCCGGTTGAGCAAACTTAGGATTGGGTGCTGATCAAGTTCGGTGTCACCTTGGAAAGCCTTGAAGGGGATAGCCGCTGCACCGTTGGCAATCTCATTGACGCAACGGTAGACAATCGCGTTTTGCCTGTAACCTTCATCTGCGTAGCTGTCAAAATTATCACGGCGGTAATGACTAGCCCCCGTGTAATTCATCATCACCTGTGGTGCTTCTTTCTTCTCCGGTGCGCCAAACAAGAAAGCCCTGATGTTTTCCCCTATTGATGCCATTAGCTTATTCTCCAATATGCCTGTCCAGTGGTCTGGCTCAGTTCTGTCAAAGCCCAGACTAGGGCATCAAGCCTATCGGGTGATTTTTTAACCCCCGCAACATAAGAACACATCTGATCTTCTAATACTGGAAAAGAGCCAACATGATGCACTTTTTTCTGTTCGTACAATGCAGCAATAGGCTCAGCCCTAACCAGCTTACCCCGTGATGCAGTGACCGGCGTATATGGCACACTTGCATCCACATTGCGGATCAAACGCTCTACTAAATCTCCGCCATTATTGACTTCTGCGACTATCCTATCAGCATTGTGAGTATAAAAACAGTCTACAGCTTTGCGGCCCCACGCATCAGGGCTGGCCTTCATTGAGGCATCTTCTAAAACATAATAACGCCCATCACCACCATATGCACAAACTACAATACCTGTTTCATCAGAATTTTCATTGTTGGTCACCGCTGGATCAATAGCTACCACGATGCGAGCGAGATCAGGCAAATCATCTTTAGAGATGCGGGTTGCTTCAATCATCCTGTGTGACCACAGCGCACCTTCTGTGTCATCTAGGATATCTGCGTATAACTCTTGTCTACCAAGCCTTGTGCCTTCGTACTTTTCTTTGAGTTGCGCTAGTGCGCTTTCAGCTAGGTTCTCATAGTTCTCAAAGGTGTTGCCCTTGGTGAGGTGAACATCACGGCCCGCTCTTTTAGCTAGGCTGATGACTAATGGCGTAGGACGCGGCGTAGTTGTGATTATCAGTTGTGGCTTTGCACCCAAGCGCAAGCCAAACATCATTTGGTCATATGTCTCTGGATATCGCCATGCAGCAAGCTCATCTGCCCATAGCCTATGAAACTGCGGCCCCCTCAGACGGTCAGGCTCAATCGCAGCAAAGCCTTGTATGATGGAACCGTTCCATAGCTTGATTTCCATACTGCTCCGGTTGTAAGAGCGTCGGTCACCCTGCTGATAGCACTCACTAGGAATGATGCTCAGTAGCCCAGAAGGCCCCTCAAAGCATACACGGCGTAGGTCACCCCCTGTAGGAGCCACAACCCCGCATATGACGTTTGGATGCGCCATAGCGTAGGCGGCTATATCTTGTGCGCCTGTCCTTGTCTTTCCCCAACCACGACCAGCCAGAATGAGCCAGATGTCCCAATCACCCTCCGGTGTTTTTTGCGACTTCCTAGCTTGCCCACCAAACCAGTTAGTGTAGGACGTCACCGCCGTCTTGTGAGGCCCCTGCCAATCTTCGGATAATTCCGAAAGCCTCTGCAAGTCCTTCATCGGCTGCGCTGATTGTTCCGCTAACATTCCTGTTCTCTGTGCTTTCACCAAGGGCAAGGCGACCCGTCTTATGGGTCTTCTCTAACGCAGATGCTAATTGATTTATGCCACCGCTAGAAATGATTGTGGGCTGTGTTGGGAATGGCTCATTGAACGCAGATTTGGTAACAGCCGCTTTTTCTCTATTCTCATGCCATGCTTGAAGCACCGCCTCATATCTTTGCCGCTCCTCATTGGCCAACCGCATTAGGCGCACAATGTCCGCTTGCAGAGCCTTGGCCAGCTTGAGTGAGTTGGCATCAAAGTCCACTGCTTCTTCTGAAAGCCGCTTGCGCTTCTGAGCATCAATCTCTTTTGCCAGCTTTTGTTGGAAGACGGCTCGGGCTTCACGCCATCCCTCTGCCTTGCTGCGGCGATGTATAGTTGCCAGATTGACCTTGTACTTGTGAGCCAAGCCATCAAGCGTCATGTATTGCCGCTCACCAGCCTCATCTTCAAAGCCCTGCACATAGAGGTTCCTTGCCTCTAGCCAATCATCAGGGGACAATCTTTTTTTCTTCTGTGCTGCCATCTGAACCATTAGGTTATCCCGTTATGGGATGACTGTATCATCAATGCGTATTAAAAAAAAGAGACGGGAGTTTTCCCCCGCCTCTCTAGAAAGCGCTGCCGCGCCTCCCTCACAATCTCATGTGTGACTTGGGCTGCTGTCAGAACACAAAATCTTGCAAACACTGACACCAAAACTAACCGCTGTGCAAAACGGTTCGCAGAATTGGGTTGATGTTACAAAACTAGGTACAACCCAAGTCACACCTGATTGTCTTGATTTCTGCACCCCCTGTCAACCGCACGAATTTTTCTGCACTTTTTTTGCTCCTTTTGTGCATTTAGGGGTTTACAAAATTAAACAGATGCCCGATACTAATCATGTCGAGAGGGCGTTTAGCCCATAACCAAACCACGGAGCAAACAATGATTACCCTTCCTACCAACCGCACCTTTGGCATTGAGCTTGAGGCCTTCGGCGTTGATCGCCGCGAACTGGCACGGCATATCCGCGCTGCTGGCATTGATGTGATTGATACTCACTACTCTGGTTCTGACTACACTCGCTGGCAGATCAAGCCTGATGGCTCTATCTCCGGCCCCAACGGTTTTGAGATTGTCTCGCCTGTGCTGAGTGGCCAGAGCGGCATCACCCAGATCAAGATGGTGCTGGAGATTGCCAACCGCCTTGGTGGTGATGTGAACAAGTCTTGCGGCTTCCACATTCATTGGAATGTCGCTGATTGGCGCATCAAGCACTTCCGCAACTTTTACAAGCGTTGGGCAAAGTTTGAGCGTGGCATTGATTCCTTCATGCCCCAAAGCCGTCGCGGTGATAACGCTTACTACTGCCAGTCAATTTATCGCTACCCGCTTGGCCCGAACAACTCAAACCCTACCGGCTGGGTGGTTGGCTCCATGTTTGATGCCATTGATCGCTGCCGCTCGCTCAACCAGCTTCGCACGATGACCCAAGGTTCTGGCCGCTACTGCAAGCTGAACGTAGCCAAGTTCCACCGCACTGGCACCATTGAGATACGCCACCATTCCGGCACCTTGGACTTTGAGAAGGTCTGCCGCTGGATTGCTCTTACCGGCGCAATGATTGCCAATGCTGATGATGGCAAGGCCGTCAAGAATTTTACCGATGTTTCCGTGGCCCCAAAGAAGGTTCTCGACACCCTTCTTGGGGGACTGGTACGGGTTGGTGGCATTGATGCTGCCACCCGTGCTTTCTTCAAAAAGCGCGCCAAGCAGTTTGCTGATGCAGAGCGCGACAACACTACAGGCCGCAACACATGATCTACTGGATAACCCATGATGGTCGCACCTTTGTAGCACAGGATGAGAGGGAGCTTGTTGACTGCTACAGAGGTGACACCATTACCCCGACCAAAGATGCACAAGACTTCATGGAACAGATGTGCATTTGGACTAGGCTCTACTGCAAGGCAGAGCTTGACCCGACCACACCAATGACCTTCGTGCAGTCGCTGCTTGATGCTGGACTGCTGACCAAGAGGAGTATGGACTGATGAGCCAGATGATTTATATGGCATATGGGAGCAACCTTAACAAAGAGCAGATGAGCATACGCTGTCCTGATGCAGAAGTGCTGGGTAGATTCCTGATGCCTGACTACCGCCTAGTGTTCAAAGGCGTGGCGGACATGATACCCGCCGCAGGATACAAATGCCCTGTTGCCCTTTGGCGGATTACTGATGCTTGTGAGGCAGCGTTGGATATCTATGAAGGCTTCCCTAAGCTGTACCGCAAAGAATACTGGACGCATAAGGATGGGCAGATGTTCATGGCTTACGTTATGAACCGTGATGGCCTTGCCCCTCCGCCGCCGTACTATCTGGACTGCATCCGTGATGGCTATAAGGACTTTGGGCTTGATGCAGCGTACTTGGATGAGGCTGTGAAGCTAAGTATGGAATACCAGAGTGATGAGGGCCACATCCCAAAGAAGTACCGCAACGGTTAGCCGCCCTCCATCCTGCCAAAGTCAGGAACCCATCCATCCTCAAACGCATCATCAGGGTCGCCCTTTGTATCGGGTGACCCTGCATTGTCATACAGCCGTTCAATCTCTTCCTGCTCCATGCCGAGGTGTTGCTGTATCCATTGATCGTCCACGCCCTGTTCATCCTTCAGACTACGGACGATGTCAGCCATGCTCATCACAAAATGACTGCCCCTCGCCCTGTTGTGCGTGATGGTAGCTGATACTTGTTCAGCCATACCCATATCATCAGGCAACGTCACTACCGGAACCATGCCGCCGGTCATCTCTAGGATTCTGGCATCATTTGATACCAGCCACCGATGGAAGCCATCCACAATTTCATTGTTTGACCGAATCACGATGGGCTGTGTCCAGCCACAGGTGAGGATAGACTGCACTAGCAACTCAAGCTCAACGGGGAAAACCTTGTTAGGGTTGTAGGCATTGGCGTGTAGTTCATCCCTGTTGACCCATTTGACTTCACTTATGGGTTGCGCTTCTGAACCTTGCTTCATCATATTTCCTTTTCTGCTTCAAAGCCTCATCTACGCCGCCTTGAATGTTTGGCTGCTTACGGTTCTTGAAATCCCCGCGCACCGCTATCTTGAGCAGGAAGTCCCAAGACACACCCGTGCGAGGATGGGCCACCTTATCCAATATGGGTTCATTAGTCTTATTATAGTGGTTCTGGATGAACCCCTTAATACGCTCTGCCACCTCAGACTTGTAAGGCTCTGGATGTTTCTCAATCCAGAAACGGATGAACTCATGCCATGTCATGTTATCAGGCTTGGTTGGGTTTGAGCCGTAGGAGTAGAGGACAGTGTTTGAGTACCGTGCAGCGGTGGCTGCGCCATCAACCCTTTCCTGCATCTTGCCCCAGATATCAGGAAACAACTCGCGGAACTGATACAGACCCCGCATAGGTTCTTCACCGTAGGGCGGAGCACACCTCTGGTCATTGGGCCTGATACCGGCCTTATCCATCAGGTCGTAGGCGGTATTGTAATCCCACCCGAACCGCTTTGGTGCTGTCCAGATATCCTTCGTTGACCAGTCGTACACGGGGTAGACCTTGTAGATGTTACCCTGCGCTGTACCCTCATCGTACTTGAGGATATGCACATCTTCCCTGCTGCGACCTGACAAGATGGCTCTGGTGCGTGTGAGACTTTCATCTGCCCTGATGCCCATCACTATTCCGACATTGCCATGTATCTCAGGCTTGAAGATCAAACCGTTGATCTCAGGAATGGTGATGCGGTGGACTGGATCAGTTGGGTAGCCCTCAAGCTCAGTGATTGCCTCTGGCGGCAACGGCCTCACCCACTTCTCCTCATCTTCCGGCCCCCAAGGAAACCACCACGGGCTTTTGACAGAGCAAGCGTTTCTGTGCCGAACCGGCAGACACCACCAGTAGAAATCTACCTCTGGCAGTTGGCTCACCCGACGGACATATTCCTCTGTCTCATACGGTATGGCTTCCTCATCAAAATGGTGGACAGGCACCTTCTTGATGCCACGCTCTTTCGCCACCTCAAGCACAAGGTTCAGACAGGCAGTGCTATCTTTACCGCCGCTGAACATGACAGCCACAGTATCAAAAAGATCATACGCCCGATGGATACGCTCTAAAGCAAGCTCGTGAACATGGCGGTCAATGACCTTTTTCTTGCCTAGCTTATTTGCCATGATCAATATAGGTGCGGTTGATCATGGAGTGGTTCTCATCAGTTGGCCCCGTATCAGAGTCCGGATGGAACGCCACGATATCCATATGGCTATCAGTCGTGCGGAACGAATGAAGCTCTTGCTCATGCAGCATGAACATGCACCCCTTCTTCAGAGGCTTGACCCAACCATCAGAATGGTTGCTCTTTTCTTGGAAGGCCTCACCTTCACCGCTGATCACCACCCCCATGCGGATAGATGGGTGGGTGTGCTGCGTCTGATAGATGCCGGTTGGGAAATGCAGATAATTCAGCACAGGGTCGCCCATACGAGGCATTGAAACTAGAACGCTATCTGAGCAGCCGTCAATGTATGAAAGCCGCCCGTTGCTCTCAATCTGGCCCATCATAGGCATACAGCGATACCCCAGCTTGGTGACTGTCCAGAGATTAAGCCCCTCAGAGCTTTCAATGTCATACTCACCGTGGAAGGCAAAATAGTTGCCCTCTCGCAGATTCCAATATTGATCATTGGCGTGGATAGAACATGAGCCTTTCAGCACATACCCGAATGTGGTCGCGTGTTTTACCCCTTGGGAGTTGATGTTGCCATCAAAGAACATGGCGTAGGTCGGATACATGGTTTCCAGAGCCTTGAGGCCCTCTTGGTTTGATGGCTCATAAACAATATCCATCAGTTGATCTCCTTCAAAAGTTTGAGCAGTGCTTGGGTTGTATTGTCCAGTCCCTCTTGGTTCTGGATAGTACGCAACGCTGATAGACACATATCACGGTCTATTGGCGTCATAACGAAACTCATAGTCACATATTCACCTGTGCCGCCTATGATCTCTTTGCCTTCAATATTAGGCTCACCAGAAATCATGTCATTCAGAAATGAGGCGTCATCATTGATGGAGTTATCTTCTGCGAAAAGCGCAAGCAAAGACTCAAGCTCATATACTCCCTCAAGAGACTGAAGCTCCTTATCCAAAAGCTCCTCATCCCAATCTGAAAGCTCATTGAGCTTGTTATCAAGAACTCGATAGGCCCGCACTTGCTCTGGTGTGAGATCAGCCGCCTTGTGCGTTGGCACAGTATCCATGCCCAGATGCTTTGCAGCTAGGAATCTTGTATGCCCTGCTATTATGAAGTTATGAGCGTCAACCACGATTGGCTGCTGCCAGCCGAATGTCTGTATGCTATTTGCCACGGAACTCACAGCTTGCTCAGAAATGACGCGAGGGTTCGCTGTGTATGGCTTGATATCTGATATAGGAACTTCTGTGACGTTCATTTGGTATCCCCATTTTGGGATAGATTATCACAGTAGATACGGCCTGAAAAGAGGTATGGGGAGTGAGCGACCAAACCCACTCCCCTTGACCACTACTGGCGACCAAACCAGTGGAGTGCATCTGGAGGTAGATGCACCGGAATCATAAGCTCCTAGTCGTTGTCTGTCCAGTGATATGACCGGAACGTATTGGTGCCGCTCTGCACAATAACCGCCTCTTCATAGCAGTGCGTGGCAAGGTTATAGCGGAAGAACGCCTCACCAATGGAGCCATACAAACCCTGCTCTCTTACCTTGCGCGTAATGACCCTAGTTTCGTTCTCATCAAAATCCCTATGCACCACGATGCCGACATCACACATATTGTTCCAGTGTGCGGAGCCGCTAACATCATACAGGCTTGGTGGTGGGTAGCTGCCATCAGCTTGCCGCTGCATCTTGGCTGGGTGAGCCACCATCCACATAGCGATGTTATGCTTGCGGCAGAACTGCTTGCACATTGAGATCAAGTCTCGGATATGCTCATCCTCACGCTTGTTGCCATCCCTGCTTGAGTCAATCTCATTGTAGGGGTCAATGATAATGCCCTTCACACCGAACCGCATACAAGCTGCTCTTGCCTTACCCAACAGCCAATCAATAGTCGGCACATTGTCCTCGCACTCAATGAAATGGAAGTGCCTGTCCAAAAACAACATGGCATCAACTAACTCTGCCTCAGTCATGCGAACATTTGGCCCCACATCAAATGGCTTCTTTGCAACCTTTTCCGCAAGCCGCCTAATGTGGTTTGCCGTGCTATGCTCTGGGCTAAACACGGCAAACTTCCAGCCATGATCGCGGCACAGGTTTACCGCAAGCTGGTCAATAAAATTTGACTTGCCGTGATTTGGTATGCCGGTGACTAGGTTAAACGTGGAGGGCATTACTTGGTAAATGCTATCAAGATTGGCAAAGCCTGTAGGCACCGGCTTCTGCACATTACCCCTGTAAATATTGATGACATCACGCTGGTAGTCCCCAACACTGAACAAGCCATCAATAGGGCAGGGTTTGGCAAGGCTGATCACCTCTTGCAAAAGCTCATAGCCGTGCGCCACCAGAACATCATTCGCATCCTTGGTCACAATATCATGCAGGGATGGCCACTCTACCGTCCAGCATCTGTCTTTACCGAACCTGTGCAAAAGCTCTAACTGCAACGCCTGACCAGCACCATCGCCATCAACAGCAATAATCACCTTCTCAGCATCATTTAGCCACTCATGTTGGGCAAGGGCTTGGAACCGCTTGTCATCATCTTTGAACTTGGCTTCCTGTGGCGCACCATCTGGCAAGGTGACGGCGTTGGTGAATCCAGCCTCATGCATCGTTAGGACATCCATCTCGCCCTCAACGAATATCACTTCTTTCTGGCCAGTCACCTCCCAATGCCTACGCACCGAATCAATGTTGTAGAGAGTACGCTGTGCGCCGTTCTCTTGCCGAAACCGTTTATCCTTGGTGCGGTACTTGCAATTCACCAACTCGCCATCAACGCGGTACGGAAAAGCAATGCAGCCTTCCGGCTTGCCGCCGAAGCTGCGTTCAGAACGGTACAATCCAAAATGCTCAACGGTGAGCTTGGATATGCCCCGCCCCTCTAGCCAGCGCAACATCTCATCTGAGGCTACAGGGTTAGAAGGCTCCACAAGCTTCACTGGCGGCTTCTTCTTTGCTGGTGGCGTCTTGTACCCATCGCCCCTGTTGCCGTTGCCTACGCCGCCCCTCCAGTCACAATGGTGGCATTTCCACACTGCCGCGCCATCTGTCTCAATCGTTACCGAAAGGCACGGGTCTTTCTTGTTCCTTCGTTGGTCAGAACATTTAGGGCATACCGTCTTGTGGTCACCTTCTCTCCAACTACGCAAACGAATACCCTGTTCAATCAACTGCTCCATTTCTACCCCGCAAGCATGTTTCTAGTTGTGGCCTGTTCCTGCGCTTCCTGCACAGTCTCCCAACGTCCTTGGTTCAACCAAGTGGTCGCGTGTGGGATGAACTTCTTATCCTTACCATGACAGGTCTGTTTGAACCTAGCCGTGGCCAAGAACAGCTCTTGCACACCAATGTCATTATCAGTTGCGCGTTTCCAATTCTCAAAGGCTTTGCGTTTTGACCCATCCTTTCTGGGGTAAAGGTTCCACCATTCTTCAAACTCTTTAGGGTATGCGTTTCTGTCACCCCCCTTTGTTTGTTTATTAGAAGGTATTACTCTAACTGTATCGGGTGTCGTTTCTGTCACCCCCACCCTGTCATTTCTGTCACCCCCAATTAACAGCACAAACCTGTTGCTGGTCTGCTTCCCATCACTGGTGAACCTTGGCCTAATATAAATCAAGCCTGTCTCAACCAAGCCGGTTACCGCCCGCATAACGGAACGCTCATTGCACTCACACAATTTGGCTAGGTGCTTATAAGACGGGTAGGTGCTGTGGTTGTCATCACAGTAGTTGGCAAGCATCAATAAAACCAGCTTACGCAACGAGTTCTTGCACGGCTGCTTCGCCGCCCAAGCCATAGCTTCAAAGCTCATGGGTTGGCCTCCTTTCTGGTTGGTCGCACAAGAACACTATAGCGATGGAATCTGACAGGCAAGGCGACCAGAAAAAAAAGTTTAAAAAAATGCACTTTGGAGCTTGTAATACTGATCTAGTTTGTTTACTTTCTTAAACATAAAGAGACCACAACAACCGAGGAAAGCAAAATGGAACGCGTAAAAACAAAGGAACTGGCAGATGCGCTGGCTCATGTGATGGACGCTATTGAAGCCAAAGGCGTTGATAAGTGCTCACAGGAAACACAAGACGCTTATTATGTGATGCGTCGTTTTGTTGATGACGCTACCGGCGGCGGCGATGTGTTTGCCGTGGTGTATTATCCTTAACAACCAGAGCGGGGCTACGGCCCCGCACAACCCCCAGAAGAGGAAGCAAGACATGAATTACACAGCAGAACAGATGGCACTGAAAGCTCACATTCAAGCTGAGAATGAGCAGAGCCGTAGGCAGATGGAAGAGACCGAGGGTCTTTGGATCAGCATGATGACTGATGATCTACAGCATTGGGCTGATTATGATATCTACAATGTGGAGCAATATGAGGCTTACCTCTATCACTGCTGTGCATATGAGATCATCTCTGACCGTACATCCAAGTCTCACGCACGGAGCGTTCTTGCAGACTGCAAGACCGTTGCAGAGATGAAGGCCAAGGTAAAATTCTACGCGCCGGAGACAGTGTGATGATGTTGGCAATCAAAATTATTCTTGGTGGCTTTGGGATGGCGATGGTCATCTCACTGCCAATCCTTCTAGTTTGGTAGGGGTTTAAAATGGCTAAGAAAAAAGAAACCCTGCGTGATGTGATAAATGACTTCATCCCTGCTCCAGAGAAGGCGCACTTTTATGCGGTGAGCCAAGACGCGGCACCGGATGAGAGGGCGGCGTGGGAAGCATGGTACAAGGAGCAGCGTGATCCTGACCAGCCAGCACTTATCAATCAAGCCTTGGCTGCACTGGCAAATCCAGAGCGGGGCATCATGGCCTATGTGCGCGGCAGAGCATCAGAGGGAAACCGCCGTCAGTTGCAAACAGACTTAGTTGCGGCCCAGAAGTTTTTCGTAGATGACAAACTTGTGCGGCATTGTGTTGAGGCTGGTTTGGATACTCCAAGCAACATGGTCAAGATGTGGCAAAACGCTAGACCGTGCTTTGATCTGTTGTGGGTTGAGTGGGATGATTGGGTCAAGATTGATCACATGACCAAGGTGTACCCAAAATTTCTGAACAAACCTATTTCTGATGAGCCAAATAGGGGAATCAGAACAGGTTACCTCATCAAAAAGCTGAACGGCATGTACTTGTGTATGCCCGTAGCAAAGATGCCGGAAGACAAGATTGCGTTTCTGGGACATGGATTTTATTTCAGCCCAGATGAACCAATCACCCTTGAGTGGTCAAACACAATGGCTGATAACAACATTCGTAGCAATGATAACAAGGAGTTCTTCCGCCACCAGTTTGAAAGCTGGATACAATTGATGGGGCCACCGTGGGTCGATCATTACATAGCGGATTACTATGATGAGCATGGTGAGTACAGCATCACTATACCTGATGATTATCCCGCTCAGACCGCTGTGAAATCTGGCTTTGAGTTGGATTGGCTCTCAAGCCGCATCCTCCCAGCGCAAGCCAACTTCGGCATGATGACCAAAGATGAAGATTGGCGTAGGGGTTGGTCAAAGAATGAGATGTCCAGAGCTTTGAGGATGAACATGAACGCCATGATTGGTGATCTTAGGTTCCTTGTGACAGTGTTTGCCTTCCTCAACTATGACCATGTAATCTATGAAGACTCTGGCAAGCCCAAGATCAAGCACATCCGTCATGGGCGGCGCGTACCAGAAAATGAGTTCAAGACCGTGAGTATTGATCTACCAAAGCGTTGCGTGGTTGCGCGGCGCGGTATACTGACAGGCACTGGCACGCCCAAACGCCAGCACTGGCGGCGCGGACACCAGCGTGTATATCGTGATGCCAAAGGCAATGAAACCAAGCGTGTTTGGATTGAGCCAATGCTAGTAGGTGATGCTGCCAACGGCACCATTGAGCATGATTACGAATTGCGAGGCAAGAAAGGATAGGGGTGCGGAAATTCCTTTAAGGGCGAGGAGCCATAGGTTTGTCCCCGTCCTAGTGCTGTAACACGAGACACAATGCCGTGTATCTCTACTGATTGATGGCCCCGAGGTAACATCATCAATCAGATGGGCAAAGCCTTAATTCCGCTTAAAGTTTGCAGTTAGGCTAATACACGGAACACCTATTTCCAACTCATCCAAGCAGTCGTACCCATATAGGCTCCGACAATTCCCGCGCCGGATATGTAGAAAAGGTTACTTATATCCGCCAACGCTGACACCCGCTCAACCGGCACGATGAACATCGCCGCTGTAAAAGCACCCATTGCTGCCAAGCTGGCCGTCGCCATCCTGCGTTGTGCGCGAAGTTTACGCATCTCATGCTCGGCTTGCCTAATCTCTTTGGCGTGAGCCAGTTCTTCATCCGTGACTGTACCGTCACCATCCAGATCATAAACATCATACTCAGACTTTGGTTGCAGCTTCTTGGCCATCTCATACCTCACTGATATGAATGGGCGGGTCATAGGTAGCGAGTATTTTTTTCTTGAGGTTGTAAACCGGCGTCTTGGTGGCGGTGCTTTTCACATCCTCAAGGATGACCTGACCATTCAATTCATATTGAAAGTCACCAACATAGTATCCGATTTTCTGACCATTGACCATGAGGGCTATACGAGGCTGAAGCTGTAGCCCTTTAATCTTGCCAGCATTTTGCAGAGTTATGAGTTGCGCGTAACGGGTGGCCTCTTTCTTTGAAGCGAAAGAAATCCCATCAATGACTGTCTTGATGTTCTTGTATTTGCTTCGCGAAGTCATTCGCGGTAACCGCGCCATTAGTCGCCTCACTGATTCTCGCAATCACAGAAGGTCGCGGGAACCTGTCTCCCCTGATCCATTTAAGAACCCCGCCATACGAATAGCCAATGCTTTCAGCAAAAGCCTCATATGAAATCCGGTTCTGATGCAAGTAATCTTTCAACCTCATGCCCAAAATTACCATCATATTATTTGAGCGTCTATCCCATTACGGGTTTGCAATATTGTCTGGATAGAGTAGTGTATGCGATGTAAAGAGTGGCAATAGGTGTTATTATGAACACATTTGAAAAACACGGGGTAATGAATCTTAGCCCCTCGACTATCAATCTTTGGATTGAACAACCCGCCCTCTGTCTGTTGAAGATAGCTGGCATCAACGATGGTGAGGCTGGCCCCGCTGCATGGCGTGGCACAGCGGCTGACCGAGCATTGGGTGCTGTAGCACAGAACCCAGATATGACTGACAAGGATGCTATCATCCACGCTCTGCAAGTATACAACGATCAGCAACAAGCAGCGATTGACCCGCACAAGGATGAGAAGATTGAGCAAGAACGAGCGGATGTTGAGAGGTATGTCACATCCGGTGCCAAGTTCTATCGCAGTTTGCAGGAGCCATTGGAATCCACACAAGGCAAGGTGATTGTAAAACTGGATGGTGCATCCGTGCCGTATATCGGGTATTATGATTTACTGTATGCTGATACGGTGCGAGACACAAAGACCACAGGGAGGATGGTATCCAAACTGACACAAGCACATTGCAGACAAGCATCAATCTACGCATTGGCTATGGGCCGTGAACCTTGGATTGATTATGTCGGCAAGAAGGAAGTACGCGCCTTCAAGGTTGAGAATGTGCCTTATTGGGTGCGGCAAGTAGAACTGGCCACACAGTCATTGGAACGGGTGCTGTCGTTTTCTGATAACACCCTTGAGTGTTGCCAGCTTGTATACCCCGACCTTGACCACTGGAAATGGGGTGAGACCACACGGCAAGCGGCCAAAGACATCTGGAAAATGGAGGGTTAAATGAACCAAAGCCAGCAAATTGATCAACTGCTCAACGCTCTGTATGAAGCCAAAGCCAGCTTCAAAGAGTTGGAGAAGAACGGTCAGAACCACTACTTCAAGAACAACAAGGGCCAGCCTCACTTGTTCTCAACGCTGGATGATATCTTCAATGCCTGTAAGGATGCACTACGAGCAAACAAGATTGAAGTGATCTACGGCACACGATTTGTTGATGGGTACAATCATATCGTGACCAAGCTGTACCACATTGAAAGCGCACAATGGTTGGAGAGCGTAACCGCCATCGGCGATGCCACAGCCAACCCTCAAGCGATGGGTTCTGCTATCACATACATGAGGCGGTATCATATCCAAGCCATGCTGAACCTTGAAGCTGACTTTGAGGATGACGGCAACCAAGCCAGCGGCAGGAACACCAATGCTGTCAGTGAGCCGCGGAAAGCAAAGCCAGTAGACTATGATTACTCTGGGCCACCATACCGTATCTTCGGAGCGGATATGGGCGTCATACAAGAGTTCAGTGAGATCAAGCCTTGGGGCGTGATGATCAAGAACCGCATCAAAAAGATGCCGCAACTCAAAGAATCCAACCGCCAAGAGATTGCCCGAATCCGCAAAGATGTGAGTGATACAGAAGATATCACTGACCGCGCAAAGGCAGCACTGCTTCATTCCATTGACACCATTCTGTCAGGAGAGAAGTGATGCCAAAGAAGGGTTCACAGCGGGAAAGCATACTGCGCTTCCTGCAAGCCGGTAAGACAATCACACCGATTGATGCACTCAATATGTTTGGGTGCCTCAGATTGGCGACTGTCATTTTTGATCTGCGCCAAGAGGGGTGGGACATTGAGACCATCGACACAAAGTCCGCTAATGGCAAAAACTTTGCCAGCTACAAACTGAGGATAAAGTAAATGGATGCACCAAAACCGCCGACTGAGAAGCAAACCATGATGATCGTCATGGAAACTCAAGAGCTTCTGCAAGTCATCCAACAGAAAACTCTAACGACAAAAAGCAAGATGGCCCGTGAAAAAGCTGACTTGATAGCCTTTTGTGCTTGTGAGGGATTCATTAGCACCATGCTGCCTGATGGGTATTTCACAAACAGATGGATGATCACAGAGGATGGCATTGACTGGCTTAAAGATGCCTCAAGTGCAGTCAAGTCAGCTAAATCACCACATTTGAGAATCGTACAATAGGAGGACTTTATGACTGAGTACGACAACACTAACAGCGGCCTCATGTTCCCTGCGGGGCAGATGGAGGTCTTCCGCCAAGGCAAGATTGATATTGAGGGTGAGGATCACGAGATGGTCATCTGCAAACGCATCACCCCCAAAGGCAAGACCGTATTTGAGGTCTTCAAGAAGGTGGGTGCAGTCTTTCCTGTGGCAGAGAAAAAGAGCGAGAAGTCGCCTGATATGAGCGGCGAGATGATAACGGACTTTGGCGAGTACAAAGTCTGGGGCAGAAAGAAGACCAGCCGTAATGGTATGCCCATGACAGCTATCAACCTTTCCCCGCCGGAAGACAGGCAAGCTAGTACCCCGTTGCCCGACCAGCATGGTGCGTCAGATAATAAGGTTCCTACTGTAGCCTCTACACCCGACCTTGATGGCGTTGAGGATATTCCGTTCTGATGGGCAAGAACCACAAGAACCCGAAACATCTTGAATGGGTGCGGACATGGCCTTGCGCCTTGAGCCTTCATCGGGATTGTTTCGGGTCTATTGAGGCGCACCACCTCATGCGACCTTGGAGTGGCAAGCGAGGTATGGGCATGAAGGCAGGGGATGAGAACGCCCTGCCTCTATGCCAGAGACACCACATCATGCTCCACAAACGAGGTGATGAGGAAGCGTTCTTTGAGGAAATGCAGGGTAGCCCTAGTTGGGGCAGAGCGACATCACAATCACTCTGGTACAGAAGCCCTGCGTTCAAGGAGTTCAAATATGAGTAACAAGGTAATGCAGGGGACATACGCTGATTTCAAGATTGTCAAAAGCAGGGCAGTCGCTCAAATCATCATTGAAATCCCCATAGAAAGCGCACAGGCGGCGGTGGAGATGTTTGGGGTGCCAAACCCCTCATATGAGCAATGGGTGGCTGTAGCGGCCTTACACAAGGCTACCGTCACACAGAATCAGGACGCCGTGAACGCGATCAAACAGGCTGGTATGCTCTGTAACACGGAGAGCTTCGGACAGTTTCTGAAAGAGACCGGCAATCCAGAGATCAGGCCCAATGTGCCAGATGATATCACCAATGCCCTCAGAGCCTTGCTGGGCATCAAAAGCCGCACTGAGTTCCATGACGACCCTGATCTCGTTATGGCTTTCAACAGAATCAAAGGGAGCTATGAACAATGGCTAATGACAAGATAATCGCCAAGGAAGTCCGGTGCCTATCACTCCGACAATCCGCCGTTTATCTTGGCGTCAGCCAAAGCACCTTCCGCAAGATGGTGAAAAGCGGTGATGTTCCGGCTCCTATACGCATCACAGAAAAAAGGTTAGTGTGGGATAAGAGGCAGCTTGATGAGTTCATTGACTCTCTCAGCGGCTTCTAATTTCCTCCCTAACTTACCCCGCTTCGGCGGGGTCTTTTTGCACAAAAAAAATGGAGCGAGTTTCCCCGCTCCATCTTATTACATCGTTTTGCATCCTTGGTATTCGCTCACAGGCTTGCCTTCAACTAGAGTCCAGTGGAGAAGGTTGTAGATCACTTCCCACTCCACCTGACCCCTTTCATCAGGCCAACGCTCAAAGAACTCCTCTCTGGTAATCCCAGATTTCTGTTCAAAGTCATCGGCCTCTAGTACCCATTTAGTGGGCGTCGCGCCAAACTCTAAGCCCCAGCGGTCAATCTCAATCTCAACCCCCATCTTGGCGGCGAGTCTTTTGGCCTTGCTGTAGAAGCTACGTTCTCGCTTGGCCGCATCAATTGATGCTTGGCTGCGAGTCTGAGTGTTGAGTGCTTGTCCTAGAAGTCTTTCAAGCGAAGTCATTTGCTTTCCTCTCATAAGGGTTAAAGTGGTCACCAACTATGTCAAACAGCGGCTACATCAGTAGCTTGTTTAATATACTAAACTATTAAGGCATTGTCAAGTCATTATTTTTTCCACCTTTCCAAAAAAAGTTTAATTTTTTAGTTGACACCCCCCGTAAGGTTTACTATCTTAAACATATCAACAACGGGCGTTGCCCAAACACAGGAATGCAAAATGCAAATGAGCAGAACAATGGAAATCGCCAAGACCATTAAGAGCCAGATTAATGCTCTGTCTCCGATGGCACTTATGAGCTATGGCGCAAACACATTCACCAGCCTGACTGAGACTGATGAACGTCATGGCGGACTGCAATTCAAAGTCCGAGGCTACAAGCACAAAGGATGGGTAGCTATCAATCTGGCCTTCAATGACACCTACACTATTGAGACTGTCAAAATCCGAAAGGGTGAGGCAAAGGTATGTGACACTCAGTCTGATGTATACGCTGATCAGTTGATTGATGTTCTGGACCGCATGGTTGAGGGAGTTGAGTATGACCGTTAAGCGAATTGATATGGCGTTACACGTTCAAGGGTTGTGCGCCGCTCATGGTATCACAGTCAAATACCAGCGCCTGACTGATGAGGTGCCGCGATACTACGCGCAGCCTGATAGCCGTATCATCCAGATCAGGCCAACCAAGAACACGGGCTACTACGTTTCTGCCCTGCATGAGATTGGGCATATCGTAGGTGAACGTCAGGGGCCAAGCATCAGCACCCTTACCAAAGAACTGTATGCTTGGATATGGGCCAGACAGAACGCGCTGGTCTGGACTGATACAGCGGAGCGTATCATGCGCCGCGCTATGGATAGCTACGGCTGGACTGACCGCCAAAAGAACATCTGGCAAAGGAGGTTTGCGAATGTTTGAACTGAATGATGAAGTCTGGGGCATCGACCCTGTCGTGAATAAGTTTCATCACTGTCGAGGCAAAGTGGTTGCTACTCATACAAGCACAAACGGACACCCTCTCTATATCGTAGACTTTGATGACATCGGAAACTGTCTGGTGACAGATGAGCAAATCACCAAACATCTTGATGGAGATAAATATGCTGGAGCTTGAAAAGATAAGAGGACTAGAAGGCGGCGATGATTGGCTGAACTGGTCATACAAGATGCGCGACAAGGAAGCGGATATGGAAGCTACCCGCGAGTATCACAAAAACAATCCACCGAAAGTTGGGGACATAGTTGTGGTACTTCATACGGCCTCACATAACACAATGATGAAGCCACATATCACAAAGATTGTCGCCATAACTGACAGAGGTCGCATTGTGGTTGACCATGACCATGAGGCTTGGGCGGGTAAATCTTTTTGGAAATCAGGACAGAATTGTAAGGCACCAAAGGGACAATGCTGGCTCGTGCCAGCGGAATTATACCGCGACATTCCGGTGACTCGTGAAACTGAGCGTGAAAGACAGGCTGAACAATTTGCTGAAAAGTCAAAGGATGAACAGTTGAGCGTTTCCGAAATGTCAAAGATGCTAGGCGGTGCGCGTGAGTTTGTCGCTCAAATCAAAATTTTGATATCTGAGTTCAATCTGACAAAAGCACAAGCGATGCAACAACTCAGTCAAGAGTTGATTTGGGAGAAGCAACTGGTCGGCAAACGTGATCAGCTTGGCAAGCGCATTGATCGTCAATCTATCCGCACCCACAGCCGATACCACCTCAAGGAAAACTATGACCGTATGCGTCATCAGTTACAACGAGAAGATAGTATGGTTGAGAAAGGTAGGATGCGGTCTGAGGGCAGGAGGAAGCAGTGGCAGACATGATGTGTGAATACTGTACCCTAGATGAAAGAAGTGAAGGCAGTCGGTTCTGTGAAGACTGTTTGCGTGAGTTTGACCAAGACTCAGATGAAACCACAGATAACCAAACCCTCATGGAAGAAGCGCAAAAACAGTTCTTTCGTTTCTTTCTGAGTTGACAAAGTTAAACCAGTATGGTTTAAAGATCTAAACGACCACGACCAATGGAGACCAAAGTGACCGATAACCGTAACCCATACATTGAGCAAGGCATCATCCAAGATTGTGACAACGACTACCACCTTGTTGCACAGATGCGGACACTGATGCATGACGCAATCAACTTCGCCAAGAAGCATCAAGACCAAGGCGCGATGGCATACAATGATCATTTCTTTGAGGACATGATCGAGAAGTTAGATGACGTTCTGGCTGATACCCTTGCTCCTGTACAGGATCAGATTGAGCAAGGACTTGATTATCATGGCGGAGCCTAAGCAGATGCAACCCAAAGACCTAGTCGCCATTAGACGGCGGCTAGGGTTTACTCAAACACAACTGGCCCAAGAACTAGGATACGCTGGCAAGTCCAGAATTTCCCAAATGGAGACAGGCCACACAAGAGTGCCGCCAAGGTTGGCGATGTTACTCAGGAGGATGGATAAGGATGATCAGTTGGCATAACGCGCCGGAATATTCTCGTAAGGGCTATGTGTACAAGCCAGAAATCCACGAGGATGAGGAAGGCATACGCAAAGCAAGTCACAGATGCGTGAACAGAATTGACCCTACAGATGTGATGATAGCTCCTGACTTGCCCTATGATTGGATGACGCAAGAGCGGTTCAATGAGTTTGTGGACATGATGGTGAGGGTCAGATCATGAGGTGGTCAGTTATTGGGGTGCTAATGCTGACCGCCTGTTCACAGCAACCCGTGGTAGACTTGAGGGCATCAGGTGATACCGCTCAATTTTACCAACGTGATCTCAATGAGTGTAAGACGCTCATACAACAGTCACGAAGCATATGGCATAAGCCATTAGTTGGCACTGACCCGATGTTGGTGCAGTGCCTCAACGGACGGGGACATAGTGTCCTCGCAAACAAGTAAGGGAGACAGAAATGTCTGATACTACTACCGCGACCAAGAAGCCAGTGGGACGCCCCAAAGGTTCAGCCACAAAAGCTGCACCGAAGTCACGGGTCAACGGCCATATGATTGGCGTGACCCCTATGGAAGAACGCCAGCTTCGGGTACGGGCTGAATACATCGCCAAGCTGATGAGTGACCACATCGGGTTTGATGTCACGCCAGCACAGGCTTGTATGCACGGCCTCCACCTCGCTGAACAGTTGCATGACCACGACTAACAGGATAGCCCCCCAAAGGGGGGCTTCCCTTTGTTCAAGGGAGCGCATAATGCAAAAGCGTATGATGAACTGTATTCAAGCTAGAAGCTGGTGTGAGCCTGATACTTGGGCCTATAACTTCTGGCAGAGAACTCTTGAAGCGATAATGGAGAACGCCACAATGTCAAAGAAGGATTGGTATAACCTCTACAATCTACAGCCGGATAGCTGGCTGGAAAAGAACAGCACCCGCACAGATGGCCTGTTCACACCATTCAAACAGCGGATTATGAAGCTTGTGCTTCGTGATCGTGCAAACCATCCGGTGTACTGATGGCGTTAGCGGTCCCTCCAATCCCAAGGGATACAGATATCGGCGTGATAGGCGCAGGGCAACTCACCGCATCGCAATGTAATGATATCATCAAACTTCACAAGGATTCACAGAACCCATTCAGGGAAGGGCGGATACAAGAAGAAACTTCATTCAAGGCCAACAAAATTGTGCGTGATGTGAACTCTTGGATAATCCATGAAAACCATGATTGGGTGGATTCCCTTTTGATTGAGGCGGCGCAAGAAGCCAACACTCAGTTCGGGTTCAACCTGACGGGTATGATAGAGCGGCCACAACTTCTTCAATATCAAGGTCCATCACATGGCTATGATTGGCATTTGGATATTGGAAACGGTGATAACTCTACGCGCAAAATAAGCATCAGTATCGCACTTAGCCCTGATACCGAATATGAGGGCGGTGAACTCTGTATGTTTACGCGGGGGGAAACATCCATCAAGTTGACGCAGGGGCTGATAGCCGCCTTCCCGTCATTCATGCCGCACAGGGTACGTCCCGTCACAACGGGCGAAAGATGGGCCTTAGTCTGCTGGATTCACGGGGAGCCGTTCCGTTAAGGGCTGTCGGTTCTTCTGGTGAGACTTGTCAAAGATGGTGCGGATTGGCCTAGCATCATCTTTTTCAATTATTAGCCCCGCGAGAAACGCAAGCCTATCCTTCTCCTTGATACCCGCCTCAGTCAGCGTTAAAAGCCCGTCAGCGCGTATGACGTACCCATCAGCTACCAGACCACCCAAAATCCATTCATACGGCTCTCTGCCGCTTAAAACGGTGATAAGCCCCGCAAGGCGAATATTCTGTGTCTTGGAAAGCGACCGGCTCATTTTTTCTTGAAGAACTTGGTTGCTGACCTTACGGCAAAGCTACTGGCTACGATGACCCCTAAACTATACTGATACCACTCCGGCATGGTCTCCAAGGCCGCAAACCCGTCCGCAACTATATCTCTTCCCCACTGGCCACAGAACGCGAGGATCAGCGGAATGGAGAACAGCAGCACAAGCCATTCATCCTTGAGACTATGGACAGTACCCTGCGCCATAATCTTTTCCCAACCGGCCTCATGGGTAGCGGCGACTTTCATAACCTCCGCCTCTGCTTCTGCCTTGGCAACCTTGGCCCTAGCCTCTGCCGCCTTTTGTTCCGCCTTTCCCTTGAGCCAACCACCGGCAAGTTCTGTGATTGCGGGGATCAATGCCTGTATCATTCGTAATCCACCCTTATACACATCATCTCTTGGTTATCCTGACGCATGATATCTTGCTCCACATAAACGGCCTTACGATGGCACTCAGCTTGTGTGTCAGCATCTGTAAGTGGCGATACTGTGTAATGGAATGGCGATACCGCCGTTACCAGTATGACCACCCAGACCGTATTCATCAGTAAACCTTTGTCACCGTTGGGTCTACCTGACGGGGGACGCAGTAAGCAGTCACCCTATCCTTGGGGTCCATGTAATCCGCGAAACCATAGTTCCCGTATCGCTTAGAAACCTGTTTCGCAAAATGATTGCACTCTATGACGGAGTAAAAATACATATTACCAGACTCCAGCTTCCTAAGCTCTCCAGTTCCCAGATAAACAAGCAACAGGAAAGCATCTATCACTTCTGCGACTCTCGTATCTCACGCAAGGTCTCTTGAATCGTTATCTCTTTTTTGGCGTTGGGATCATACTTGCACTGGTATTCTTGCGGTATGAACTCCGTGTTACTAAAGAACTGCGATTCTATGGTGTTGTTCTGCCCTCTGTAGACACAGACCAACTGCTTGTTCTCTAACCTCTCACACTTCACCTTCCGGCAAATTGTCATCTGTTCCGCCTGTGCGCTGTGAGCCTTGAGTAGCAAAACAAAAGCAGTCAGCACGGATGCCCCGATAGTGACCAAAAAAATCCAAGCAAGTATTTCTACGAATTTGCGCCGCTTCTCTCGCTGTTTGTATAATGTCTCCTGCCTTTGCTTTCTAATCTTAGCCTCTGTGGCTATGAGATCATGCCACGCTTTTTGACCGAGTGTGAGACTAATCCACTGCTTTAGCTCATCGCGCTGTTGTTGCGCTTTGCGCTTCGCCGCGAACACTTCCATAGCCTCTTGCTCGACGGTTTTGCCAGCAAACAGCTTTTTGAAGATTGGCGGGTTCTTTGCTTCCCTTTCAGCTTGATCTAGATCAGATAACGCCCCCATCCATCTGCCGATATCTGACATCATGGATTCAACATCTCTGCCTATTGCGAAACCCTTCTTAATTGTGGCGAAGGAAGCAGAGGCGATTGCCATCGCGCTGGCGGGGTCCATATCAGAAGTCCATAGAGTCTTCCCCCGTCCGCACCATTTGTGCGATACGCTGAGAGCGTTGGCCGACTTGACGAGCATACTTGCTGTCAAGAAGTTCGTCGGCAGCAGTGTGGTAATCCCTACGCTTGAGGGCATCTAAAAATTTTACAAACCCGTGTAAGCGACTAAGGCCCATGTTGAAAAGCAAATCAGCAATAGCTCGCTGGCGCACCTCATCCAGATCACGCCACCAAGGCATTGCTTTATCAAGCTCTGTTTCAACCAGAGCTATATCGTTAGAAAGCAGAAAATCCACTTCTTCATCAGTTAACCCCCTGTCCACAAGATTACGCCCAACACCAATAGTTTCGATGCCTAGATGGTCTTTATACACATGGTTTTTTACGCCTTCGTGAAAGCGTAGCTGTGTAATAAATCTAGTCTTGTTCATTACTGTCCTCGCTCCCCGCGTCCTAACACGCGATCAAGTTTGTCCTCTACACGGTGCAGTGCTTCCATGACTGCCCGCATGTCATCTCGCATATCTTGGCGTGTCGCATAGTCTTCTCTTGTCCGGTTGAGTAAAATCTCAACCCGCTTCAACTCGCGTGATTGTGTGCCAAGAAACCAACCACCGCCCATGACGATGATTGCAATCAATCCATCAATAATATGTGCCAAATCAATGTCCATTAAGCTGCTTCTCTACAGGCCAGCGTGATTCCGTAATTTGATACCACATTGGTATCCCAATAAACTTCATTTGTTGTCAGTCTGAATAATCCTTTTGCAGAAGTAACCACGACGTTGGTGCCGCTAGAAATGGTTGATTTTATCTTAGGCTCAACAGTCACGGTGCAAACACCGTTGGCATCTGTATTGACATCCGCCATGACCATATGAAGTCTTGCTGATGATCCGCCACCAATCTGTATCCAATCCCCCTTCTTGAGGAAGCCGGTAGTGGATGCTTGTGTTTGGGTGTTCAAATCAACGGTGAAATCATCAGCAACCAACCCCGTATGCAATGTGACAGTGCCAGTAGCCGCACCTCTTGGAGTTGCTGCGTCTGGATCACCTAACAGAAACGTGCCACGCCGACCATGTAGCTGGAGGAGGAACGCCTGCCACTCAACAGCAGCGGCACGTTTCATTGGGGGCAAAGTCAGATCAACCGTCCAAAGCGCGTAATCAAACTCTGCGACTGATTGGTTGCCTGTGAATGGCGATGTGCTTATGGCTGAACGGCTCTCCAAGGCCCACCGAGTGGTGACAAAGGCTGGGCTGGTGGGAAGGGTAAGCGGATAGGTTGGCGCACTCATACTAGCCTCCAAATGCAGCGGCCATAGAACCGCCTCTCTTACGGGCATCAACCATTGCTGCCATTGTGTTCTCCCTGATTTGCGGCATCAGGTTCAGAACCTCTGCCCTGACTGTTTGTGCAACCCCTGTCTCAATATTGATAGTTTGGTTGACCACGTTTGTTTGACCAGAGCCAAGGATATTTTTGGTATCCATGTTGTTCTTGATGCTGCCGGTGCTAGATGGGATGAAAAGTTCTGGGCCTCTCTCACCAACAATGCGTGGCCCGCTGATAGCTCCCCCGCCCGCAGAACCCGGAATACTAGCTGTCGGCAAAGCACTACTGCCTGTGAGATTGAAGGCGGCGTTCATAATTTTATTGATAACCATAAGCTCAAACGCCTTGGCAATCATGGTGCGGACAAAGTTACTGAACACATCTTTGAGTGAATCAAGGTTGAACTTGCCGCTCATTACCATTTCAGCAAGCGCATTGCTAATGCCGGTTGACATGGACTGAATGGCAGCAAGCGTAGCTTCTGTCATCTCATCCGTTTTTTCCATCTCCTCACGGACTTTCTTCAGAGCTTCCTCAAGCTCATATTGCTCTTCAATTAGCTTCGTTATCTTAATGCGGTCTTCTTCTCTAAGATGGGTAAGACCATCAAGAGCCTCTGCGATATCCGCATACATATGCGTTTCGCCTTTAAGCTCTCTGTTAAGCCTTTCTGTTTCACTGCTTAGTTGTTTGATTACATCAGCAGCTTGTTCATGTGCAGCAGCTTTTTCTTTTTCCAAATCAGCCGCATCCTGATCAGCCTTTGCTTTTTCCTCCAATTTTGCAGTCAGATCATGCTCAAGCTCAATAAGCTCTTTCAAATCTAACTTTTGCAAATCAGTCAGCGCAGGAAGCTCTCTTACCGCCTGATTATATTGAAGCTGTGCAGCACTTACGCCGTGAAGCTCCCTTGTGAGTTGCCTAACTAGGAATGTCTGTTCAGCAACAGCATCCGCAGCTTTTTCTTCATCTCGTATCTGGCCCTTTGTCTTAGCGGGTGCTGCCGCTGGTTCTTCCACTGGAGCCACTGCCTTGTTATTGATTGCTATCCGCTCTTCAAGAAGCTTGATTTCCTCTCGTAAGGCTTCCGCTCTTTCTTTGGCATTTTTCTTTGTGCGACCAGCAGCGGTAGCAGCGGTATCGAGTTCTTTGGCAAGCTGTTCCTCAAGCTCTACTAGCTTCGCCATTATTTCTGCGTTATTTGATAGATCAATGTTGATCAGACCTATCTCTTTCAGGAAATCCTTTGTGGCGTTTGTTGCATCTACCAACGCACCTACAATATCAGCCAGCAATGGCAACAAAGGCGTTATGACTGCGACCCCAAGTTCTTCCAAGGCTGCATTCAATGCTTTTGATCTGTTAGCAAAACTATCTGCCGTCCTTGCCGCATCACCTTGGGCATCAGAGGTGCCAGCTAGGATTAGGTTGAGACGAGCCTGAACTTTTGTTTGAGCATCAACATCTGCCGCATTTTCTTTGATGCCCATGCGGAAAAGCTCCGCCTGAAGCTCAGCCTCTGTGATAACGATACCAAACCGGCGCACTGCCTCATGGTTGCCCACAAGCGCAGATTGAAACGCTTGCATTGTTGGGACATCTTGCGCGTTGTTGAATGATGCTACATCCACCGCCAGCTTTGTAAGCTGCACAGAAAGATCAGCCGCCTCTCCTCTGGCAAAGCCAAGGGGAACAAAAGTGTCTTGGACGCTTGATGCCATAGCCTCAAGCTCAAACGTGCTACGGCCAACTGAATCACCAAACGCCTCTAAATCACTCCTGACATCTTGGACGAACCGGCCAAATACCACTGATGATTTGGCTTGCATCTCTTCAACAGATGAACCAAGCCTTACAAGCTCTTTGCCAAAGTTGGCAACAATCGCGACCGCTGCGACTCCCAAAGCACCCTTTATGGCCGTTCCCATACGGCCCATGCTTTGACTCATTTTTCTTTGAGATTGCTCTGTCTGTTGCTCGACACGACGCAAGGTGCGCCGCAGATCAGACATATCCGCTTCAATGCGGACTAATAGGGTATCAACTGTGGTTGCCATTAGTCAGGATACCTCTCCATCAAGTCCTCAAGCTCACCCTTGCTTAGTGGCGGCGGTTTACCACCAGAATGAAACTCCGCAAAACCTTCTATGGCTGCGTAAAACTCGTAGAAGCTCATATCCCAGAAGACATTTGGGGCTATCCCCATCTTGCCCAAGGCTGTCTGCATCCAGACATCCCACGGGAGTTCTTCTATACTAACCGCTCCGCCTCGTTTTCGTTTCCCTCATCACCGCCGCTTGTAAGCACCGCAGACACTACCTCTGCAATAATCTTCATTCCTTCAGTAAGGCCGCTTTGCCAGAGCATCTCGCCCACAGCCTTCTCATCCACATCATTGCCGCCAGCCCTTATAACCGGCGTAAGGATGGCAACCATCTGTGATGTTGTAAGCTCACCGGCCTGTAACGACTGAGCAATCTGGACAATTCCCTTGCCACAAGATTGCTCGATACGCATCACAACATCTAGGGTAACCCTCCCTTTATGTGTCTTCTTCCCCAGAGCTATCTTTAGCTCTCCGCGCTTTGGATTTGACATCTTTTGTCTCCTGTGTCGATACAATGACCACTTCGCCACGTTGGGCGACATCCACGCATGAATCAGCGGTGTACGTTTTGCCACCGCACTCAAAAGCCCCGCCTACATCCAAACCAGATGCAAACGGCACCGTCCACTCAAGGCCGGAGTCAGTTGACTTCTTATGAGCCAACCAACTCTTGCCTTCAATGGATACCTCAACAAGCTCCCAAGACATACGGTTACACCGTAGCGAATGTGATGGTGCCGCTTGATTCCAGTGTTACGGAATAGGTGACCTCACCGTTGAACTCACCCGCATACTCAAGGCTGGCGACCATAAAGGCTCCAGTGTAAGTGCCAAAATCTGGCACAATCACTTGGAAGTTGGAGAAGCTAGAAGCTCCAAACTTGCCACGGAGCGTTCCTTCAGATGCAGCATCTGTGAATACCCCAGAACCAGAGATGGTGGTAGATTGAACACCACCGTTTGCCAGCAAGGCACGGACAGCGGAGCTATCCTTGTTCGTGATGTCAACGGCCTCATCATTCAGTGTGATTGATGTGGACCGCAAGCCACCGATGGTTGTGAACGCTTCCGGCGATGCGCCATCACCGATTTTCAAGAGGAGGGCTGAACCCTTCTGTGCCGCCATGTCTTTCTCCTTTTAATCCGACACAACAGCACGAAATCGCATGACACCGTGCCGTGTTATTCCATCTCCCTCCAATAGTGTCGTCTGAAACTCTTGTCTCATATTCACCATTGAAGCACCAGTAACAGACAATGAGCTATCATGTAGTAGATCATGTACCTGTTTCATTATGACCTTTATATCACGCCTTCCACGATATTGCGACCATATGTGTATCGTCAAGGTATGCTCAAAGATATCCTTATCCTTGGCAGACCCATCAATCGCAGTCTCCTCGCCTACTACAACGTAGGGATAGGCGGTGCCTTCTGGCACATCGTCAAAGACTCCAGTGATTGCAGTCCCCTCATAATCAGTGATGCTGCCACCATTTAGAGCAGAGAACACGGATTTTTGAAGTTCAAAGGAATGTACAGTCATTTGAACTTGACCATTTGCTGTTCAAGCCGCCGAATCTTTGGCTTGTTCTCCTCAAGTGCTGGCTGCATAAACGGACGCGCTGCCATTTTGGATGTGCCAAACTCTAGGAATGATGAATACGCTGCGCGGCTCTCCACGCTTGCGCCAAGCCCATCTGTGTCAATGTTTGTGAAGATGTTGCTAACCAGATAGCCGGTATCTGTTGCTGGCGGCTCTCCCGGTGCGGATGCTCTATGCGTCCGCCGTGGGTTATACTTCTCATAAACTACCCCGCTTTTGGCCCCTTGGTTGATGCTTGTTACCGCCGTGTTGCGGACAAGATTAGCCGCACGGCCCACCAACCGTTTCATATCAGCCGTGTAATCCTTGACAGCGGCATCATATCTGCTTTTGCTGCGCGTAACCTTTACTGAAACCCTTGCCATCAGGTAGCAACCCCCTCTGTGCAGTACAGCTTCAGATACTTATCCCGCTCTCCCACGTTCTCAACACGGTTGATGTTGAAAAGCCGCTCATAATTTGTAGAGTCTACTGCAAAGGCATATTTAATGCGGTTTGCTGCCGTTACGTCGCGCCTGTGGCGTATGGTGATGGTGTGGGTAGTACGACCCTCCAGTTGATCACCAAACAGCCTCTCTGAGCCGCCTGTGGCCTCTATACGGGCAAATACAGTTGCAACATCACTAAAGGTGACCGCTGCCCCGCCACCGCCATCCGCAGACCGGC
>LULW01000036.1_pt1 | contig 52933 bp, 53 predicted proteins | sample 729531 | NCBI WGS metagenome assembly LULW01 (sample SAMN03860279, study PRJNA289734) | marine metagenome | biome: seawater column; feature: ocean; material: water; isolation source: Red Sea water column Station 108 - depth 10m | place: Saudi Arabia: Red Sea | collected 2011-10-15 | depth 10 m | reverse complement strand
CATTCATATCGATAATTATTAAAGTGAATATTTATATATTTAAACAAAAGAAGCAATTAATTCCAAAAAAATTGACATGTAAATACCTATCTTGTAAAAGTTTTCTGCGCTGATTTAAACTGAATTGCGAGCGCTATAAAAAACCTGCTAAACAAGTTTTTTTACCTCTCAATTCGTTAAATCTTAAATTTATTATGAATAAGTTAAAACAGTTAAAAAATATTATAATAACAAAACCACAAAAATTAGATTGTGGAAAGGAAATTTCAAATTTTCCAATTTCATATGAGACATATGGGACTCTTAACGAAAAAAAAGATAATGCTATTTTAGTATTTCATGCATTAACAGGCGATCAATTTGCTTCTGGAAAAAATCCTATTACAAATAAAGATGGCTGGTGGAGCTACGCACTTGGATCAGGAAAAGCTATAGATACAGAGAAATTTTTTGTCATATGCGCTAACGTAATTGGAGGATGTATGGGTTCATATGGTCCAAGCACAATAGATGAAGAAACAGGCAAACCCATAGGGACAAATTTTCCAGTTATAACAATTAATGATATGGTTAATGCTCAATACAATCTACTAGAGCATTTTAAAATAGATAAATTATTTGCAGTTATCGGTGGGTCCATGGGTGGTATGCAGGTATTACAATTTGTTTCAAATTTTCCGGATAAAGCACATATTGCAATACCGATTGCCTGTACATCTAGTCATTCTGCACAAAATATTGCATTTAATGAACTTGGAAGACAAGCAATACTTGCTGATACTAATTGGAAAAATGGTTTGTATGAACAAAATAAAACAAGTCCTGATAAAGGTTTGGCTGTTGCTAGAATGGCGGCACATATTACTTATTTGTCGAAAAAAGGTCTCCAGGAAAAATTTGGTAGAAAGTTACAAGAGAGAGATGATTTAAAATTTAGTTTTGATGCAGATTTTCAAATTGAGAGTTATCTTAGATACCAAGGATCAGTGTTTGTAGATAGGTTTGATGCAAATAGTTACTTGTATATAACTAGAGCAATGGATTACTTCGATTTATCAAAACAATTTAATGGTAATCTATCAGCTGCTTTCAGTAATACGACTTCTAAATTTTTTGTAATTTCATTCACTTCAGATTGGCTATATCCAACTGCTGAAAATAGAGAGATAGTTATAGCGCTAAACGCAATTGGTGCAGATGTTGGTTTTGTAGAAATAGAGTCTGACAAAGGACACGATTCATTTCTTTTAGATGTACCGGATTTTTTAGATACTTTAGGGAACTATTTAAAAACAAACTATAAAACTGTGAATGAAAAAAGAATTTAAAGTTATTTCTGAGCTAATATTACAAAATTCCAAAGTTTTAGATGTTGGATGCGGCGATGGAGAATTAATGAAGTTTCTTAAGGATAATAAAACTTCAAAAATACGTGGTTTAGAAATTTCAAAAAATAGGGTTCAAAATTGCCTATCAAAAGGTTTGACTGTCATAGAAGGAAATGCAGAAAATGACTTACAACAATTCCCAAATAATTCATTCGATTTTGTTATTTTAAGTCAGACGCTTCAAGCTTTCTTAGATCCTGAAAAAGTTATCTCCGAGCTTTTGCGAGTTGGTAAAAAAGCAATTGTTACTATACCAAACTTTGGTTACTGGAAAGTTCGTCTTAATTTATTAATCAAGGGCACAATGCCAGTTACAGAAAACCTTCCTAATGAATGGTATAATACACCTAATTTGCATATGTGTACTTTAAGGGATTTTTTCAATTTTTGTTCAAAAAGAGAAATAAAAATTTTTAAATCTTTAGCATTAAAAAATGATAAAACTCTAAATTTAAGTTCTAAAAATTTAGCATGGAGAAATTTAGAATCGCAATTAGGTATTTTTTTAATAGAGAAATAAATGAATGTTGAAATTATAAAATGTCTAGAAGATAATTATTCTTATTTAATTATAGACAGTAAAAAAAATGCATGTGTTGTAGACCCAAGTGAAGAAGGACCAGTAATTGCTTCTGTAGAAAGTAATCAAGCTAATTTAAAGTATATTTTAAACACGCATCATCATTTTGATCATATTGGAGGAAATTTAAATTTAAAAAAGAAATATAATGCCAAAGTAATAGGATATGTAGAAGATAAACATAGAATACCAGGAATCGATATAGAGTTGAAGGACAAAGAGATTTGGAGCAAAGATGAATTTAGTTTTCAAGTATTCCATATACCAGGACATACCTCTGGGCACATATGTTTCTATTTTAAAAAAGAAAAATTATTATTCACTGGAGATACATTATTCTCTTTAGGATGTGGTAGAATATTTGAAGGTACATATGAACAAATGTTTTCCTCGCTTCAAATATTTAAAAATTTCCCTAAAGAAACAAAAATATTCTGTGGACATGAGTACACAATGAAAAATGCAGAGTTTTGTAAAATTCAAGATCAACAAAATGAGAAGTTAAACAAAAAATTTGAAAAAATAAAAAATTTATTAGATAAAGGATTACCAACTATTCCAACCACAATTGAGGACGAGCTAGATTGCAACATTTTTTTAAAATCTGAAGATTTGGAAACATTTTCAAAATTGAGAGATTTAAAGGATAATTTCTAAGTTATTCAGCTTGACTATAATTTGACCCTGACTATATTGCTGTTTATAAAAATTAGGACTAACTATGTCATTCGCAGTAATAAAAACAGGTGGAAAACAGTATAAAGTGCAAGCTGGCGAAGTAATTAAGATTGAAAGATTAGAAGATTCAAAGCCTGAAGCTAAATTAGAATTTAACGAAGTTTTAGCTTACGGAGACGATAAAAACCTTGAATTAGGAGAACCAACTATTTCAGGAGCTAAAGTTGAAGCTGACTTAATTAAAAATGGAAAAAATAGAACGGTATTAATTTTTAAAAAAAGAAGAAGAAAAAACTCTAGAAGAAAAAATGGACATAGACAGCAGTTTTCTTTAATTAGAATAAATAAAATTTTTGCTAAGGATGGAAAGATAATTTCAGAGGCGGAAATAAAAAAGGAAGCTTCAAAAGAAATAAAAACTCAAACTAAGGAAGTTTCAAAATAAATAGGTAAACTATGGCAACAAAAAAAGCTGGTGGATCGTCAAGGAATGGTAGAGATAGTGCTGGACGTAGGCTCGGAGTAAAAAAATATGGTGGCCAGTTTGTTGTTCCTGGAAATATAATAGTAAGACAAAGAGGAACAAAAATTTTCCCTGGAGAAAATGTAGGGATGGGAAAAGATCACTCAATTTTTTCTGTAGTTAAAGGTAAAGTAGAATTTAAAAAAAGTAAGTCAGATAGAACTTACGTATCTGTAAAACCCAATTAAATCTCACAACTCCTAACATAGTTGTATCATGAAATTTTTAGATCAAGTAAAGATATACGTAAAAGCTGGCGATGGCGGATCGGGATCACCTAGTTTCAGAAGAGAAAAATTTGTTGAGTTTGGAGGTCCTGATGGTGGAGACGGTGGTAAAGGCGGTTCTGTAGTACTTACATCTGAAAGAAACTTAAACACGCTTATAGACTTTCGTTATCAACAACACTTTAAAGCACAAAGAGGTGGCGATGGTAGTGGAAAAAACAAAACAGGGAAAGGTGGTGAAGTTCTTTTTCTAAAAGTTCCTGTCGGTACACAAGTATTTGAGGAAGATAACAAAACTTTAATCTATGATTTTAAAAATGAAAATGAAGAATTTGTTGTTGCTATAGGAGGAAAGGGAGGATTTGGGAATACAAGATTCAAATCTTCAACTAATCGTGCTCCAAAAAAATTTACTAAGGGATCTAAAGGAGAGGAATTTTGGATATGGCTTCAACTCAAAACTATTGCTGATATTGGAATTATAGGACTTCCTAATGCTGGTAAATCTAGTCTACTTGCATCCATAACAAGTGCCAACCCAAAAATAGCAAATTACAAATTTACCACTTTAAATCCAAATTTAGGTGTCACAATTTATGATGATAAAGAAATAACACTGGCAGATATACCTGGTCTAATAGAAGGAGCACATACAGGAACTGGCTTAGGTATTAAGTTTTTAAAACATATAGAAAGATGTAAATCTCTATTACATTTAATAGACATTACAGAAAACAATCTTGAGGAATCATATAATCAAGTAAGAAATGAATTGGGCGAGTATAGTAGTGATCTCTTGAAAAAAGATGAATTAATAGTTTTAAACAAGATAGATTTATTGGATGAAATAGAAGTAAATGAAAAAGTAAAAAACTTTAAAAAAAAAACAAAAAAAAATGTATTACTATTATCTACACTTAGAAAAGACGCATTAATGAAAGTCAAAGCTAAATTAATAAATTATGTATCTTAAAGACTCAAAGACTGTTGTTGTAAAAATTGGCTCTTCTCTTCTTATTGATAAAGATAAAAAAATAAGGGTAAAATGGTTAAGTGAATTTGCAAAAGATATCAAAAATTTAAAAAATTTAAAAAAAAACATAATTATTGTTAGCTCAGGCGCTATAGCGCTTGGCTGTAAAAAACTTAAATTAAGTAAAAAAAATCTAAAATTAGATAAAAGTCAGGCTGTGGCATCAATTGGACAAATCGAATTAATGAATTTGTTTAAAGAATTTTTCAGTCCAAAAAAAATTAATCTTTCACAAATATTGTTAACTCTTGAGGATACTGAGAAAAGAAGAAGAGCAATTAATGCTAAAAGAACATTTGAGAATCTATTTAGTTTAGGTTTTGTCCCAATAGTTAATGAGAATGATAGCATCGCAACATCTGAGATTAAATATGGTGACAATGACAGATTAGCTTCAAGAGTTGCACAAATTTCAGGTGCTGATTGTTTAATCTTATTATCTGATGTTGAAGGATTATATACAAAAAATCCAAAAATAAATAAAGAAGCAATATTAATAAAAGAAATAAGCACCATTGATGATAAGATTGAAAAAATCGCAACGAAAAGTATAAGTGAGCACGGAACTGGTGGCATGAAGACTAAGATTGATGCAGCAAGGGTTTGCCAACTTTCAGGATGTCATATGGCAATTGCAAATGGTTTAGTTCATAGACCTATTCAAAAAATTTTATCAGATAATAATTGTACTTGGTTTTTGCCAAATATATCAAAATTAGACGCTAGAAAAAAATGGATTATAAGTTCTATTTCTCCAAAAGGAGATGTAATAATTGATGACGGTGCTTTAAACGCCCTAAGAAAAGGTAAGAGTTTGTTGGCTGCTGGTATTAAAACTGTTAGAGGAAATTTTAATAAAGGAGATCATATTAAAATTTTAGATAAAAACATGAATGAATTTGCTCGTGGCTTGAGTAGCTTCACATCGGCTGAAATAAGTAAAATTAAGGGGCAACATTCAAACACAATTTCAAGTTTATTGGGATATGTTTCAAAATCGGAAGTTATTCATAAAGATGATATGGTAAGAATATAATGAGTAAATATTTAATAAAATTAGGACAAAATTCAAAAAAAGCACATAAAATTATAGATACTAAAATTAAAAATAATGTCCTTAAAAGTTTTGTAAAATTAATTTTTAAAAATAAAAATAAAATTCTACTAGAAAATTTAAAAGATATAAGATTCGCAAAGAAAAAAGGTCTTAAAGAAAACTTGGTTAATAGATTAGAGCTTAACAATGAGAAACTTAATTCAATAATAGAAGCAATTAAAACTGTTATAAAACTAAAAGATCCAGTCAATTACGAATTGAGCAAGTGGACAAGACCTAATGGGTTAAAAATTAAAAAAGTAAGCATACCAATTGGAGTTATTGGGGTGATTTATGAGAGCAGACCAAATGTTACTGCAGATGTATCGACTTTATGTTTCAAATCTGGAAATTGTGTCATTTTAAGAGGGGGATCAGAAGCTTATTTTACCAATAAAATCTTAGCTAACTATTTCCGAACTTCTCTAGCCCAACACAAAATAGATAAAAATTTTGTTCAATTTATCGAAAAGAAAGATAGGAAACTTGTGGATTTTATGCTCTCAAAAATGAAGTTCAAGAATTATCAAATGTTGCAGTAATAGGTCATTTGGAAGGTATTTGTCATACTTACATAGATAAAGATGCAAATGTAAATATGGCAAAGAAAATTGTTAAAAATGCAAAAATGAGAAACAGAAGTATTTGTGGCGCCACAGAAACCCTCTTGATACACAAAAATAAACTAAAAAATATCAACGAAATATTAGAAGACTTAACAAAAAGTGGTTGTAAGATTTATGGTGATAAAACTATAAAAAAAAATTTTTCTGGAAAAACGTTAATAGCAAATAATAAAACTTGGTCTACTGAACATTTATCATCAAAAATATCAGTCAAAGTTGTTCAAAATATTTTAGAAGCTATTGGACATATAAACAAATATGGGACTATGCATACAGATGCTATTATTACGAATAATAACAAGACAGCAAAATATTTTATAAAGAATGTAAATAGCTCTATAGCGATTCAAAATTCTTCTACACAATTTGCAGACGGAGGTGAATTTGGATTTGGTGGAGAAGTTGGAATTTCAACAAATAAATTGCCTCCAAGAGGGCCTGTTGGTATAAACCAACTTGTAAGTTACAAATACGAAATATATGGTTCAGGCCAAATTAGAAAGTAAAAAAAGAATTGGCATTCTTGGTGGAACATTTGATCCCGCGCACATCGGACATATTAAAATTAGTAAAGTTGCAAAAAAAATTTTAAAACTTGACAAAATTATATGGGCAATAACAAGCAAGAATCCTTTCAAAAATGAAAGTTCAATTAATATAAATAAAAGAATAGCATTTGCTAGAAAAATAAATTTAAAGAATAAATTTATAGAGGTTAAGTTTTATGAAAAAAAAATTAAATCAAATAAAACCATTCATTTAATAAAATTTTTAAAAAAAAAATCCAATGAATTATATTTTATTATTGGTGCAGATAACTTGATTAATTTTCATAAGTGGAAAAGTTACAAAGAAATTTTAAAGATATGTAAAATAATAGTTTTTGATAGAGATGGTTATAAAACCAAAGCCATTAAATCCCCCGTTTATAAAAAATATAACAGGAAAAGCGTTGAATTTATTAAATTTAATAAAGTCAAAATTTCATCTTCTCAATTAAGAAAAATTTGATACTCTTAATCTAATTAATGGATAAAATCTCCAGTTTAAAAAAAGAAATAATAGATACACTAGATTTTAATAAAGCAACAGATATAGTTTCCATTGACCTTGAGGGTAAATCATCAATGGCTGATTATATGATTATAGCTAGTGGAACTTCATCGAGACATATTCAAGCTTTATCAGAGCAGGTTTTTGAAAAATTTAAGAAAAGTGGAATTCAAAATTGTAAAATTGAAGGTAAAGAAAGTAATGATTGGAAGTTAGTTGATGGAATTGATTTAATTGTTCATATTTTTAATCCTGAAAAAAGAAAATTTTATGAATTAGAAAAAATGTGGTCCGAATTAATACCTAAAGAGAAATTAATTATATGAGATTTATAATTAAAAATTTATTAATTATTGTTTTAATTTGTAATTTTTCAACAATTTCAAAATCTGCAAATGAAGATGATATTTATAAAAAAATAGATCTATTCAGTGAAGTACTAGATAAAATTAATAAAGAATATGTAGAGGATGTAAATCAAAGTGATGCAATGGATGCAGCTATAAATGGTGTATTACAATCTCTAGATCCTTATTCGGCATATATGTCTCCAGACTCATTTGAAAATATGCAAACCGAAACAAGTGGAGAATTTGGAGGTTTGGGTATCGAAGTAGGTATGGAGGCAGGTGTAGTAAAAGTGATTTCACCAATAGACAATTCCCCAGCTTCTAAAGTTGGGATTAAAGCAGGCGATTACATTGTAAAAATCAATGATATACAAGTTCAAGGCAAATCTTTAACGGAGGCTGTAGATTTAATGAGAGGTCCTGTTGGAACTGATATAGAAATAACTGTTAGACGAGTTGGTGAGAAAAAGGCACTAACATTTGTTATTACAAGAGACATTATAAAAGTAGCTTCTGTTAAATCTGAAATCATTGACGATAGAACGGGATATATTAGGCTTACATCCTTCAATGAAAATAGTAGTGATCAGATTGAGGATAAAATAAAAGAGTTTAAAAAAAGTGGAAAAGTTAAAAATTATATTTTAGACCTAAGAAATAATCCGGGTGGATTACTTTCTCAAGCTATAAAAATCTCCGATTTCTTTCTTGAAAATGGGGAAATAGTTTCAACCAAAAGTAAAAGAAAATTCGAAAATAGAAAATGGTTTGCAAAGAGAGGGGACGTTTTAAATGGAGAAACTATGATTGTGCTTATCAACTACGGCTCTGCATCCGCATCTGAAATAGTTGCAGGCGCACTTCAAGATCATAAAAGAGCAGTATTAGTGGGTGAAAGCACATATGGCAAGGGATCTGTTCAATCTATTATTCCTTTGAAAAATGATGGAGCAATAAGGCTTACTGTTTCAAAATATTATTTACCATCTGGAAAATCAATTTCTCAAGTAGGTGTTACACCTGATATTGAAATTGCAGAAGGGTCAGATGATTTTAGAATAAATACTGACACTGACAATCAACTTGATTACGCGTTAAAATTACTTAACGGTTAAAATGCAAGAAAAATTTAAAAAGTTGCCACTTAGAAGTGGAGTGGGAATAGTAGTATTAAATAAAGAAAATAAAGTTTTTTTAGCAAAAAGAATTGATAATCCAAAAAATTTTTGGCAAATGCCTCAGGGTGGTATCGACAAAGGTGAAGATAATCTAAAAGCAGCTTTAAGAGAACTAGAAGAAGAGACAAGTATTAAATCTGTGAAATTAATTAAAGAAATAGATGGTTTTACAACCTATTATTTACCTGAGAATTTGCTCGGAATAATTTGGAAGGGCAAATATAAAGGTCAAAGACAAAAATGGTTTATTGTAAAATTTATTGGAAATGATGAAGAAATAAATATTAAAACAAAATATCCTGAATTTTTAGATTGGAAATGGGAAGAATTAAGTAAGATTACTGATACAGTTGTAGATTTTAAACTTCATGTTTATCAAGAAATACAGAAAGAAGTTGAAAAGGTTATTAATTAATACTTATAGATTTTAAAATTTCGACTTTATGATTTAACAAAAATCTTTTTTGATCATTTAAATCATCTTTATTTAACTCTTTTTCGGCTTCTTGGATTTCATCTGAAACATGTTTTTTATTCGCATTTTTAATGTCAAAAATTGAGCTTGTTAAAATAGATAAAGTATTATCTTTAAATTCAACAATACCGTCTTCAACATAAAAATTATGTTCCTCAGAGCTAGAAATAACTTTTATGATACCAGGCTTTAAAAATGAGATAATTGGTATATGGTCCTTTAAAATTCCCATTTCACCCTCATAAGCAGGAACAACTACTTCTGAAACATTTTCTTTTGAAAGAAAAGATTTTTCAGGATTAACAATATCTATATTAAAACCTTCACTCATTAAGCTGCTGCATCCTTAGCCATTTTTTCAGCTTTTTCTATAGCTTCCTCTATTGTCCCAACCATATAAAATGCTGCTTCAGGCAAGTGATCATACTCTCCCTTACAAATAGCATCAAAACCTTTTATTGTTGACTCTAAGTCTACTAATTTACCTGGAGAACCTGTAAATACTTCTGCAACAAAAAAGGGCTGTGATAAAAATCTTTGAATTTTTCTTGCTCTAGCAACAATTAACTTATCCTCTTCAGATAGTTCATCCATTCCTAAAATTGCAATAATATCTTGCAGTGATTTGTAAGTTTGTAATACTTTTTGAACTTCTCTCGCTACTCTATAATGTTCATCACCAACAATTCTAGGGTCTAGAATTCTAGACGTTGAGTCTAGTGGATCCACAGCTGGATAAATACCTATTTCAGCAATTTGTCTAGATAATACAGTCGTTGCATCTAGGTGAGCAAATGATGTTGCTGGAGCTGGATCTGTTAAATCATCTGCAGGAACATAAATTGCTTGTACAGAGGTAATTGAACCTTTGTTAGTCGTTGTAATTCTTTCTTGTAAGTTACCCATGTCAGTAGCTAGAGTTGGTTGATATCCAACAGCTGATGGAATTCTACCAAGCAAAGCTGATACCTCTGAACCTGCTTGAGTAAATCTAAAAATATTATCAACGAAAAAAAGAACGTCTTGTCCTTCTTGATCTCTAAAATACTCAGCAACAGTTAAACCTGTCAGAGCCACTCTTGCTCTTGCTCCAGGAGGTTCATTCATTTGACCGTAAACTAATGCTGCTTTTGAACCTGCTTCGTTTGTTTTAATAACGCCTGACTCTATCATTTCATGATAAAGGTCATTTCCCTCTCTAGTTCTTTCACCAACGCCAGCAAAAACAGAAAATCCTCCGTGAGCTTTTGCAACGTTATTGATCAATTCCATAATAAGAACTGTTTTTCCAACACCAGCTCCACCGAATAAACCAATTTTTCCACCCTTTGCATATGGTGCTAAAAGATCAATAACTTTAATTCCCGTTACTAAAACTTCTGTTTCAGTTGATTGATCGTTAAATTCAGGTGCAGATCTATGAATAGGCCAATTATCTGTTGGTTTAATTTCGCCCCTTTCATCAATAGGCTCACCAATTACATTTATGATTCTGCCTAAAGTTTCTGGTCCAACTGGAACCTTAATTGGAGCAGCTGTATCTGTTACTTCATCACCTCTCTTTAAACCCTCTGTTGCATCCATTGCGATTGTTCTTACGCTAGACTCGCCTAAGTGCTGAGCAACTTCTAATACAAGTCTGTTTCCTCCATTATTACATTCTAATGCTGTTAATATTTCTGGTAATTCTCCCTCAAATTTTACGTCGACTACCGCACCGATAATTTGTGTAATTTTTCCTTTTCTCATAATTATAAACTTTCTGCTCCTGATATGATTTCAATTAGTTCTTTAGTAATTGCTGCTTGACGACTTCTATTATATTCAATAGTAAGTTTATCAACCATTTCACCTGCGTTTCGGGTTGCATTGTCCATTGCACTCATTCTCGAACCCTGTTCGCTAGCTGAATTTTCTAACATCGCTTTAAAAATTTGAGTTGAAATATTTTTTGGAAGTAAATTTCCTAAAATTTCATCTTCATCTGGTTCAAACTCATAGTTCTCCTCCGAGGATTTGTTGTCTTTTTCTTCAGTTTTTAAAGGAATTATTTGCTGCTCTTGAGGAATTTGAGTAATTACATTTTTAAATTGATTATAAAATATTGTACATACATCAAACTCGTTATTCTCAAATTTTTCTATTATTATTTTTCCAACTTTGTCAGCATCAAAATAATTTGCATTTTTTGATTCTTTAAATGAAATATTTTCAATTATTTTATCCTGGTATAGTCTTTTTAATTGATCATATCCTTTAGAACCAACAGTAATAATTTTTAATGTTTTTCCTGAATCAGAAATTTTTTGAAAATAAGATTTTGCTTTTTTAATAATATTTGAATTAAAACCACCACAAAGACCTCTATCTGCTGTTAATACAACACAAAGATGAACCTTATCATCGCCTGTACCAGATAATAACTTTGGTGCATTTTCCTTGTCTGAAACACCGCTAGACAGATTTAATATGATGTTATTCATTTTCTCAGAGTAAGGTCTTCCTCTTTTAAATCGTCTAAACTTGCCATTTTTTATGAGTTAAAAGTTTTTTTTAAATCCGAGATTAATTCTGTTAATACTTTTTCATTATCTTCATCAAGTTTTCCTGAAGAATTAATAGAATCAATTATTTCAGGTTTTTCAGATCTACATTTTTCAATAATTTTAGTCTCAAATGTTGCAATATCTTTTTGTTCAATTTCATCTAAATGTCCTTTTACACCACAAAATACTGATATAACCTGCTCAGCAACTGTCATGGGTGAATACTGCTTCTGTTTTAAAAGTTCGGTTAGTTTTGAACCTCTATTCAAAAGTTTTTGAGTAGCGGCATCTAAATCAGAACCAAACTGTGCAAAAGCTGCCATCTCCCTGTATTGAGCCAGCTCTAGTTTCATTGATCCAGAAACCTTTTTCATTGCTTTAGTTTGAGCAGAAGACCCTACTCTTGAAACTGACAGACCAACGTTTATTGCGGGTCTAATTCCTTGATTGAATAGTTCTGTTTCAAGAAAAATTTGCCCATCTGTAATTGATATTACATTTGTTGGAATAAAAGCAGATACGTCTCCACCCTGAGTTTCAATTATTGGCAGTGCTGTCAATGATCCGCCACCATGATCATCTCCTAGTTTTGCGGCTCTCTCTAATAATCTACTATGTAAATAAAATACATCACCTGGGTAAGCTTCTCTTCCTGGAGGTCTTCTTAACAACAGAGACATTTGTCTATATGCAACTGCTTGTTTTGATAAGTCATCATAAATAATTAATGCGTGCATTCCATTATCTCTAAAGTATTCTCCCATTGCACATCCTGTATATGGTGCCAGAAATTGAAGAGGGGCAGCATCAGAAGCGGTTGCAGCAACAATAGTTGTATACTCCATTGCTCCAGCTTCCTCTAAAGTCTTTTCAATTTGTCTTACAGTTGATCTTTTTTGACCAATGGCAACGTAAATACAATAAAGTTTTTGTTTTTCATCGCCAGACTCATTAATTTTTTTTTGGTTGATAATTGCATCAATTGCGACCGCTGTTTTTCCAGTTTGTCTGTCCCCAATTATTAATTCTCTTTGACCTCTTCCAATTGGAACCAAACTGTCAATTGATTTTAAACCTGTTTGCATAGGTTCACTAACAGATTTTCTTGGAATAATTCCAGGCGCTTTTACCTCAACCCTGCTTTTCTTAATACCTTTATCTAGAGCACCTTTGCCATCTATCGGATTTCCTAAACCGTCAACGACTCTTCCCAGAAGTTCTTTTCCAACTGGAGTATCAACAATAGCTCCTGTTCTTTTAACTGTATCGCCTTCTTTAACGGCTCTATCATCACCAAAAATTACAACACCCACATTTTCGCTTTCAAGGTTTAGTGCCATACCTTTTGATCCATCTGAAAACTCAACCATTTCTCCAGCTTGAACATTATCTAGACCGTAAATTCTTGCAATACCATCGCCTACAGATAATACTTGTCCAACTTCAGAAACTTCGGCTTTGTCTCCAAATTGTTTAATTTGTTCTTTTAAAATCTTAGTTACTTCTGAAGGATTTATTTCCATTTATGCCTCTATCATTTGCTTTTGTATTTGATGTAATTTATTTTTAATGGAGGTATCAACCATAGTGCTACCTACTTTAATAACCAATCCACCAATTAAACTTGGATCATGTTTATAGTTTAATTTTATATTTGAGCCAAAATTTTCAGCTAATTCGTTTTTAACTTTGTCTATATCATTTTTATTTAACTCTTTAGCAGCTAAAAGTTCTGCTTTAATTTCTCCTCTTGATCTAGAACATACGTCTAGATAATCGTTAAATATTTTTTCAACGTAAAAGAATCTTCTCTTTTTTATTAAAAAACTAATAAATCTTTTTAACAATCCATTAAAATTATTTTGGTTTGCAATCTCATCCATTATCTTAATTAGATCATCACTTTTTGTAGTTGGATTTTTAATCAAATCTCTAAAATCCGAACTTGTTTTTATTAATTTCAATAAAGCTGATGTTTGCTCTTCTACTTCTAAAAGAACATAGTTTTCAGATGCTAACTCAAACAAAGCTTGAGAGTAGCTATTATTTGATGTCACTGAAGTATTAATTTTAGTCAATTTAGTTCTCAAATATGAAGATGTTTTATAAAAATTTCGCTTAATTAACACACCAATAATCAGTCTTCAAGACTCAGATTTTAAAAAATGTCTGTATTTAGTGGACTAATTGAAGCTTACCGGGTCAACATCAACTATTAGTTTCATTCCTTTGGAAAATTTAATTTCTTTTAAGATCATTTTGAGTTTTTTTTGAATGTTGCTGTTTTTCTTCGCTCTTATTAAGAGCCTGCTTCTAAACTTTCTCTTAATTCTAAACACAGGCGCATTAACAGGACCAAGAATTTTTTCACTAATTTTACTGACAAGTTTATTCTTAAATTTTAAAGCTTCATCATATAATAATTTTTCATCTTCTGAGGTTAAAATTAATGAGACAAATCTTTCAAAAGGTGGGAGGTTGTTTTGTTTACGAAGTTCTAATTCATGATCTAAAAACTTAAATGGATCTTGATGAGTTATTTGATCAATTACTTCAGTTTTTATATTTAAGGTTTGAAAATAAATATTTGCAGGCTTGCCTGCTCGACCTGCTCGACCAGAAAGTTGATGATATAATTGTAAATTTTTCTCTGCACTTCTTAGATCGTGTCCTTGTGAAGTCAAATCAATATCTAATACAATAATACAATTTAGATTAGGAAAGTGGAAACCTTTTGAAATTAATTGGGTTCCTATAAGTATGTTAATTTCTCCAGAAATAATTTTATCTAAAATTTTTTTTCCTGAAGCTTTATTCATTGTATCACTTGAAAAAATATTTATTTTTTTGTTTGGAAATAATATTTCTACCTCCTCGGCAATTTTTTCAACACCTGGTCCACTAAAAATAAATTCACAGTTATCTTGTTTTTTACATTTTCTATTCAAGTTAGAACTGTAACCACAATAATGACAGAGAAGTTTTTTATTATTTTTATGATAAACAAGATTGATTGAACAATTTGGACATGAAAATACATTCAAACATTTTTTACATAAAACATACGGAGCAAAACCTCTTCTATTAATAAAGAAAAGTATTTGATCACCTTTTAGAAGATGTTCATTTACTTTTTCTAAAGTTTTCGATGAAATAAATGACTTTTTTGCAAGTTTGTATTGGTTGAGATCTATAATATGATGATTGGGTAATTTTGCATCCTTATATCTTCTTTTCAACCTTGAATGATAATATTTTTCATTTTTAACATTTGCATAAGTTTCTATAGATGGAACAGCTGTTACTAAATTAATAGGTATATTTTCATTACTGGCACGAGCAATCGCCATATCTCTTGCATTATAAATTACACCCTCATCTTGTTTATAAGATTGATCATGTTCTTCATCCACGGTAATTAATCCCAAGTTTTTAAAAGGTAAAAATAAGGATGATCTTGCACCAATAACCACTTTAATTTCACCCGACGCTAATCCACTCCAAATAATTTTTTTCATTTTTGGAGTTATTTTTGAGTGCCAAATAGCTGCCTCAAAACCAAAAAAATTCTTAAATTTCTTTTCAAATTCTCCCGTGAGACCAATTTCTGGTAATAAAATTAAAGATTGTTTTCCCTGATCAAGAATTTTTTTTATTGAATTAAAGTAAACAATTGTCTTCCCTGAGCCAGTTGTGCCTTGTAGTAAGTGTACTCTAAATTTGTCATCTTTTTTTATTATTTCTTTGTAGGCTTTTATTTGCTCATTAGATAAATTAAATTGGTGTTTGCCGAACTTTTTAGAATATTTTTGATACTCTTCTTTTTTTTGCATTTCTATAGCTTTTCCACTGAGAAAGTGAAGCCTGAGCGTCATACCAAGTGGAATAAGGTTATAATATGAAAACCAATTTAAAAAATTTATGGTTTGTTTTTTTAAGGATAGAATATTTAATCTTTCTTTAATTGATTTAATTTTAAAGTTTTTATTATTATTTTCCTCAAATTTATCCCATACAACACCTGTTATCGTTTTTGAGCCAAAAGGTACATTTACATAGTCACCAATATTTAATTTGCTTTCACTTTCATAAGTAAATGGATGATCAAAAATATTAGGTAATAAAATCGGATATTTCATAATTGATATTATGAAATATATTAAGAGTGAATCTGTCTTTTTTCTACAGATAAAGCCGCTTCTTTTATTGCCTCTGAAAATGTTGGGTGCGCATGGCAAGTTCTCGCTATGTCCTCTGAACTTGCACCAAACTCCATTGCAATAGCCATTTCAGCAATCATTTCTCCAGCGTGTGGGCCTATAATATGTACTCCTAAAACTTTATCAGAAGTTGCATCAGCAAGTATTTTTACAAAACCTTCAGGCTCATCTATTGCTTTTGCTCTTGAATTTGCCATAAAAGGAAATTTTCCAACTTTAAAATTAATTTTTTTTTCATTTAATTGTTCCTCAGTTTTTCCTACTGAAGCAACTTCTGGAGAGGTATAAATTACACCAGGTATAATCTCGTAATTTACATGTCCTGATTGACCAGCAATAAATTCTGCAACTGCAATTCCTTCCTCTTCTGCTTTGTGAGCTAACATAGGACCATCAATAACATCACCAATAGCAAATATGTTTTTAATATTTGTTTCAAAATTTTTATCTACTTTTACCTTTCCTTTTTCGTCAGTTTTAACTCCCACATTTTCTAATTTTAAACCGGTCGTGTATGGTCGTCTTCCAACTGAAATAAGGACAACATCAGCTTCTATATTATTTTTCTTATTTTCTTTATCAATTACTTCAAGGATAACTCCATTTTCATTTTTTGTAATTTTTTCAACCTTGGTATTTAATTTAAATTTTATTCCTTGTTTTTTAAGTATCTTCATGAATTCAGTTGATATCTCACGGTCCATACCAGGTGTAATATGATCTAGAAATTCAACAACTTCTACTTCTGTTCCAAGTCTTGACCAAACTGAACCCATTTCCAAACCAATATATCCTCCACCAACTACAACCATTTTTTTTGGTAATTTTTCCAAGGATAATGCTCCAGTAGACGAGATTATTTTTTCCTCATCAAATTCCATTCCAGGTATTGATACAGGCTCTGAACCAGTACTAATTATTGCTTTTTCAGTCTCAATAACTGTTTCTTCTCCATCCCCAGAAACTACTATTTCATTTGAGCTCTTAAATGATCCTTTGCCTTTGAAATAAGAAACCTTATTTTTTTTGAACAAAAATTCTATTCCCTTTGTTAAAACAGTTACAGCCTTTTCTTTATTTTTCATCATCTTTCCAAGGTTCAATTTAATTTCACCAATTTCGATACCAATCTTTTCAAAATTTTTTGCCTTGTGAAAATTTTCAGATAAGTTCAATAAGCTTTTTGATGGAATACACCCTACATTTAAGCAGGTTCCACCAAGCGATCCTCTGGATTCAATGCATGCAGTTTTTAGACCTAGTTGTGATAATCTTATTGCACAGACATACCCACCAGGGCCACCACCAATTACTGTTACATCAAATTTTTCTGACATTTAAATATTTAAAAATAATCTCCTTGGATCTTCAAGGTTTTCTTTAACTGTTTTTAAAAAAGAAACTGAGTCTTTTCCATCTATAATCCTATGGTCATATGAAAGTGCAAGATACATTATTGGTTTTACTTTAATTTCATTATCTTGAACAACAGGTCTTTCAACAATATTGTGCATTCCTAATACACCTGACTGAGGAGGATTTAAAATCGGGGTAGACAACATTGAACCATACACTCCCCCATTGCTGATTGTAAATGTACCACCTTGTAAATCCTCAATAACTAAAGAATTATTTTTTGCTTTTTCTGACAGATTTTTAATTTCTTTCTCTATGTCAGCAAAAGACATTTCGTCAGCATTTTTTAAAACTGGTACTACTAAACCTTTTTCAGTTCCAACAGCAAAGCTAATATTATAGTAATTTTTATATATTATTTCCTGTCCCTCTATTTCTGCATTTATTGCTGGAAATAATTTTAAACCAACCACGCAAGCTTTTACAAAAAAGGACATAAATCCAAGTTTAATTCCATATCTTGCCTGAAAATCTTCTTGATTTTCTTTTCGCATCGACATTATACCTGACATGTCAACCTCATTAAAAGTGGTTAACATTGCTGCATTTTCCTGGGCTTCCTTTAGTCTTTTTGCAATAGTCTGTCTTAACCTAGACATCTTAATTCTTTCCTCTTCACCAAATTGAATTTTTCTTTGGTTTGGTTGAGGATTGGCACCCATCATACTAATTAAGTCGCCTTTTAATATTCTGCCATCTTTTCCTGTAGGTTTTACTTGTTCTAAATCAATTTTTTTTTCTGCAACCATTTTTCTTACAGCAGGGGATAATATTGGATTTATTTTTGTTTCTTCTGCATTTGGCTCTAATACTTCATCTGTTAAAACAAATGGCTGTTCTTCATCTGAAGTTTCTAATACTTTTTGTTTTTTTTCTACATCCAAGCTTATAACATTGTCTTTTTCTTCAGTTTCTAATGTTGGTTCGACTTTAGTCTCAAATATTTTAGGGTTCTCCTCTACTTGGTCTTTTTGATCTTCTATAACTTGATTAGAAGGTTTATTTTCTGTTTTATTTGCAGTCTCTGAAATCACTCCTAAAACTGCTCCTACTTCAACTGTATCTCCTTCGTTGGCATTAATCTCTGCAATAACACCATGTGTTGATGCTGGTACTTCTAAATTTACTTTATCAGTTTCAAGTTCAACTACAGCTTCATCTGCAATGACACTGTCGCCTTGTTTCTTTAACCACTTGGATACTGTTGCCTCAGTAATACTCTCTCCAAGCACAGGGACTAGAATTTTTTCACTCATTTATTCAAATACTTTATTAATAATTTCTTGTTGTTCTGAAAGATGTCTTTTTGCGTAACCTGTTGCAGGTGAAGCATCAGGATTTCTTCCTATATAAGAAATTTTACTATTTTTAGCCTTAATAGTTTCTAATGTCCATTGTATATAATCTCTTACTGAGAACCATGCACCCATATTTTTTGGTTCCTCTTGGCACCAAAAAAAATTTGAATTATTTGCAAATGGTCTAAGTTCTTTTACAAGAGCTTTTGCAGGAAATGGGTATAATTGTTCAATTCTATACAATGCAACGTCATCAACTTTTAGTTTCTCTCTTGCTGCCAATAAATCAAAGTATACTTTACCAGAACACATAATAACTTTTCTTATCTTTGATTTATCTTTTAATTTTAAAAAACCCTCAGCTTTAGGATCTAAAGCGTGATCCCAGAGTACTCTGTGAAATGTATTTTCTTTACTAAAATCCTCTATATTTGATACACATAATTTATTTCTTAGTAAGGACTTTGGTGTCATCATAATTAAAGGCTTTCTAAAGTCTCTGTGCATTTGTCTTCTCAATGCATGAAAATAGTTAGCTGGAGTAGTGCAATTCATAATTTGAAGATTATCATTTGCACATAATTGTAGATATCTCTCCAATCTTGCGGAAGAATGCTCTGGACCTTGACCTTCATATCCATGGGGTAGCAGCATTACTAATCCTGAGGCTCTATTCCATTTCCTTTCTCCAGATGCAATAAATTGGTCAATAATTACTTGGGCACCATTAGCAAAATCTCCAAACTGTGCTTCCCACAAAGTAAGAGTATTTGGTTCAACTAAACTATATCCATACTCAAATCCTAGGACTGCGAGTTCTGATAAAAAACTATCAACAACTTCAAAATTTTTTTGATATTTTGATATATTGTTCAAAGGAATATATCTGGAATTATCAATTTGATTTCTTAGAACAGAATGTCTTTGACTAAAAGTCCCTCTTCCTGAATCTTGGCCAACCAATCTAACTGGATATCCCTCCTCCAATAAAGAACCAAAAGCTAAAGCCTCTGCTGTAGCCCAGTCAATTCCAACACCTTGCTCAACTGTTTGTCTTCTGGAGTCAAGAATTTTAATAATTGTTTTATGAATATTTTTTTCTTGTGGAACAATATTAATTTTATTTGAAATTTCTTTTAAAATTTTAATGTCAGCTCCTGTAACACCTCGTCTATCTTTTCCTTTTTCTGGTTTGTATCTAGACCATGTTCCCTCAAACCATTCTATTTTCGGTTTATAGTCTTTCGCAGTTTTAAATTGATCGTCTAATAAATTCTTAAACTCTTGAATTTTTAAATTAAGTTGATCTTTAGAGAAAAGATTTTCATTTACTAGTTTTTCTCCATAAATATTTACCGTAGACGGGTGTGATCTTATTTTCTTATACATTAAAGGCTGGGTAAAAGATGGCTCATCTCCTTCGTTATGACCAAATCTTCTATAACAAATTAGATCAATAACCACATCTCTGTTAAATTTTAATCTAAACTCTGTTGCTACTCTTGTCGCGTAAACTACAGCTTCAGGATTATCTCCATTGACATGAATTATTGGTGCATCTACCATTTTCCCAACATCAGATGGATATGGTGATGAACGTGCAAATCTTGGGCTTGTAGTAAATCCTATTTGGTTATTTACAATTATATGAATTGTTCCTCCAGTGTTGTGACCGGGTAGCCCTGACATTGCAAAACACTCAGATACAACTCCTTGGCCAGCAAACGCAGCATCACCATGGATAAGAATAGGTATAACTTTATTTCTTTCTTTATCGCCATGAAAAAATTGCTTTGCTCGTGTTTGTCCTAAAACAACTGGATTTACAGCCTCTAGATGAGATGGATTATCTGTAAGACTGACATGTACCGAATTTCCATCAAATTCTCTGTTTGAGGAAGCTCCCAAATGATACTTCACATCTCCAGCACTATCTTTAGTGTTACCACTCATTTCTCCAGCAAACTCATTAAAAATTCTTTTGTAAGATTTTTGTAAAACGTTTGCTAATACGTTTAATCGTCCTCTATGAGACATGCCTATTTTAACTTCTTTAATTTTAAACTGTCCTCCAATTTTTATGATCTGCTCTAACGCAGGTATCAAACTTTCCCCACCATCTAAGCCAAATCTTTTGGTTCCAACGTATTTTGTATGTAAAAACTTTTCAAAACCTTCAGCTTGAATAAGCTTATTTAAAATTGCATCTTTTCCATTGTTAGTAAATTTTAATGCATTCTCGTCTTTTTCAACTCTATCTCTAAACCATTTTCTTTCAGTTGGATTGGAGATATGCATGTACTCATAACCAACTGGGCCACAATAAGTTTTTTTTAAGAATTGAAGTATCTCTCGTATGCTTGCTTTCTCCCTGTTTATTACACCATTAAGTTCAATTTTTTTATCGTAGTTTTTCTTATCAAAACCATAATATTCAGGATGTAACTCATCTAAATATTCTGTCGTCATCATTTCTAGAGGATCTAACTTTGCAAGTAGATGTCCTCTTAGCCTATAAGCTCTTATAAGTGCTACAGCACTTATGGATTCTTTGTTGGAATTTGCAACTACTTGAAAATTAAATTTATCAGATACATCTTTGGATGCATTGCCATTTTTTTCAATTATTTTTTCTATATTATTGGAATTTATTCTTACCCCTTCAGGTTTCCATGATGGTCCATTAATATCATTTAAAATAACTTCTGCTTCGTCCTGAATACCTTCAAAATAATCTTTCCAACTATCTGCAAGATTTGGATCTTGGTTCAAAAATCTTACATACATCTCCTCTATAAATGCACTATTTGTCTTATTCAGAAATGATGTTTTTTTATACTCTAAGTTTTTTGAAGATGACATTTGTCTATATCGTTAAGCTATATTACTAAAAAAATATTATCAACTAGACAATTTATTAAAAAGAGTTTTCCCTATCTCAGAAGGGGATTTTGCAATTGTAATACCACATTCTTCCATTTTTTTTATTTTATCTTCTGCGCCACCTTTGCCTCCTGAAATTATTGCACCAGCATGCCCCATTCTTCTACCAGGAGGTGCTGTTAATCCTGCTACAAATCCAACAATTGGTTTTTTTATATTATGATTTTTTACAAACTCAGCAGCCTCTTCTTCTGCTGTTCCTCCTATTTCACCTATCATTAAGATTGATTTTGTATCCTCATCATTCAAAAAAAGATCTAAGCAATCAATAAAATTTGTTCCATTAATAGGATCCCCACCAATACCTATACAGGTAGTTTGCCCTAACCCATTTTCAGTTGTTTGAGCAACAGCTTCATAAGTTAATGTTCCTGATCGCGAAACTATACCAACTGATCCTTTTTTATGAATATTTCCCGGCATAATTCCTATTTTGCATTCATCTGGCGTGATAATGCCTGGGCAGTTAGGTCCAATTAATCTTGATTTAGATTTATTTAAATGCTGTTTTACTCTTAACATATCAAGGACAGGTATACCCTCTGTCACACAAACAATTAATTCTATAGATGCATCAATTGCCTCTATAATTGCTGATGAAGCAAATTTTGCTGGCACATAAATCATTGATGCATTAGCGCCTGTTTTATCTTTTGCCTCTTTAACAGTATTGAAAACAGGTCTTTCAAGATGAGTTTGACCTCCTTTGTTTGGAGTAACACCTCCAACTATATTTGTTCCATATTTCATTGCTTGTTCAGAGTGAAAGGTACCATTAGCACCAGTAAAACCTTGGCAAATAACTTTTGTATTTTTATTAACTAAAATAGACACAAATTATCTTATCGCCTCTACTATTTTTTTTGCAGCATCATCTAAATTTTCAGCTGGAATTATTTTTAAACCTGACTTTTTTAAAATTTCTTTTCCCTCTTTGAAATTTGTACCTGCTAATCTTACTACTAATGGAACTGAAATATTTATTTCTTTAGCAGCATCAACTACCCCTTGAGCAAGAATATCACATCTCATTATGCCTCCAAATATATTAATCAATATTCCTTTAACATTAGCATCAGATAGAATTAACTTAAATGCAGCTGAGACTTTTTCTTTAGATGCCCCTCCTCCAACGTCTAAGAAATTCGCTGGTTCTTCGCCATAGAGTTTTATTATGTCCATAGTAGCCATAGCAAGACCAGCTCCGTTGACCATGCAGCCTATACTTCCATCTAGTTTGATATAAGCAAGATCATGTTTACTTGCCTCTATTTCTGTTTCATTTTCTTCACTGAGGTCTCTGAACTTTAAAATTTCTGATTGTCTAAATAGTGCATTACTATCAAAGTTCATTTTTGCATCTAAACAAACAACAGAATTAGTTTTAGTAAGTATTAATGGATTGATTTCAACTAAATTTGCATCCGTATCTATAAACATTTTATATATCGATTTAATTAGGTGAATTGCTTCTATCTTAGCTTCATTTTTAAGACCAAAAATATTTATAATTTTTTCACAGTCATCAGCTAAAATTTCATTTGTTAAATCAATTTTAGTAGTAATAATTTTTTCGGGTGTTTCTGCAGCAACTTTTTCTATATCCATTCCGCCTTGATCACTGGATATAAATGCTATCTTTGAGCTTGCTCTATCAACTAAACATGATAAATAAAATTCTCTTTCAATATTAGAAGACTCTTCAACATATAATCTTTTTACTTCTCTTCCACTAGGTCCAGTTTGATGAGTGACTAGATTTTTACCTAAAAGTTTTGATGCTTCTTTTTCTAAATCTTTTAAATTATCTATAATTTTTACACCACCACCTTTTCCTCTTCCCCCGGCATGGATTTGTGCTTTTAAAACATATTTTTCAGTATTTAAATTTTTTGCTTTTTCAACTAGATCTTTTACGTTGAGAGCAAAATAACCGTTTGGGACATTTGCGCCGTATTTCTTTAGAACTTCTTTAGCCTGATGCTCATGTATATTCATGACCTACTTCTTTAAATCTGGATCAATTGCAGATGCAGCATCCCATAGTTTTTTTACAGCCTCAATTGAGTGATCAAATTGTTCTTTTTCTTTTTGATCTAACTCAATAACTTCAATTTTGTCTATTCCTTTATTATTAATTACAACTGGTACACCTGCATAGATACCGTTCACTCCATATTCTCCATCAAGATATGCAGCACATGGTAAAACTTTATTCTCATTATTCATGTATGCTTTTGCCATCTCAACACCAGAAGCAGCTGGTGCATAAAAGGCAGAACCCTTTTCTAGGTACTTTACAATTTCAGCTCCACCGTCTCTAGTCCTTTGATTAATACTTTCTAGTCTCTCCTCTGATATTTTTCCCTGTTTAACTAATTCATTAAGCGGTTTTCCTGAGATTTTTGTAAATCTTGGTAAAGGGACCATCGTATCTCCATGACCTCCCATTACCATTGCATGAATTTCTTTAACTGGAACATTCAGTTCTAAAGACAAAAATAATTTAAATCTTGAACTATCCAAAATACCAGCCATACCAACAACTTTGTTTGTTGGTAATCCCGAGTATTTTTGAAATGCCATAACCATTACATCCAAAGGATTAGTAATACATATTACAAAAGCATTAGGTGAATATTTTTTAATTCCTTCTGCAACTTGTTTTATTATTTTTAGATTAATTCCTAGAAGATCATCTCTACTCATCCCTGGTTTTCGAGGAACGCCTGCAGTAATAATAATTACATCTGAATCTTTAATATCTTCATAATTATCTGTTCCTGAAAATTTTACATTAAATCCATCTACTGATGAAGATTGTGCGATATCAAGTGCTTTTCCTTTTGCAATTCCACTAGCCACATCAAATAGTACAACCTCATTGGCTAATTCTTTGAGACCAATTAAATGAGCTAAAGTTCCACCAATTTGCCCTGCTCCTATTAATGATATTTTGGTCATATTATTTCATTGTTGGCATAACAAATTCAGGATTCATTCTTATTCCTGAAGGCCATCTAGATGTTATTGTTTTTAATTTTGTATAAAATCTAACACCCTCTGGACCATGCATATGCTGATCTCCAAATAATGAACGTTTCCACCCTCCAAAACTATGAAAAGCTACTGGAACTGGTATTGGAATATTAATTCCCACCATTCCAACTTTAATTTTATTTGCAAAAGTCCTACCTGTATCTCCATCTCTTGTATAAATACTGGTCCCGTTTCCAAACTCATGATCGTTTATTAGATTTATAGCCTCATTAAAATCTTTTGCTCTTACTACTGACAATACAGGTCCAAAAATTTCTTCTTTGTAAATTCTCATTTCCTTTTTTACATTATCAAACAGACAGCCACCAATGTAATAACCTTCCTCATATCCTTGTAATTTTATATCCCTTCCATCAACAACTAATTTTGCACCTTCTTGTACTCCCAAATCAACATATCCTTTAACTTTTTCGAGATGTTCTTTGGTTACTAATGGACCCATTTCTGAAGATTTATCCATTCCTGGTCCCACTTTTAATGCTTCAACTTTTTTTGCTAATTGTTCAACTAATTTATCTCCAACATTTCCAACTGCAACAGCAACTGATTGTGCCATACATCTTTCTCCAGCAGAACCATAGGCTGCTCCCATTAAACCATTTACCGCTTGATCTAGGTCACAATCTGGCATTACTACACAATGATTTTTAGCTCCACCTAAAGCTTGAACGCGTTTTTCATTCTTTGCAGCTGTTTCGTAAATATATTTTGCTATAGGTGTTGAGCCTACAAAACTAACTGCAGCTATATCTTTATTTTCTAATATTGCGTCTACAACTTCTTTATCTCCATTAACAACGTTTAAAACTCCATCTGGTAGACCAGCTTCTGAAAATAGTTCAGCAAGCTTGAGTGAGCAAGATGGGTCTTTTTCAGATGGTTTTAAAATAAAAGTATTTCCACACGCTATTGCCATTGGGAACATCCACATTGGAACCATAGCAGGGAAATTAAAAGGGGTAATACCTGCACAAACTCCTAAAGGTTGTCTTATAGACCAACTGTCAATGTTAGTTCCAACATTTTCTGTAAATTCACCTTTTAACATCTGAGGTATCCCGCAGGCAAATTCAACAACTTCTAAGCCTCTAGTTAGTGAACCCTTGGCATCTTCATAAACTTTTCCGTGTTCAGAAACTATAAGTTTAGTTAAGAGATCAGAATTTTTTTCTATTAATTCTTTATATTTAAAAATAATTCTCGCCCTTTGAAGAGGAGGTGTATTAGACCAACTTTCAAATGATTGTTTTGCTTTTTGTACAGCTAAATCAAGATCTGATTTAGAAGCTAACAAAACTTCAGATTCTTGAGTGCCAGTTGCAGGATTAAATACTTTACCTTTTCTACTTGATGATCCAGTTACTATTTTTCCACCAATATAGTGTTCGATTAAATTCATTGATAAAATTGTTTAATTAAGTAATTAAGTCGTTGCAAGCATTTTTTTTATCTCAGCAATAGCTTTTGCTGGATTTAATCCTTTAGGACAAGCATTTGTACAGTTCATAATAGTATGACATCTATAAAGTTTTAATTCATCAGCAACTTTTTCTAATCTTTTTTTTCTTTCTTCATCTCTACTATCAACAATCCATCTATAAGCTTGCAACAATACTGCTGGTCCAAGATATTTATCTCCATTCCACCAGTAACTTGGGCAAGATGTTGAGCAGCAAGCACACATAATGCATTCATAAGCTCCGTCTAATTTTGATCTATCTTTTTGGGATTGGTGTATTTCTTTACTTTCAGATGTCGATTTATTTTTCAACCAAGGTTCTATGGATTTGTATTGTTTATAAAGACCATCAAGATCACCTATTAAATCTTTTTTTACTTTTAAATGTGGTAAAGGATATATGTTAATATCTCCTTTTATTTCAGAATGTGGGGTAGTGCATGCGAGACCGTTTTTACCTCCCATATTCATTGCGCATGAACCACACACTCCATGGGCACACGATCTTCTGTAAGTTATTGTTGGGTCAATCTCATTTTTTATTTTATTTAAAATATCTAAAACTTTAGAGGAACAATTGTCCATATCTACTTCGTAGGTATCTATTCTTGGCTTATTACCTGTTGAGGGATCCCACCTATAAATGTTAACTTTTCTAATATTTTTTGAATTGGTTTTGTCTTTAAAATATTTACCTTTTTGAATTTTTGAATTCTCAGGTAAATTTATTTGAACCATTAATATACTCTTTCTTGAGGTGGAAAATATTGAACTTCATTTGTTAAAGTTGATTTATGAACATCTCTGTATTCAATTTTAGTATTTTTACCATCACACCAGGCAAGACTGTGTTTCATAAATTTTTGATCATCCCTTTTTGGATAATCTTCTCTTGCATGTGCACCTCTACTTTCTTTTCTGTGAAAAGCCGAATCTACTGTTGTTATTGCTTGACGAATTAAGTTATCAAATTCAAGTGTTTCAACTAAGTCTGTATTAAATACTAACGATCTATCTTTTACAGAAATAGAGTCCATTCCATCATAAGTTTTTCTTATTTCATCTACTCCCTCTTTAAGATTTTTTTCAGTTCTAAAAACTGCACATTTTGATTGCATTGTTTTTTGCATTGAAAGTCTTAATTCTGCTGTGGAATTTTCACCATCTGCATTTCTTAATTTATCAAATCGGGATAAACATTTTTCAGTTTCATTCTCACTAATTTCTTCATGAGGAGTTCCAGGCTTAATAAGTTCAGCTGCTCTTTTTGCTGCTGATCTCCCAAAAACAACAAGATCAATTAAAGAGTTAGAACCTAATCTGTTTGCACCATGTACTGATACACATGCAGCCTCACCTATAGCCATTAATCCAGGCACAGTTTTTTCAGAACCATTAACTGTTAAAACCTCAGCTTTATAATTTGTAGGTATTCCACCCATGTTATAATGAACTGTTGGTACAACAGGAATAGGATCTTTGGTTACATCAACGTTTGCAAATAATCTTGCTGCCTCTGTAATTCCTGGTAACCTATTTTCGATAACATCTTTATCTAGATGATTTAAATATAAATGAACGTGGTCTTTGTCATTACCGACACCTCTTCCTTCATTAATTTCAATTGACATTGACCTGCTTACTACATCTCTAGATGCTAAGTCTTTCGCATTAGGAGCATATCTTTCCATAAATCTTTCACCTTTGGAATTAACAAGGTAGCCACCTTCACCTCTCACACCCTCAGAAATCAAAGTACCATGACCATAAATACCAGTTGGGTGAAACTGTACAAATTCCATATCTTGTAAGGGTAATCCAGCTCTTAATACCATAGCGTTTCCGTCTCCTGTACAAGTATGAGCAGAAGTAGCTGAATAATATACTTTGCCGTAACCTCCAGTTGCAATGATAGTTATGTGCGATCTAAATCTATGGATAGTTCCATCATTTAAATTCCATGCAATTAGCCCCTTACACTCACCATCTTTCATTAATAAATCTAATGCAAAGTATTCAATAAAAAATTCTGTATTATGTTTAAGTGCTTGCCCATAAAGAGTATGTAAAATTGCATGACCTGTTCTATCTGCTGCTGCACAAGTTCTTTGAACTATTCCATTACCATAATTTTTAGTCATTCCTCCGAACGGTCTTTGATATATTTTTCCATCTTCTGTTCTGCTAAATGGGACACCATACTTTTCTAATTCAATAACTGCCTTTGGAGCCTCTTTGCACAAATACTCAATACTGTCTTGATCACCTAACCAATCTGCACCTTTAACAGTGTCATACATGTGCCAACGCCAATCATCCTCTCCCATATTTCCAAGTGCAGCTGAAATACCACCTTGAGCAGCAGAAGTATGACTTCTTGTAGGAAATACTTTGGAGATACATGCAGTTTTAAGACCAGCCTCACTTAAGCCTACAGCAGCTCTTAGACCTGATCCACCAGCTCCAAGTACAACTACATCGTATTCGTGGTCTATAATTTTATAAGCAGTCATTAGTTTAAATTAAATAAAATGATAATTGTAAATAAGGGTAATATTATAGCAAATAAATTTAACGCTTTGTTTGCGGCATTTTTGATATTTTCATCATGTATATAATCTTCAAATACCTCACTAATGCTTAAAGCAGAAAAAAAATAGGAAAAAATTAAAAAAATACTAACTAAAAATTTTGAGGTTTTAGAATTTAAAAAACTGATTACAGATTGATAATCATTATCATAAATAGATACAAAATTTAGAATAAACCAAAGCATCAAAGGTATTAAAATCAGTGAGCTAATTTTTAAAAACAGCCATTTTTTAGTAACAGATTTCATTAAATCAAATTTCTCCCAATTAGATAAATTAAGATTGTTAATATAAATGATCCAATGATTACAATAGAACCGGTAATTTTTGTTGTTTTTAAATCAAATCCATAACCTAAATCCATAATAATATGCCTGATCTCACTTAACATTTGAAAACTAAAAGACCAAATAACACCTACAACAAAAAATTTTCCAAAAAATGAATTTAAAAAATAGTTTACCGATTTATAAGTTTCCTCACCTAATAACAAAGAGGAAATCCACAAACATAAAAGTGAAATGACAATTATATTTATTATTCCCGTAATTCTTGTTGTAATTGATACTAACGATGAAATATGCCATTTATAAATTTGAATATGAGGAGATAGAGGATTGTTTTCCATTTTAATTATTATTTATAATAACTTCTGCAATTTCGACAGAATTTAATGCCGCCCCACGAAGAAGATTATCTGAAACAATCCAGAGATTTAAACAATTTTTTTTTGATTTATCCTCTCTGATCCTAGAAATAAAAGTCTCATTTTTTCCCGTAGCCTCAATTGGTGTTACATATCCACCATTTTCTCTTTTATCTATGAGAGAACAACCTGGAGCATTATTTAAAACATCTTTAATTTTCTCTAAAGAAAATTCTTGTTCAAATTCAATATTTACAGATTCTGAATGAGATACTAAGACTGGTATTCTCACACATGTTGCCGACAGTTCAATTCTTGCATCTAAAATTTTTTTTGTTTCATTAGTCATTTTTAATTCCTCTTTTGTATAACCATCTTCTGAAAAGTTATCAATGTGTGGAATTATGTTAAATGCAATTTGTTTTGTAAAATTTTTTGATTTAATTTCTTTGTTTTCTAAATACATTTTAGTTTGTTGTAACAATTCATCCATTGGGGCTTTGCCTCCTCCCGAAACCGATTGGTAGGTAGATACTATAACTCTTTTAATTCTAAATAAATCATGCAAAGGCTTTAATACTAAAACTAACTGTGCTGTGGAACAATTAGGATTGGCAATTATATTTTTTTTCATGTTCTGAATATCTTTTGCGTTTACTTGAGGAACTATTAATGGAACATCTGGATCCATTCTAAAATAACTAGAATTATCAATTACCGTTGTGTGTTTTGCAGCTTTTTCTGCATACTGTTCAGAAATTTTTCCACCTGCTGCAAAGAAAGTTATTTTTGCTTTAGTAAAATCATAAGTCTCTAGATTTTCTATTGAATACTTTTTTCCATTGAATTCTAATTGTTTTCCAGCGCTGTTTGGTGATGCAACCAAATAGAGGTTATCAATATTTAAATTCTTTTGTTGTAAAACTTCTAAAGTTTTACGACCTACGTTTCCTGTTGCCCCTACAATTGCAATATCCATGGTATTTTTTGAATAGTTTTATACTAAATAAAAGGTAAATCACAAACTTTTCCATCAAAAGCTTGATCATTAATTTTTATTTTTATTGCCTGATTAGCATTCCAATTTGGCTTATTTAGCATAGCTATTCCAATGACTTGATCAAAATAGGGTGAATAACATCCAGATCTTAATTCACCAATTAGATTATTATTTTCATCCATTATATCAATCGATTCTGTTATATTTATTTTTTTCAAATCTAATTTTACTCCCATTAACTTTTTACTTACACCCTCAGACTTAATTTTTATCAATTTTTCTTTTCCCAAAAAATTAATATCACTATCCACATTTACAAATTTATCAAAACCACACTCCAAGGGATTGTCATTTATATCAATATCATTTCCATAAGATAAAAGTGCACTCTCAATTCTTTCTATTAAATTGGGACAGCCTGGTTTTACATCAAGGTCTTTACCTTTCTCAAACAAAGTATCGTATAAATCTAATCCAGATTTAGTATGTTCAACATATATTTCGTATCCACCTTGCTTAGACCAGCCTGATCGAGCAATTAAATGTTTTGTTCCTTTAAAATCATAATAATCAAATCCAAAAAACTTTAGTTGAGTAATTTTTTCACCAAATATTTTTTCCATTAATTTAAAAGATTTTGGTCCTTGAACAGCTATTATATTCACATCTGGTTCAAAAATATTTACAGAAAAATTGTTACCAATGGCCAGTCCTTTTGCAAAAAGTAAAACATCTGAATCTGCTATAGATAGCCACCATCTATCTGAACTTAGTCTTAAAACTACTGGATCATTTATTATTCCACCTTTGTCATCTATAATTGGACAGTAGTAACATCTACCATCTTTAGATTTTGATAGATCTCTACATGTCATAAGCTGGACTAGCTTTGCTGAATCTTTTCCATTTATCTCAACTTGTCGTTCTCCTGCAACGTCCCAAACTTGAACAGACTCTTTCAAATGATGATAGGAATCTTCAAGTGATCCGAAAGCAGCTGGTAGCAACATATGATTATATGTTGTATATGCTGTAACTCCTTGTTCTTCTATTCTAGAGGTATAAGGAGTACTTCTTAATCTTCTTGATTTAGCTATAGAGAATGTTTTCATTTTTTAAAATTAAGAGATCTTTTCTCTTATTTTAAAAGATTTTTCAAACATTATTCCTTAGCTTTTTTTCTAAGTTCAAATTTTTGAATTTTTCCTGTTGAAGTTTTTGGTAATTCACAAAATTCAATTTTCTTTGGTACTTTAAATCCTGCTAAAGTTTCTTTACAAAAATCAATTAATTCCTTCTCGCTTGTTTCTTTATCTTGAACTTTTTCAATAAATGCACATGGAACTTCGCCCCATTTTTCGTCAGGCTTTGCAACAACTGCAGCTATTGAAACTGCTGGGTGCTTAGCTAAAGTATTTTCAATTTCAATTGAAGATATATTTTCACCCCCAGAAATAATTATATCTTTTGATCTATCTTGAATTTTTATATAGCCGTCAGGATGAGCAACAGCTAGGTCACCCGAGTGAAACCAACCTCCTGCCATAGCTTTATCTGTTGCTTCCTTATCTTTAAAATATCCTTTCATGACAACATTTCCTTTAATCATTATTTCGCCCATTGTTTTTCCATCTTTTGGAACGGGTTCTAAGGTTTCTGGATCCATAACCATGACATCTTCTGTATTAGGGTATCTAACACCTTGACGTGCTTTAATTTCATTTTGTTTATCCTCGTCTAAATCATTCCATTGATCATTCCAAGCACACTGTAAAATATGTCCATATGTTTCAGTAAGTCCATATACATGCATTACTTCAAAGCCTAGTGCTTGCATTTTTTTAAATATAATACTTGGAGGAGGTGCTCCTGCTGTTAGAACATATACTTTGTGACCTAACTTTTTTTGATCTTTCTCTGATGCTCCAGTAATCATATTCAACACAATTGGGGCGCCACCAAAATGTGTTATCTTATGCTCTTCGATTAATTCAAAAATTTTTTTTATGTCAATATTTCTAAGACAAACCGTTTTTCCATTTAACATTGGTATTGTCCATGGATAGCACCAACCATTACAATGAAACATTGGAACAACAGTTAAAAAATTGAGCCTAGCAGGCATATTCCACGCAACAGCACTTCCAGTAGACATTAAATATGAGCCTCTATGATGATATACAACACCTTTAGGATTTCCAGTAGTACCCGAGGTGTAACTCAATGATATTGCCTGCCACTCATCTTTGGGTCTTTTCCATTGAAAGTTTTCGTCTCCAGTGTTCAAAAATTCTTCGTATTCTTTTTCTCCAATTTTTTTTAGTAGTGATTGATCAGCAAATTTATCTTGGATATCAATTATGAGAGGTTTATTTTTAGCAGTTTCTAAAGCTTTATTCACAACAGCATGAAATTGTCTATCTACAATTAATACTTTTGCTTCACTATGATCCAAAATATATGAGACTGTTTTTGCATCTAAACGAATATTAATTGTATTTAATATTCCACCAGTCATCGGAACTGAATAGTGAGCCTCAAAAATTTCAGGCGTGTTACAAGCCATTACAGAGACGGTATCTCCTTCACCAATTCCAATTTTTTCTAATGCGCTCGCAAATTTTATACATCTTTTATATATTTCAGACCAAGTATATGATCTGTCTTCATAAACTATTCCTACATAATCAGGATAAATATCCTTAGCTCTTTCTAAAAAACTTAATGGAGTTAATGGAACAAAATTTGCATCGTTTTTATCAAGATTTTGATTGTATTTATTCACTTAGTTAAACTTAGCACTCATTGTGTATTTGCTACCAGAAATTGCTGATTTGTAATGACTATCAACCCTAGGTACAATTTTATCAAAATAATAATTGCCAGTATTTATTTTATCATCATAAAATTCTTTATTAGCTGAATGATTTTCATAACTTTTTCTTAAAACTTTTAACCAAACAAATGCTAAAGATGTATAACCAAAGTACTTCAAATAATCATTGCATGATGCGCTAATGTCATCTTTTGGTGTATTGCCCTCTGGATCCATCCATTTGGTAAAGTCTATTAGGATATCTTTTAAATTTTCTAAAATTAATGTTTTATCTTTAATTTTATCAATTGATTTACAAAGCTTAATTTCTTCATCAATTAAAGATAAAAAATTAGTAAATATATTTTTTTGGCTTACTTTTCTAAATACAAAATCTATGGCTTGAACGGAATTTGTACCTTCGTAGATAGGGGTAATTCTGTTATCTCTGAATAATTGTTCTATACCTTGATCTTTGGTATATCCGTATCCACCAAATATTTGAATAGCCTCATTAGTAATATCCATCGCCATATCGGTAAAAAAAGACTTAATAACAGGAGTCATTAATGAAACCATTTCACCCGCTTTTTTTTTAACATTCTGGTCGTTATGATTTAAACTGACATCAATTTGTTGTGCCATCCAAAATGATAAGGCTCTTTCTCCCTCAATAATCGATTTCATATTCATTAAACTTCTTCTAATATCAGCGTGCTGAATTATTAAGTCTGTATCCCCATTTTTATTTTCATTTGACTTGCCTTGTTTTCTCTCTTTTGCATAACTTAAGGCAGTTTGATAAGCTGTTTCTGAAATTCCTAAACCTTGAATTCCGACAATAATTCTCTCTAAATTCATCATAGTAAACATTGAGTTTAGTCCTTTATTTTCAGGACCAATCATATAACCTTTCGCTTCATCAAAACTTAGTACACAAGTTGCTGAACCTTTAATTCCCATTTTAGATTCAATAGACACTGTATTAACTCCGTTTCTCGAACCTACTGAACCATCATCATTTATTTCATACTTAGGAACTAGAAATAAACTTATACCTCTTGTGCCTTTAGGTGCATCTGTTGTTCTAGCTAAAACTAAATGAATTATATTTTCTGTTAGATCGTGATCACCAGAAGTTATAAAAATTTTTTGTCCACTTATCTTGTAGCCGTTTCCATTTTTTACAGCCTTTGTTTTTATAAGTCCTAAATCCGTACCACACTGAGGTTCTGTCAAACACATTGTACCACTCCACTTCCCCTCTACTATTTTAGGAAGATATTTATTTTTAATCTCTTCTGATCCATGAGTTTTAAGACAGTTATAAGCTCCAATACTCAATTCGCTGTAAAGTTTAAATGACAAGCTAGAAGAAGACAACATTTCATCGAAAAATGCACTGACAGTTTTTGGCATTCCTTGTCCGCCATACTCAGGGTCACAAGATAAAGATACCCACCCATCTTCTATAAATTTTGAATACACTTCTTTATAACCTGGAGGTGTTCTTACAACTCCATTTTCGTAAATGCATGGTTTTTCATCACCAACTTTTGCTAATGGTAGAATTAAATCCTGATTTATTTTCGCAGCCTCTTCTAATATATTTTTTACTAGGTCTGATGTAACTTCTTTGTTTTTTTCTATTTCGTTATATTCTTTATTGTCTTTTAGATGTTCAAAAAGAAACATCATATCATCTATGGGAGCTGAATAAATTGTCATAATTATTTTAACAAATTAAATTAAAATATTTAATTTTGCAAACAGGCAATGATTGCATCACCCATTTGTGAGGTGGATACTTCCTTAGTGCCTTGAGACATAATATCTTTTGTTCTTAAACCCTTGTCTAAAACGTCCTGAACTGATTTTTCTAACAAATCAGCTTCTTTATCTAAATCAAGAGAATATCTTAATGCCATTGCAAAACTTAATATAGTAGCAATAGGATTTGCAAGACCTTTACCAGCGATATCCGGAGCTGAACCATGAATAGGTTCATACATTGCTCTCATTTCGCCATCTTTATTTTTTGCACCAAGTGATGCTGAGGGTAATAATCCAAGAGATCCTGTTAACATGGAAGCTTCATCCGAAAGCATATCGCCAAATAAATTATCTGTTACAATAACATCAAATTGTTTAGGATTTCTAAGTAATTGCATAGCACAGTTATCAGCTAACATATGACTTAATTCTACATCTTTATATTCTCTATCATGTAAAGCTTGAACATCTTCTTTCCAAAGCAATCCTGCCTCCATGACATTTGATTTTTCACATGATGTTACTTTGTTCTTTCGTTTTCTAGCAAGATCAAAAGCTACTTTTGCAACTCTTTCTATTTCACTCGTTGTATATGTATGAGTATTTATTCCTTTTCTCTCTCCATTATCTATTGGTTTAATACCTCGAGGTTCTCCAAAGTAAATTCCACCGGTCAGCTCTCTTACAATCATGATGTCTAGACCAGAAACTATTTCTGGCTTTAGAGTAGAAGCATCGACTAATTGCTTAAAGCAGATTGCAGGTCTTAAATTTGCAAAAAGTTTAAGTTCCTTTCTTAATTTTAGTAAAGCTCTTTCAGGTTTTTTTGAAAATTCTAGATTATCCCATTTAGGACCACCTACAGCTCCTAAAATAACCGCCTCACACTCTAATGCTTTATAAAAAACCTCATCTGTAATTGGAGTACCATGCTTATCATATGATGCCCCGCCAGCTAAATCTTCATCAATTTCAAAGTCTAAAGATTTATTTGTGTTAAACCAATTTATAATTTTTTTGACTTCAGCAATTACTTCAGGACCAATACCATCACCTGGAAGCAACAGAAATTTTCTTTTTTTAATTTTAATCATTGAAAATCCAAGGTTTTGAAGACTTTAATTTTTTTTCAAAGGAGTCAATTTTGTCTGATTTCTCTAGAGATAAAGCAATGTCATCTAAACCCTCAATTAAACATTTTTTTTTGAACTCATCTAACTCAAATTTTATTTCATTATTACCAAAAACTATTTTTTGATCTTTAAGATCAATCAAAATTTTTTCCTTTCTGCTTGAATACTCTGAAATTTGTTTTATTTGCTCTTCACTGATGGTGATTGGTAAAATTCCATTTTTGAAACAGTTATTATAGAATATATCAGCATAGCTTGAGCTAATTACGCAAGTAATACCAAAATCTAATAAAGCCCATGGTGCATGTTCTCTTGATGAACCGCAGCCAAAATTTTTACCAGCTATTAAAATTTTAGAATTTGTATAAGGTTCGTTATTAAGTATAAAATTTTCAATTTCTTTACCTGTTTCATCATATCTCATTTCAAAGAAAAGGTTTTTTCCTAAACCAGTCCTTTTAATTGTTTTTAAAAACTGTTTTGGGATTATCATATCTGTATCAATATTAACTATTGGAAGATATGCGGGTATACTCTCTAACGTATCAAATTTTTTCATTAATTTTCGTACTTTCTTACATCATCCAAATTTCCAGATATTGCAGCAGCAGCTGCCATACCTGGGCTAACTAAATGAGTTCTTCCACCTCTTCCTTGTCTTCCCTCAAAATTTCTATTTGAGGTCGAGGCACACCTTTCTTCAGGCTTAAGTTTATCGGCATTCATAGCAAGGCACATCGAACAACCCGGCTCTCTCCACTCAAAACCAGATTGCTTGAAAATTTTATCTAAACCTTCTTGCTCTGCTTGTTCTTTTACTAACCCAGAGCCAGGCACAATAATAGCATTAACGTGTGAAGCAATTTTCTTATCTTTTAAAATTTTAGCAGCATCTCTGAGGTCCTCTATTCTTCCATTTGTACAGCTGCCTATAAATACTTTATCAATTTTAATATCTTTAATGTTAGTATTAGGTTTTAAACCCATATAATTTAAAGATCTTGTAATTGAGTTTTTTCTATCCTCATCATTTTCATTATCAGGATTAGGAACTTTGCCATCTATTTCAACAACGTCTTGGGGTGATGTACCCCATGTAACCATTGGTTTTATTTCAGCGCCATCCAATGTTATCTCTTTATCAAAGTGAGCATTCTTATCAGTTTTCAATTTACTCCAATACTCAATAGCTTTGTCCCAACTTTCACCTTTCGGTGACATTGGTTTCCCCTTCAGATAATTAAAAATTTTTGTGTCAGGTTCGATAAGGCCAGCTCTTGCCCCTCCCTCTATGGTCATATTGCAAATTGTCATTCTTTGCTCGACACTTAAACTTGAAATTAAATTTCCTGCGTACTCAATTACATATCCTGTTCCACCTGCGGTACCAATTTTACCAATTATTTGAAGAATTACGTCTTTTGATGTTACACCTATAGGTAAACTACCATTTACATTTATTCTAAAATTTTTAGATTTTTTTTGAACTAAGGTTTGTGTTGCGAGCACATGTTCAACTTCAGAAGTACCTATTCCAAACGCTAAAGCACCAAATGCACCATGTGTAGCAGTATGACTATCACCACAGACAATTATGTTTCCTGGTTGGGTAAAGCCTTGTTCAGGACCAATTATATGAACAATACCTTGTCTCTTATCATCCATTCCAAATAATTGGATACCAAATTCCTTACAATTTTTCTCAAGAGTTTCTACCTGAATTCTCGAATCCTCGTCTGAAATTCCTTTAGATCTATCTGTAGTTGGAACATTATGATCTGCAACCGCAAGTGTTAATCTAGGTTGCCTTACTTTCCTGTTTGTATTTCTCAGACCCTCAAATGCTTGGGGACTGGTTACCTCATGAATTAGATGTCTGTCGACAAATAGTAGAGATGTACCATCATCTTGTTCATGAACAAGATGCTCTTCCCAAATTTTATCGTAAATAGTTTGTGACATTTAGAAAAATATTATTTTTTCTCTGCGGGACTTTCTTGTTTTTGCTCCTCTTTTTTAATTTCTTCTTTTGGAGCTTCTGCTACTGCCTCTTTTTTAACTTCTTCTTTTGGAGCTTCTGCTACTGCTTCTTTTTTAGCTGCATCGGAGCTTGCATCAGATTTTGGAACTTCTTTTGAATTCTCATCTGTTGCTGGCAAAACATTTTCTTCAGTTACTTGTTGAATTTTTGTTTCTATATCAATTCCAATTTTCTTTTTAATCTTTTCAGCTATTCTTGCTGATTTACCTGTTCTATCTCTTAGATAATAAAGTTTTGCTCTTCTTACCTTTCCAGATCTTACAACTTTAATTGTATCAACAATTGGACTGTACAATGCAAACGTTCTCTCAACACCTTCACCAAATGAAATTTTTCTAACAGTAAAAGATGAGTTTATATCTCTATTTTTTTTTGCAATACACACTCCTTCAAAATACTGTATTCTGTCTCTTTTACCTTCGGTAATTCTTACTCCAACCTTTACTATATCTCCTGGAAAAAAATCAGGATGTTTTCTCTCAGAAACAATTTTTTTTACAATGGATTGATTGATTTCTTCAATATTTTTCATTTTAGTTCTTTTTAGTCTTCTTATATTTTTCCCACAAATCTGGTCTTCGGTCGCGTGTTATAGCCTCAGATTGTGATAAACGCCAGTCTTTAATTTTGGCATGATCTCCTGATAATAACACTTCTGGCACACCTTTTTGCTCGAAAATTTGAGGTTTAGTATATTGAGGATATTCCAAAAGACCATTTTCGAAACTTTCATTTTTAGATGAGTTCACATTGCCTAAAACACCAGGAACAAATCTTAAAATCGCATCAAGAACCACAAATACAGCTGTTTCACCTCCAGACAAAACAAAGTCTCCAATACTTATTTCCTCTATATTTCTGCTATCAATTATCCTTTGATCAATGCCCTCAAAATGACCACATATAAAATTAATTGATTCAAATTCTGAAAATCTTTTTGCACAATTATGATCAAAAATTTTTCCTTTTGGGCTAAGGTAAATTATTTTTTCATCCTGTGGTAAATTTTTATCCAATGATCTTGCTAATACATCTGCTTTCATTATCATACCATCACCACCACCATACGGTGTATCATCAACTGTCTTGTGCTTATCCTCAGCATAATTTCTAATATCCACAATTTCTAAACTCCAAATTTTTTCCTTCATAGCTTTGCCAAATAATCCTTTTTCTAAATAGCCTGGAAAATAGTCTGGATACAAAGTGAATACTCGAGACTTAAACATTTATTTTTTTTCTTCTCCCTTTGGTGCTTCTGGAGCAGCTTCAGCCTTAGGAGCTTCTTTGGTATCTTCATTTTTTGGTGTTTCGCTTGTAGCATCTTTTTTAGGTGCTTCTGCATTATTATCTGATTTCGTCTCAGTTTTTGCTTCCGCTCCTTCACCATCTTTTTTGTTTCTTTCTTTTTTAGGAACTGCTTTAATAGGGTTATTTCCGTTAGCTGGCATTTCGATTATCTGGTTCTCACCAAGAATTCTGGCAACTCTAGTTGTTGGTTGCGCTCCTTGACTTAACCAATATTTAATTCTCTCTTGGTCTAGTCCTACTCTTTCTTTTTTTTCCTTTGGAAGTAACGGATTAAAGAAACCTAGCTTTTCAATAAATCTTCCATCTCTTGGAAATCTACTGTCAGCAACAACAATTTTATAAACAGGTCTTTTTTTCGTACCACCCATTGATAATCTCATTTTTAACATTTTTTCTCCTTTTTTTATTTAAGTTGATTAAAAAGTTCTGGTGGTATTCCTTTGTCCGCCATTCCTTTCATATTTCCTTTAGACATCTTTTTCATCATCTCAGACATCATTTTAAATTGTTTTAACAATTTATTGATAGTGGCAATGTCAGTACCAGAGCCATTAGCAATTCTTTTTTTTCTGGATCCATCAATTATCTTTGGATTTTCTCTTTCTTTTTTAGTCATAGATAAAATTACAGCTTCATTTTGGGTAATTATTTTTTCGTCAACACCTGCTTCATCCATTTGAGATTTAATTTTTGAAACACCTGGAAGAAAAGACATAATACCCTCGATCCCACCCATTTTCTTCATTTGTCGTAATTGTGATAAATAGTCTTCTAAGGAAAATTGACCTTTTTTTAATTTTTCTTCAGTTTTTTTTAAATTTTCTTGATCTATATCTTCAGCAGCTTTTTCAACAAGAGAAACGATATCTCCCATTCCTAAAATTCTATTTGCTATTCTGTCAGGATAAAAAATTTCAAAATTATCTATTTTTTCTCCAATTCCCAAAAATTTTATAGGAACATCTGCAACATACTTCATACTTAATGCTGCACCACCTCTTCCGTCACCATCTGATCTGGTAAGAACTATACCTGTTAAATTTACAGTATTTTTAAATTCTTTAGCCACATTTGCAGCAACTTGACCTGTTAAAGAGTCTGCAACTAATATAGTTTCTGAAGGATTTATTATTCCCTCTATTTGTTTAATTTCACTCATCATTTGGAGATCTATTTGAGTTCTTCCTGCTGTATCAAAAAGAATTACCTCGGAGCCATTCAGGTTTGCTGCACTTAAAGCTCGTCTGCAAATGTCTGCAGGTAATTGACCTTCAATAACAGGTAAAGTAATTATGTTATTTTGTTCACCAAGTAATTTTAATTGTTCTTGTGCAGCTGGCCGGTACACATCAAGGCTAACCATCATTACTTTTTTTTTATTATTTTTTTCTAGAAATTTGGCCAGCTTTGCAGTGGTGGTAGTTTTTCCTGATCCTTGTAATCCCACTAACATAATAGGTACAGGTGGAACAGCATTAAGGAGAATATCTGAATTTTTATCACCTAAAAATGATACAAGTTCATCGTAAACAATTTTAACAACCATTTGCCCAGGTGATGTTGATCTTACTATCTCTTTACCTAGAGCTTTTGGTTTAACTCTGTTTATGAATTCTTTTACAACATCTAGAGATACATCGGCCTCTAATAAAGCAAGACGAATAGCACGCAATCCTTCATCCACTTGTTTTTCATCAAGAGAGGGTGCTTTTTTTAAAGAGGAAAAAATTTCCTCAAATTTATTTGTTAAATTTTCAAACATAATTTTACACAGCAGGTACCGCACCAGTGGGCGAACCCTCGCTGACTGGTGTCGATCTCTTTGTTACCAAAGACACCGCAAATTGCTGTATTTTGCGGAAACTGCGGTAAACTATAATAGAGGTTCAAAAAGTCAATAAATAAGTTAAGTATTTAATCTATGGAGTTTGAAGCTTTTAGAATGGACGGTTTGGGTAATGATTTTGTCATTATTGATCAAAGAAAAAGATCGGTAAGTCTTACTAAGGATCAAATTATAAAAATTTGTGATCGTAATTTTTTAGGATGTGATCAATTAATTTTTATACAAAATAGCACTATATCAAATGCTTCAATGCAATTTTATAATTCAGATGGGAGTACATCAGGAGCATGTGGTAATGGAACAAGATGTGTTGCATATTTGATTTCAGAAGAAGAGAAAAATAAAAATATAAGTCTAAATGTTGATAATCAAATACTTAATTCTAAAATTTTAGATAGTAAACAGGTTGAAACAATAATAGGAAAACCAAAACTGAATTGGAAGGATATCCCAATTAATAGAGAATTGAATACAAGAAATTTAGAATTAACCATCTCTGATGTTGACAATAATAAAATTACTGGAGGTGTAGGTATCAATGTTGGTAATCCCCATGTAATTTTTTTTGTAAATGATCTTGAATCATTTGACTTAAAAAAAATTGGTCCGCAAATAGAGAATAATGAAATATTTCCAGAAAAATGTAATGTTACATTAGCTCAGAAAATAAGTAACGAACATATAAAAATAAAAGTTTGGGAGAGGGGTGCTGGACTAACAAAAGCTTGCGGTACAGCCGCATGTGCAACAGCTGTTGCTGCTAACATTGATGAATTGGAAAATACAGTCACTGAAATAGAATTTAAACTGGGAAGATTACAAATAAAAATTGATCAAGATAAGTTTATACACATGAAAGGTCCTGTTTCGGAGATACAAAAAATAACAATTAAACTTTAATGGGAATTTTTGAAAAATTTAAAATCGGATTTAAAAAAAGTGCCGATAATATTGCTTCTGGTCTAAGAGAAATAATAATTAAAAAAGAAATAGATGACAAAACATTAGATGAAATTGAGGAATTCTTAATTAGCTCAGATGTCGGAATTGATGCTTCTTCAGAAATAAAAGAAATAATAGCACGAAAAAAAATTGATCCAAAAAATAATGCTGTAAGTGAGGTTAATAAAATACTTGAAGAATATATTATCAATCTTATGGAACCACTCGAAAAAAAAAACTTTTTTGAAAAAAAAGAGAATTTGAATATTATTTTAATTTCAGGTGTTAATGGTGTAGGCAAAACCACAACGATTGGGAAAATTGGAAAAATTTTTATTGAAAATCACAATAAAGTTATATTTTCTGCATGTGATACTTTTAGAGCTGCAGCAATTGAACAGCTAGAGGAGTGGTCAAATCGAGTTGGGGCTACGATTATAAAATCAAACGCTGGTTCTGATCCAGCCTCAGTTGCATTTAAAGCTGTTGAATATGCTAAGCAAAATAATATCAATCAAGTTTTGATAGATACTGCTGGAAGACTACAGAATAAAAAAAATCTTATGGAAGAATTTAAAAAAATAGGAAGTGTAGTTAAAAAAAGTTCTGAGGGCGCACCGCACGAGGTAATACTTGTTTTAGATGCAACATCAGGTCAAAATATTATTAATCAATTAGAGGAATTTAATAAAATTATTCCAGTCTCAGGATTAATAATGACAAAATTAGATGGTACTGCAAAAGGAGGAATTCTAATTGCACTTTCAAAAAAATATAAAATACCAATTGTTGGACTTGGTTTAGGTGAAAAAGAAGATGATTTGCAAGTTTTTAATGCAAAACAATTCGCGAGTGCATTTACTCAAAAGATGTAATTAAGTTTTTTGAAATCAGTGGCTTATAAATATTACATTCAAAGTTTGTTTTCAAATCTCTATAACCACAGTTTTTTGCGAAACTTGAAACAATAAATTCTAATTTTCCGTTTGATTTTGCAGTAGACAAATGTTTGTTTGAAATACTGAATTTAAGATTTTTAAAAAATTTTTTTGATGCGCTTACTAATATCAATGTATCATTATCATTTAACAAATAATATGCGAAGTCCTCAGGGAACATTGGATATTCAAAATTGTTTGTAATTTTTTTTACTCTTTTTGGAAACCACTCATAAGAGATAAGAGGATAATCTTTCTTAGTTTTATGGTCATGAATATAAAGGTCTTGGGGATAATCATTGAGATAATTTCTATGCTCTCCTTTTGCAATTATAGCCTTTTCTCTAGTCTTAAAATAAAGAGTGAATTTTTTGTCATAAGACTCCATTAGACCAATATGAAAATATTTATTTATTTTTTCTGCATAAGCATTATTGAAAAAAATAAAAAATAAAAAAATTATAATTTTTTTCATTATAATTTTTAACTAAAGAAAAAGATAATGCTTTGGTTAAATTGTGTTCTAATTTAAGCTAGAAATAAATTTTTTAATTGTATTTATTAAATTTTCATTAAAATTCATCATATGATCGTCATTATCACTGAAAAAATTGTATTTAACACCATCAAATTTTTTGTACATTTCTTCACCCATACTAAAAGGAACAATTTTATCCTCTCTTCCGTGCATTATTAGAATAGGCGAATTTATTTTTGATATTTTTTCAATCGACTTATATTTGTCCTTTAAAATTAATTTAGCGGGCAAGTACGGGTAATATTTTTTAGCTAGGATTTCCATTGAAGTAAATGGTGACTCTAATATTAAACCAGAAAAACTATTAGAGCTTGCAAGATCTACAGCAATTGCTGTTCCAAGAGATTCTCCATATAATATAATTGAATTGTCCTCTACACCGTTTGAATTAAGCCATTTCTTCGCAGCCCTTGCATCTTCATAAAGTCCTTGCTCAGTTGGTTTGCCCTTATTTCCACTGAAACCTCTATAAGCAAATATTAAATAATTAATATCTAACTTAGAAAATTCATTAAGTTTATAAATTCTATTATCTATTTTTCCTGCATTTCCGTGAAAAAAAAGAATAGTTTTAAAGTTTTTATTTTTCACAAATCTCCAAGCTACAAGTTCATTTTCAGACTGAATATATACTTTTTCTATTTTGTGATTAAGTGGTCCTTCATCTAGATAATTATTTTCGCCGGGATGATAAAGTAATTTTCTTTGGTAAAAATATACTACAAGCGAGACCCCAAAATAAATTACGAAAATATAAAATAATATTTTAAAAAAAATCATTTTATGCTTTTTGTTCATTATCAACTTTTCTTTTAACTAAATATATTCCAAAAAATACTAAGACGGTTCCTAGATAATGGTAATTTTCTAAATTTTCATCGAATAAAAATATTCCATAAAATGCCCCATAAACAGTGAATAAATATAATGTAAATCCAGTTACAGACGCTCCTAATTTTTGTTGCGTTAAAGTATAAAGTGCAAATGCAATAATTCCTGGTGAAATTGCTGCAAACAATACCCAAAAATAAAAATTTGAGTCAAATTGAGTTTGTACAAAATATATTTCTTCTAATAAGTAGAAAGGTAACAAACTAATGATGCCGCCGAGTGAGATAATAGTAAACCTTGGAAAAACATCTAAATCGGACTTCCAGTAAAATAAGAAAATTGAATATAATGCCCAACCAATTGCAGCCCCCAACATCCATAAGTCACCTTGATTAAAAGTTAAATTGAATAAAAGCAAAATATCACCTTTGATTATAATAATAAGAACTCCGACTAAACAGGAAACTAAACCAAAAATCTTAAGTTTATTTATTTTTTCACCAAAAAATAAAGAGGAAATTATAATAATAAAAATTGGAGAGGAGGTATAAATAATTCCCATATTAATTATCGTAGTTGTTTTTCCAGCTATAAAAGGGAAGGCGCCACATACACCACAGCCCATTGAGCCTAAAAATAAAAGTTTCCAGATTTCTTTTTTTATGATCCTAATTTCTCTTTTAATAGAAAAAAAAGTAAAGGATAACAGAATTAAAAAAACAAAAAACCACCTCCAAAATGCTAATGAAATTGGAGGTATAAACTCAACACCTCCACGAGCAACTATTAAGTTGCTTGCCATAAAAATTGGTTGAATAAAAAGTAATAGATAAGGAAAAAGATTTTGTTTGTTCATCTTTATTTCTTATAGTTTAATTTTTATTTTTAGAAGATATGTTTAGATTGAAAGATTTATTGCTTGTCAAAAAAAGCTTCGTAAATCATCATTATAATTGCTGCACCCATAAAGATATATACAGGTAATACGTCTAAAAAAGTTATCATCATAGATCTAGTAAGAGTAGTAGCTAAGCCAACTAAAAAGAATAGAGCAAACGAAATTCCAATAACTGTTGTTAATTTATTCATATTTAATCTTCACATTCCTTCTCTAACCATCTTGCAACTCCTAAAAATCTGTGATCATCATATTTATCACCGATTAATTGAACACCTAATGGTAATTTATTTTCACCTTCAAGTAAAGGAAGAGAAATACAAGGCGTACCAAGATAAGACCAAACCTTATTAAATTCTGCAGTACCTGTGCTTTTTAATCCTTTAGGTGCGACCCCTGGACTGGACGGCATTAGCACTCCATGGTAATCCTCAAAAACTTCTTTATAAGATTCATAACTTTGTTTCCTAAAATCAATAGCCTCTGCATATTCTTTTGCAGAGTATTTATTTCCTCTAGAAATTGCATCTTGCAAGTATTTAGACAATTTAGATTTAAACTTTTTATAATAAATTGAAAAATTGTTTGCTAAGTCTGTTTCGTGAATTACTTGATGATATTTATGTATATCTTTGAAGTAAGACGGAGTATCAAAAACTTCAATGTTTTTAAAAGACTTAATAAAATATTCAAAAGCATCTCTGGATTTTTTTTCAATCATCTTCCAGTGATTTGTTTTATAAAATATAAATTTTGGTTCAAATAATGGGCCTTTTTTTGTCTCTGCTAGAATATTCTCTGATGAATAATGTATTGAAGCTGGATCCTGTTTGTCTTTCTTAATTAAAGCTTTAGCCAATAAAGCAACGTCCTCTACATTTCTTCCAAACATACCAATATGATCTAAAGTTTGAGAGGTTCTTAAAACACCATTTCTTGATATTAAGCCATAAGTTGGTTTATAGCCTACTACACCACAGTAAGAAGCAGGTCTTATTACTGATCCGCCTGTTTGAGATCCAATTGAAAGGGGTGCCATATATGATGCAACTGATGCAGCTGATCCACTGGAAGAACCACCTGGTGTTCTAGAATAATCATGTGGGTTCGTAGTTTTTGGAGGTCCAAGAAAAGCTAATTCTGAAGTTGCAGTTTTGCCCATTACAATAGCTCCTTCCGAAATCAATAAATCAATAATTTCTGCATTTTGTGAGTAAGATTTGCCTTTTCTTATGCTTGTGCCGCATTCAGTTGGCATCTCAACTGTTCCAACAATATCTTTAACAGCTACAGGTATGCCATGTAGGAAGCCAATTGGTTTACCCGATCTTCTGTAGTCGTCTGCCTCTTTAGCTTTCTCTAATAAAATTTTTTTATCAAAAAATGCCCAAGCTTTTACTTCTTTTTCAAATTTATCGATTCTTTCTATATATTTTTCGCATAACTCTACCGAGGTTAATTCTGAATTTTTTATTTTTAAAGCAAGGTTTTCTACACTCTGTGAAAATATTTCATTCATCAATTTCTTCTTTAGTCAGCAAAAAGTACATCAGGAAGCCATAAGGCTATACCTGGAAAAATATACATCAATACCATTGCAAAAATCACTATTCCTAAAAATGGCATGATCCCTTTAAATATTTCCAACAATTCTACATTTTTTGTTTGTACGCCTTTAAGATAATATGCAGACATTGCCATGGGTGGTGTTAAGAAAGATGTTTGCAAGTTTAATGCAATCAACATAGCAAAGAAATACGGATTAACACCAAAAAATTCTACCAGTGGAAGGAATATAGGTACAAAAATAATTAGAATTTCTGTCCATTCTAAAGGCCAACCTAGAATAAAAATAATTATTTGAGTTATCACTAAAAACTGCCAAGGAGCTAAATTCATAGATTTAAAAAAGTGTTCAAAAACTTCGTGACCACCCAAATAAGAAAACACTGCTGCAAAAGTCCATGATCCTACAAACAACCACATTATCATTGCGGTTGTTTTTGCTGTAAGGAAAACAGACTCTTTAAAACTTTTCCATTTTAATGACTTATAAATTAAAGATAGGACTAAAGATCCAAGAGCTCCCACCGCTGCAGCCTCTGCTGGTGTTGCAAGACCTGCAAGAATAGTACCTAAAACTAATATTATTAGTGAAAATAATGGTACAAATGAAACTAAAACCTCTTTTAATATCACTGCTCTTGGTGGTATTTCCTCCTTTGGAGGCTTAGGTGCAATGGATGGATTAAAGTACGCCCTAGTTATTGCATAAATTATATAAAGCCCTGCCAACATTAATCCAGGAAATATTGCTGCTGCAAATAATCTAAGAGGAGATAATTGAGCAATTACTGCATAAACTATAAGCATAATACTTGGAGGAATTAAAATACCTAAACAACCACCCGAACATATAACTCCTGATGCAAATTTTTTGTCATATCCTGCTCTTATCATTGCAGGCCATGCAAGTAGTCCCATTAATGTAACTACTGCACCGATAATTCCTGTAGCTGTAGAAAATAATGCACAAGTGACGAGAGCAGCTACAGCCATTGAAGCTGGCAAACCATGTGAAGCAAGTCTAATTGCATTAAATAATCTTGCTACAATTCCTGCTCTTTCAACTAGATAACCCATAAATAAAAATAAGGGGACGGCGGTAAGCACTGTATTGTCCATTACAGAATATGTGTTTTGAACAAATAATTAAATATACCCATCATCAAGATGGCTATTTCAGGATTTGTTAAACTAAATAACATCTTTTTGGTCCTCGTCTTGAGTTGTTCTCATTAAAATTTTTTCTGTCTCCTCAGCAACAACCATTCTTGCAGGCCAATGACCAGTTTGAATGCAAATGATTGATCTGAATACCTCACTTATTCCTTGAATGATTAATAGTAAACCAGAAAGTGGTATCAAAGATTTTGCCATATAAATTTGAATTTGTGCTGGACTATTCCAACTTGTTTCTTTTATTTTCCAAGCCATAGATGCGTATTCGTACCCATAAAATGCTAGAGCCAAAACACCTGGAAAGAAAAATATAAAATATAAAATTAGATCAATCCAACCTTGAGTTCTGGGTTTGAATAGTCGGTAAATTACATCACCTCTTACATGAGCCTCGGTCGACAAAGTATAAGCACCTGCCATCATAAAAATGGCTCCATACATTTGAAGACTAAAATCAAAATTCCATAATGTGGGAGCATTAAATGCATATGCCATAACCACCTCATAACAAGTTCCACACATTAAAATTACAATACACCATGAAAATGCCTTACCCATTGATGTACTTAATTGATCTGCAAACTTGATAAATGATCTCATAAAAACTTCTAAGTAATAACAAAAAGGGGGCTAAAAAGCCCCCCTTTTTTTTCTAATTTATTAAAAATTATTAGATTTTTACTTTTGCTATTGGACCAAACTCATTTTCGTAAGCAAGTTTGTAATTAGGCTGATTCATCAGCAAGTACTTCATTACTCTCTTAGCATACGCTTTCTGTGAGTCTATGATTTTCTTGAAGAATGGATCTTTTCCAGAAAAGTCACCGACTACTTTGTCCCAACCTTTTAACTGCTCAGAAAGAATTGCATCTGAAGTTTGATATACATTTACTTTATGCTCATTCATTAACTTAGATAAGTCAGCTGAATATCTTACTAAAGCTTTAAAGTAGTTATCAGTGTTTGCAGCATAAGCAGCATTTTTCAAAATTGCTTGATGTGCAGGCGAAAGGTTGTTGTATGATTTTTTGTTAATAGGAATTTCAAACATCTCCTGAGATTGGTGGAAACTACCTAAGTGATAGTGCTTAGATACATCCTGCATACCAAACTGAGAGTCTGAAGTTGGGTTGTTAAACTCAGCTGCATCAATCAAACCAGTTTTCATTGCTGGTTGGATTTCTCCACCTGGTAACTGTCTTACGACCATTCCCATTGCAGTAAGAACGTTAGTTGCAAGACCAACTGTTCTGTACTTCATTCCTTTAACGTCGGATACTTTAGTTACATTCTTTTTAAACCATCCGAATGGTTGAGCTGGCATAGGCATATGAAAGAAACCAACATAGTCAAAACCAACTTTTGCTAAAGTTTCTTCATATAGAGCTCTTCCTCCACCATATTCCATCCATCCCATAACTTCTTGTGATGACATACCGTATGATGGTCCTGTTCCAAATAATGAAGCTGCAGGGTTTTTTCCATACCAATATGCAGTCACCCAGTGACCCATATCAAGTACTCCAGAACTTACTGCCTGTCCAATTTCGGAAGTTTTAACAACAGCTCCGACTGGTTGTAAGTCAATTTTTAATGTTCCGCCTGACATCTGATCAACCATTTTCGCATAGTCTCCTGCCATTTCGAAAAAGATATTTGCTCCGCTAGGCCAAGCTGCTTGCATTTTAAGAGTAGTATGACCACCCCCCAATGCAAGATTAGGCATTGCTACTGCTGCTGTTGCTGCTGCACCAGTTGCTGCTGCCGTTTTAAAGAACTTACGTCTTGAAGGAATTTTACCCTTCAAAGGTTTTTTTTCTTTAACCATTTATTTCTCCTCTTTAAGTTAATTAACTTCAAAGATTTAAACATGTAAACTTGTTAGAGTCATTCTAAAATCGATTAGATTTTTAATTAAATACAATTTGAGATTGTATAATTAGGTCAAAAAGTCCTAATTCACTTTATTCTTACAGTCTCCTGTTTTGAAAAATTCATCAATGTTATCAATTGCAAGATTAGCCATTGCAGTTCTTGTTTCTTTTGTAGCGCTTCCTAAATGAGGAAGAATAAAAGCACTCTTATATTTAAGATAACCTGGATTTAAATTTGGTTCATTTTTGTAGACATCTAAACCAACTGCATAAACTTTTCTTCTTTCAAGTGCATCTATCAAAGCTTCATCCTCTACAATATCTCCTCTTGCAACGTTAGTGACAACTGCGCCTTTTGGCAAATACTCGATGGTCTCTTTGTTAATCATATCAATTGTTTCTTTTGAAGCTGGACAACAAATAGATAAAACATCAGATACTGACAACAAACTTTTTAAATTATCATGATAAACAGCACCCTGTTCTTTCTCCTCAGATAATTTTGACCGATTATGATAATGTATTATCATTCCTAAAGACTTTGCAATTTTTGCAATCTTTTGACCAATTCTTCCCATGCCTAGAACTCCGAGTCTTGCACCCGTTAGTTGCTTTCCAATTAAGTAATCTGCAGACCACTTCCAGTTGCTTTCTTTAGCAGATTCTATTCCCTCTGATGCTCTTCTGCATGCTCCAAGTATTAGCAAGATTCCAATTTCAGCTGTAGCATCTGTTAAAACGTCAGGTGTATTTGTAACCGCTATTCCTCTCGCCTTAGCTGCCTCCAAATCTATATTTCCAAAACCAACTGCAAAATTTGAAATAATTTTTATAGTTTCCGGTAACTTATTTATTGTTTCAGCATCAAGTTTATCTGTTAAAGAAGATAATATTCCATCTTTTCCTTCACTCATTTCAATTAATTTTTTTTGAGAATATAATTCGTCATTTAAGTTTAAATTAGCATCAAAACTTTTTAATGCTTTATCTTCACAAGATCTAAGTAGTTTTCTTGTTACTAGAATTTTTTTCATATTAAATTTTATTCAAAATTTTTGGTTTAGGACCACCAGTATACCAATCCAGCAGTTCTATAGTATGTAGTATTGGTATATTGGTACCATTAGATATTTGGGTTATGCAACCTATATTTCCAGTAGATATAATTTGTGGATTTGTACTCTCTATGTTCTTAACTTTATCTTTTAAAAGATTTTTCGCAATTTCTGATTGCAGAATGTTATAAGTCCCTGCAGAACCACAACAAAGGTGTCCATTGGGAATTTCCATAATATCATTGTCAGTTTTTTGAAGTAAACTGATCGGTTCATTATGAACCTTTTGACCATGTTGCATTGAACATGCAGAATGATAAGCAATTTTATATTTCTTATTTTTCTTTTGTATATTTAGTTTTAAGTTTTCTGATAAATATTCAGTAACATCTTTGCTTAACTCAGATACTGTTTTTGCTTTAGCTTTTAATTTTTTGTCATTCCTAAATATAAATCCATAGTCTTTCAAAGTGGTTCCACATCCAGAGGTATTAGATAATATTGCATCAAGATTTCCTTTTTTATGTTCCTCATACCAGGTTTCAATATTATTTATAAAATCGACGTTTGCATCATCCTCTTTACCTAAATGATGATTTAATGAACCACAGCATCTAATTTTTTTTGGGACAACAACTTCAACGCCATGCCTATTTAATAATCTTATTGTAGACTCGTTAATTTGTGGTGATAATTCTTTTTGCACACATCCAGTTAGTAGGGCTACTCTTGCGATTTTTTTTCCATTTGCTGGATATATTTCTTTTACTTTAATAGTTTTTTCTGGAAAAGAAGTTGGCATCAATTCCATCATGTCTTTTATTTTCTTTGGAAATAAAAATTTAAATAACTTTCCAATCTTGACCAAATAACTTGTTAATTTAAAATATTGAGTGTTTGGAAGAACTTTCGATAAAAAATTTCTTAAAATTTTATCAAAAAAAGGTCTGTCATAATTTTTCTCAATATATTTTCTGCCGTGATCAATCACATGCATATAATTAACACCTGCTGGACAAGTCGTCATGCAGCTATAACATGATAGACAACGATCTATATGCTTAACAACTTTTTTTGAGGGTTTTCTCTCGTTTTCCAACATATCTTGTATCAGATATATTCTTCCTCTTGGTCCATCTAGTTCATCGCCTAATATTCCATAAGTGGGACAAGTTGCATTACACATACCACAGTGCACACATTTTTGAAAAATCTTCTCTGTTGACTGATTATCTTTATCTTTAAGTTGATCTTCTGAAAAATTAGTTTGCATTAAAATTCTCTATACATTCTTCCTGGGTTAAATAATTTTTTTGGATCAAAACTTTCCTTTATTTTTTTTGATATCATCAATCTTGTATTATCGATAGTAAACAAAGTGTCTTGAAAATCAAAATTTTCAGATTTTTTTAGAATTGTAAGATATCCACTATTTTCTACGGTAAAATTTTTTATTTTGTTTATTTTTTCATCGTCTTTGTCGAGGACCTCAATCCAAAATAATGATCCACACCAATCTATGTAATATTTATATTTTTTATTAAGAAATTTACTAAATGTCTCACATTTAGCAGGAGGTAAAACAGCTCTCAAAATATTATTTTTTGTTCCACTAAATAACTCCAAATTATTGACTTTTTTCCAGAATGGTATTGATTGGTGAACATCTAATATTGAGCTTTTGAAATTTGATAAATCTAATTCTATTTTCAGCTCTTTTAATCTCTCATCAATTGATCTCTTGTCTCCTTCAATTCTAAAAGCTAAAAAAGAACCTTCATGATCTAGATCGTTAAATTTGAAAATTTTA
>LULW01000017.1_pt1 | contig 53006 bp, 43 predicted proteins | sample 729531 | NCBI WGS metagenome assembly LULW01 (sample SAMN03860279, study PRJNA289734) | marine metagenome | biome: seawater column; feature: ocean; material: water; isolation source: Red Sea water column Station 108 - depth 10m | place: Saudi Arabia: Red Sea | collected 2011-10-15 | depth 10 m | reverse complement strand
CTATAAATATATCTGAGTTTCCATTTCCTTGATGAACATCAAGATCAACTATTAATATTCTATTAGCAAGACCTCTGTTGAGTAAATACTTTGCTGCAACAGCAACATCATTAAAAACACAATAACCAGCACCTCCATCAAAATTTGCATGATGAGAGCCTCCAGCTGTATTACATGCTAATCCAAAATTTATTGCAAGTTTTGAAGCCAAAACTGTGCCACCGGTTGCAACAAAAGATCTTCTTACAACACTTTCATTTAATGGAAAGCCAATTTTTTTAATATCTTTTTCACTTAATTTTTTATTTTTTACATCTAAAATATATTTTTCTGAGTGCGCCTCTTTTAATGTTTCAATTGCACACGGATTTGGTTCATAAAATTTTGAAACAACTTCTTTTTCAATTAAATATTTGGCAAGTTCACCAAATTTTTTGATTGGAAATTTATGATCATCATCAATTTTAGCGACATAGTCTTTATGATTAACAACAGGTAATTCCATTCTATTCAATTACACGTATAGGCTTTCCAGATAAACATGCCTCAATATTTTCAAACATTTGATTATAATAGATTGAATAATTCTCAGCAGTTACATAGCCTATGTGAGGTACTAACAAAGCATTTGGTAAAAATCTTAATTTATGACTGGAAGGTAAAGGCTCTTTGTCATAAACATCAATACCTGCACCTGCAATTTGATTAGTAGAAAGTGCAATTATTAAATCATCTTCATTTACGATAGGTCCTCTAGAAGTATTAATTAAAAAAGCTGTTTTTTTCATTTTGTCAAAATCTGCTAACTTAATACAATCTCTATATCTTTCCCCACCTTGAACATGAACAGATATAAAATCTGAGTTTTGAATTAAATCCTCTTTGCTGCAAGGTAAAACACCCAACTCTTTACATTTATCCAAACTTAAGTTTTCGCTCCAAGCCATAACCTCCATGCCAAATGCTTTTCCAATTTTTGCAACTTGAGAACCAACACGACCAAGTCCAATTAAACCCAATATTTTACCTTTTAATTCAACTCCAATTGTTGTCTGCCAATATCCTTGAAACATATTATCAATTTCGGTTTTAAGGTTTCTTGCCAATCCTAAAATTAAGGCCCAAGTTAATTCTGGAGTTGGATTAAGATTAGAGTCTGTTCCGGTAACAATGATTTTTTTCTTTTTACAAGCTTCAAGATCAATAGAGTTATTTCTCATCCCGCTTGTTGCAATATATTTTAATTTTTTTAAGTTTTTTATTAGATTAGCTGTAATTTTAGTACGTTCTCTCATTATCAGTAATGCTTCAAAATCATTTAATTTTTCGATTGCATCCTCCTCACCTTCAAATGGTTCATTAAAAACTTCTATTTCATATTTTCCTGATAATTTTTTAAGATCTACAAACTCTTGGGCAACGTTTTGATAGTCATCTAATATTGCAACTTTAAGCATTTTTTTTACTTTTATTTGAAAGGGTTATACCCGCAATTATAAATATTGCGCCTAGAAAATGATAAAACATAAATTTTTCACCAAGTATTACAATTGCCATTAAAGCTCCAAAAATTGTCATTAAATGTAAAAAAACACCTGACCTATTTGCGCCAATAATATCAATTCCTTTAATCCAAAACAAAAATGCAAATATACCAGGAAATAAAACTACATAACCCAAGGTTAATATAAAAGGTAATCCTAAAATAATCTTATTTCCAAAACTCATCTCAATAAAATAAATTGGAACTAGGAATATAAAGCCACATATTATTATTATTTCTAATAAAGCTAATTGAGAGATTGGATGCGTTTTTTTACGAAGTAAAGCTGAATAAATAGCCCAAGATAACATCCCTATTACCATCGATAGATCGCCCTTGTTAAACTCTAGCTCTTTAATAAGCTGGATGTCAGCTTTCGTAACTATAAATAAAACTCCAGTCAATGATAAGATAACTCCTAATATTTGAAACAGATTAGTTCTTTCGATTTTTAAAAAAGATGCAAAAAAAAGTATCCAAACAGGAATTGTAGATATCATCAAGATACCACTGATAACTTGAGTAAAATACAATGAGTAATAAACAATTGAATTAAATATTGTAATACTTGTGATGCCTAAAATAATAAACAATCCAAGATTTTCAAAAACATAATCTTTTTTATTTATCACCTCTTTATAAGTGAAAGGAAATAATATTAAAAAAGCAAAAAACCACCTATAAAAATTCAAAGAAAATGGTGGTATCTCATATGTGCTTGCAGCTTTTCCAACAATAAAATTACCTGACCAAAATAAAGCAGCTAATGTTAAAAATAAATATGCTTTAGTATTACTATTTATAATATTTGATTTCATAATCTTACTAATTAAACGAAACTAACTTAATAAAATAAATAACTGAAATGAATAATTTTTAGAATGAATCTCTCCAGCTCGATCTATAATTGATTAACCCAGTATCTATTGAATCAATTACTACTATATCGTCTTTATCAGTATTTGTAGACTCACCTGAAATATTTGCATACAATTTGGTTCCAAAACTAACTATCTTAGATAAAACTCCAGTACCAACATAAAAACATTCTTCAGTTGTTTCAGACCCTTTGTTAGTCCCAAGTTTTTTAGATAAATTGGTTCCACAATCTGCATCTACAGAACAAATATATGCCTTGCCATCTCCACACGATTTCGCTCCTCTGAGTGGTTTGAAAACTGGATAATAAACTACATTACCTGTTAAAGTTGGCTCATTTACAACTTTCTTTTGATCATCAAGATCTATAAACCATCCTCTATCAGCTATATCAGGACAACTAGAACCATCTTGATCTTTTGTAGTATTTTTGCATCTTAAAAAATTGTCAGGGCTTTGGCTAGCTTTTTGAGATCCAAAAAATGGGTAAGAGTAATCTTTAATACCAAACATCACGTTTTGAACTCTGCTAAGATTTACTTGGCTGTCACTTAAGTTCATTAGATCGCCCGTACCACCAAATAACCAAAAGCTTTTAGATCTAACACCAATACCTGCATCTAATGAATGATACATGTACCTATTATTTATTTGCGTTGAGGACATGACATCAAACAAAGTATACTTATCATAAAGTCTAACCGGCTTGGTATTTGAACTAAATTGCCCAGTCGTTACATCATACTCTGGTGTTTGTTGCATATTAGTTAAATTAATTTTCGTTATTTTGCCTTCTAAATCACTTACATAAAGTAGTGCACCTGAAAAGTTTGCTTGCGAGGCATCTGCTGTTATCACAACTGGTGATGATGGAATTGAGTTAACAATATCGTTTTTTGAATTGTTATCATATACTTTATCTTCTATTTTGATTTCTTTTTTAACTTTTCCAGTTAACCAATCAATTAAGTATACGTTTGATCCAATTGCAGGTGAAAAATTACCAAAACCACCTGTTAAAACCGCAACATATTCATCATCTAGTACATCGTTATCTCCAGCTCCTGTGTTTGGCATTCGAAAGACACGAGGTGATCCCCATGTTTCACCTAAATATCTATAATCATATTCTGCACCTGCGCTTGCTAAGTCTCCTATTTGAACAATACTAATACTATCAGAATTAGTATTTCCTGATGCATCAAATTTATATGCTTTATTAAAAGTAAGTCTTACCACTCCTGATATATTTGCGGCCGCTGTTGATTTTGTAACATCAATTCCATTTGCATAAATAGTGTAGGGTTCCGATGTATCTAAAATATTTGGCACCGTCCAAGTTTTGCTCAAATAACAAGAAGTGTTGCCTGAAGCATCACAAGTATTTGATCCGCCAAGATTATTTGTTGCTGTTATAGATTGATTGAAATCTTTTATATTCAACCTAGTTGTTTTGTAAGGATATTCAAACAAATTACTTTGATGATCTACTCTTAATATTTTTTGACTCGTTGAATCGTTTAATATTGAATATAAGTGAAGTGGTTTATTTGGATCTGTTACATCAATTGTAGAAAATCCTGCTCCAGCTCTACCGTAAGGAATCATTAATAGTGTGTACCAACCTTCTTGATTTGTAATCGGATGTTTAAAGTAAGTATCATGAATAGTTGGTGAACCATCTAACAAGAACATAGGTATACTTCCCCCTCCTGATGCTTGATTTAAAGTTGGATTAATAATTCTTGGAAGTTTTGGAATTATTAAAGGAGGTACAAATCCCCATACTTCTTCACCTGTATCTGCATCCACTGCATGTAATACTCCATTATTTGCAGCTCCATAAATTATATCTTTTCTGTTAAAGTTGTTTGCTGCAAAAGTTACATAATTATTTTTTTGTCTAAAGTAACTTTCTGTATTTTTCGTTTGTGCTTGAATGCTTGCAGATGGCTTTCCAACAATAGCTAATTCAGAATTATAAATATCTGCAATATATGCATTTTTTAATTTTCCATTATCATCTGTTCTTTTTCTTGGCTCTCTAAGATCACAGTCTCCATCATAATCAAAATAATCTTCACCTCTAACGAACCTAATAAGACCAGTAAGCTCATCCATTGTTCCATCTAATACACCACTAGAGCTTGCACATCTTGTTAGGTTAGATAAATTATTAGAACCAGTAGTTCTTCGATGATAGTCTTTAACTTGATTACCAGTAGCAAAAAAATAATTACTTATTGCTCTACTATTTGCATCGGTAAAATTATTTGATGTAGTATTTCCTTGTACGGCTGTCCAGATTTTTCTTTGAGCTGGTAATTTAATTTTGTCATTTAAATCCCAAACTTGTTTAGATGTTAAAGCATCCCCTGTTTGCGTTAGATCTGTTTTTAAAATTGTACCCCACCACTCCTTATTTCTTCTATTTTGAAATTTTCCTTGGAATAATTGTCCAGTTCTTGCAATTTCACTTGATATTGATGGTGCCGAATAAGAATATGTTTTTGCAACAATAGTTTGAACAATTTGGTCAATTACAGCTTTTAAATCTGATGGGGTATTTGCGATAAAAAATCCTTGTTGTTTTACAACTCCTCCGGATTCTATGTGTGTTCCTCCTGCAATAGCAATATTTTTAAACATTTGTTTAGCTGAGTTGTCTTTAGTAACTCTCTCACCATATCCAACAGTAAAAGTTAAACCTCCTTGAGAACTAAATCTTGCTCTAGCTTCCGTAACTGGATGTCCTGCTGAGTTTTTTGTAAACTTTCCATCACCAATAATGATCATTGCATTAACCTGACAATCAAGCCCAGGTATTATTGGATTAACTATTCCTTTATTGTAGGTCCAATATTTCCTCATCAAAGTTCTAAGACCTGTGCCTAAGGTTCCATATTTTAGTTGTACTCTATCGTTAGCAAATAACTCTAAAATTTGTTGAGAGCCTTTTGGATTTATTCCAACTGCTATATTTCCTTCAGGGTTAGTTCTTTCATCATCTCTTGGCATATTAAAATTTGGATTATTGTCGTCATATTTAAATCCTGAAAAGTCTGCTTTTCCTCCTTGCCAAAAACCAACACCAAAGTTAGCCGATTGAGAAAGTGCTGAGTCTTTAACTACAAAACTTATTGAATCCTCTGCACCTTTCCACAGAGAAACACCAGAGTCTCCGAAGTGATCGACGTATGCTAAATTTGTATGGTTTAAAATAGTAATTTCGTTTCTTCCAAAACTTGTAACGTATATTCTATTTGATTCTGACGCACTTCCTTCACCAAGTCTAATTCCCATCGGCTTATCTAAAAAGATTTGTGAATTGCTTGCTGAATTTTGGCTATAGGCGTCTTTGATACCAACACTATGAGTTAATCTAATTGAACTTCCAGATTGTGTGTATCTACAAACCTTTGCACTTAAATACCCTGTTGTATAAATAACTCCATTTCTTACAGCAATACTTTGACCTCTTCCTGCTCCACAGGTGTCATAGTTGCTTGATTTGTTCCATCCTTGATAAAGACTGCCCGTTGGACATCCATTTTGACTTAGTTGTTGTTTTAAAATTTTACCATTTGGTCCGTCTTTGCTATAAGCAAAAAGATTTCCACTTTCTTGTACAACGTCTATTGCATCATCAAAAAGCGCTCTCAAAGTTGAGTTTGCATTCGAACAAATAACAGTTGAGGATTTATCTAAGTGTCCATTTAATGTAATTACTCTCCATACATCTTTTGAAATCGCCCACATTTTATTACCATTGATATCCATCGAAGGCTTACTTTTAAAATAAACTGCCATATTGCCACCAAGGTCTTTCGCTCCCTTTTTATGTTCTACTAATCCAGTTAAATTTTTGGCTTGTTTTTTTGTGTAGAAACGAGATAAATTTTTACAGTTTTTACATTTTTTTCCACCATCAGAATACCTTGAGTCTACTGACATCAATGTATAACCAGCTCTTTTGTCTTGAGATTTATCTTGAAGTAAATAAATAAAATTGTTTCTATATTCCATATTGATTGGGCTGCCCATATTTCTACCTTTATAACCGTGAATTCTTGAGCCTCTGTTAATTCCACCAAAAACATTTCTATCTATTACTAATCTATTGGTATTAGGGTTCCAATAACCAAAACCACTTTCATCTACACTAACAGTAAAATAATTTCCGTTTCCCCTTGGTGTAACATCAATAAATGGTCTTACATATTTCTTCAAATCTCCGCTAGCTGGATCCCACATACTTTGGGATTTATCGACTAGAAATAAAATATTTGCAGGAACACTATTTCCAGTTCCTGGAGGAAGTGGTTTTGAATTTGCAATATTAGTTGCAAAAAAAATAAAAAAAATTGTGATAAATCTTAAAACCATAAAGACAAATTTATTTTACTTTGATCTTTATTCAAATTTTTTATGCCCAATATGGGTAAATTTAAAAGTTTTCTTTCCAGCTGCTTCTAAAATGATCAATATCCTCTGCTAAAGCTTCTATAATGACTAGATCATCTTTTGGATCATAAACTTCTGAAGTTCCAGAAATGTTTGCATATAATTTAGTTCCAAATGCAATTATTTTAGAAAGTACTCCAACACCTACATAGTAACACTCTTCCCCTGCCTCAGCTCCCGTATTGTCACCAAGTTGGGATGATAAATTTGTTCCACAGTCTGCATTTAAAGCACAGATGTAAGCATTTCCTGCGCCACAACTCTTACTTCCTGTTGTTGGTTTATAGATTGGAAAGTATACTGCATTTCCTCTCATAGTTGGTTCAGCAGTTATTTTTTTTCTATCATCAAGCTGAACATACCAGCCTGCATCACTTATATCTGGACAATTTTCTGTTCCATCTGTTGGAACGTCTTTGCATTTTTCAAGTGTGTCTGCAGTTTGTGGTGTATTTACATGACCAAAGAAAGGAAAATGAGAGTCTTTAATCCCAAACATAACATTTTTAACTTTTGTTTTATCAACTAAGACATCATTTAAATTCATAAAGTCACCAGTTCCAGCCCATAAATGAAGTTTTTTAGTCTTAATTCCAATACCAGCATCCATTGGATGGAACATTAGTCTGTTATTTAATTTAGTAGATGATTGTAAATTTAATAAAGTTGTTTGTTCGTATAAATCAATTTTTTCAGTTTTTTGACTTAGACTATTATCGTCTGGATCAAATGCGTGTTCGTACTCAAGATTTGTTAAATTAATTTTTGTTACTTTTCCTTCAAGATCATTTAGGTAAACCATTGCTCCTCTATATGGTCCAAGCGAGTCGTCTGAAGTTATAACAACTGGAGTGGCGGGAATTGAATTTGTAATATCATTTAATGATGCACTATATGGTAAATCTTCTATATCAACTCTTTTAACAACACTTCCATTTTCCCAATTAATTACATACAAATTTGATCCAATACCAGGAGATCCAACACCATATCCACCTGGCATCGCTGCAACATATAAATCATCATTTATAGATTTATCTCCTGCACCATCATTTGGCATTCTAAATACTCTTGCTGATCCCCAAGTATCCCCTAAAAATCTATAATCATAATTAACGCCTCTTGGATCAATATTTCCAACCTGAGAAATATTTATGGTGCTATTAGATTTATCATTATCATCTCTTTTCGCGTTGTAAAATGGAACTGCTGAATTGAAAGTAATTTTAGTTTCCCCTGATGAATTATTTAATGTGTAATCACCACTTCCTAAAAGATTTCCATTTAAACTTACTTTGATTTCTCCATCTGCAGGATCAAGAGCAACTCCAGTTAAAGTCCAAGTTCTTCCCTCATAACAATATGTATTCAAAGAAGCATCGCAAGTTTTTGAAAAACCACCTAAATTAAAGTTATCTACAACAGTAGTTGTTTCAGTGAAATCAAAAATATTATATCTAGCTGTTTTATAAGGATAAGACTTAAAATCATTTTTATGATCAACATGAAAAACTTTTTGAGAAACAGGATCATTTAGTACGGAATATAAGTGAAGAGGTTTGTATGGATCAGTCACATCTAAAGTTGTAAACCCAGCTCCACCTCTTCCATAATTTACCATCAATAAAGTGTGCCAGCCCTCCTTATTTGTAATTGGATGTTTAAAATAAGTGTCATGGACTGTGGGTGACCCATCTACTAAGAATAACGGATTAGTTCCACCTTCTGCTGAATTAGCAGCAGTTGGGTTTATTACTTCTGGAAGTCTTGCTGCTATTAGGGGAGGTACAAATCCCCACATTTCTTCTCCTGTATCTGCGTTAAATGCGTGTAATATTCCATTGTTTGCACCAACATAGATTGTTCTTTGTCTGTTATAATTATTAGGTGTATTAGCCCATGCTTCATAACCATTTATTCCTCTCCAATAAGACTCTTCATTTGTACTTTGTGATGTAAAGCTTGCTTTTGGTCTTCCAACAACAAGCAGCTGTGAATTATAAATGTCACCTAGGTAAGCTTTGAATACATTTCCATTTTTATCTTTTCTTGTTCGGTGCTCTGTTAAGTTACAGTTTCCATTATAATCAAACCAATCTTCTCCTCTTACAAATCCTATCAATCCCTTAGTATCATCTTCATTAGCTCCATCCTTTACTAATGTATTTGATTTACATCTTGTCCCTGTGCCAGTTTTTCTATGATAATCAAGAACTGCATTTCCTCTTAAAGAGAAAAGATTATTTCTTATTGAATTGTAATTACTTTTGTTAAAATTATTATAATTAGTTTGATATGAAACATCTGGTAACACAGTCCAAATTTTTCTAGCAGACGGAGCTTTCATAATTTTCGCTGCATCCCATTTTTGATTTGCAGTTGTTGCGTCACCATTTTCTGTTAATTCTGTCTTAATAATTGTTCCCCACCACTCTTTGTCAGATCTATATTGAAATTTTGCTTGATATAATTCACCACTTTCTTTTAACTCAGCTGAAATAGATGGAGCTGAATAAGATACTGTTTGAGAAACAATTGATTGAACAATTGATTTTAAAAGAGTTTTTAACTCTGCGGCTGTTAGAGCTTTATAGTATGTATCGGTACCACCTTTTTCAGCAAGCAATTGGTAATTATCATATTTTTTTATTCCATCTCCATAAGGGACTGCGTAAGTTTTAATCCCTCTATTTTTTAGGGTTGCAATTTTATTCATTGCATCATTGAGATTATTTGCTTTGTCGTCCCATTCACCATCTCCAATGATAATAATTGCATTTACTTGGCAAGGTAGATCATCGTCTTTTGGGGAATAAGTGCTATTATAATAATCGTGCGCAAGTCTTGCAAAAGATAAGGCTCTAGTTTTTAACCTTAATGGGAATCCCTCTAGCATTTTATTGTATATTGCTTGTGCACCTTGTCGATGAATACCAATTTCTAAACAACCATCTCTTTTACAAGGGGTAGGTTTAGTTCTATCATCATTAATAAAAGATTTGAAAGATGCTTGTTCTTCTCTTGCCCATAAAGCAAGTCCAAAACTTGCCTCTTGTACCAAAGTTCCGTCTGTTACAACTGATGCTATTGCATCTTGTGCTCCTTGAATTCTAGTAACCCCATCGTTTCCATAATCACGAATAAATTGTAAATTATTCGGATCAAGAATTGTAACTTCTAATCTTTCAGTGTTTGCAACATGAATATTACCATTTACAAAATCAATACCCATTGGATTTGCAAAGTATACTACTGGATGAGCAGCAACAGTATTAACAGTATCTGAACCTAATTGACCTGTAGAAGTAACAAATGTTCCATCCAATTCATACTTACAAACTTTACCTTTTGTAAACCCAGTTGTGTAAATATGATTATTATGAATAGTAATACTATCTCCTCTTCCCCATCCACAATGAGTATCTTGAATAATTTGAATTGGCGCACCAGTTATGCATCCATTGCTGGCAGTTCTAAATTTTGCGATCTCATTAGATTTATATTTTTTAATGTATACAAATATACCAGAACCTTCTCTTACAACCTCAATGCCTTCAGAATTTGAAAAATATTTTTTGTAATTTGTGTCTGATGTGCTGCAATTGACATAATTTTTATTATTAAGATGATGATTTTTCGTTTTACCATCTTTGTAAGAGTTTAAATTAAAACTTAAGTGAGTATGTTCACTTGTAAATATTAATATATCACCATTTACAGCTAATGCTCCGTGGTAAAAATCTTTATCGGGTGTTGGGTCTCCAGGATATGTAAAGCACTCTCCTTTATCAGTGTAATAATTACTTGAAACTGGCCCATTTTTTGATTTTTTTTTTTTCGCTTGTGAACAATTTTCAGTTCCTGATGCTGATTGTGCATAGGATTGGGTAAAGAAAAATGCAAAATCCTTTGTATTATTAGAGAGCTCTCCTTTTGTATCATATGAAATTAGATGGAGATAAGGTTTCAATAAACCAGTTTTTCCATATCTTGCGTCATAAGAAGTTGAGATAAAATATAAATATCCATCTTTATAACCTTCCATACTAGTTGGTAGGTCAAATGCTAAATCAAGAGCTTTTTTTGATAACACTCCTTTATTAGATAGCACTCCACTACCTTTCATGTGAAATGTATCTTCATTATGCTTCCAATAACTTGGGCCTGCATCTCTACCATTTAAAACAAATGAGCTTGAGCTATGATAACCTTGAGCAACATCTATTGCACGTTGCAACCACCCAGTTTTTTTATTATCTTTTCCACTTAAAGGATCCAACATACTGTATGTTCTATCCAACATAATTAATATGTTTGCAGGTGCACTCGCACCAGTTCCAGGAGGTAAAGGTTTTGCTATTGCAATCTCTTGCGCAAATAATGTTATTAAAATTACAATAAGAAAGTTTTTAAATTTCATTTTGCCTAAAATTATACTAACTATTGAAAAACATTTAGAATAAAAACTGTTTATTACCCAAAATGAACATACATAATTGTTTATTTTTATGAAAATCTTATCGAACTATAGGGTTGAAGGTCTAAATTAGTATTTTCATTAGCAACCATTTTAGACACAATTTTTCCTGAGATAGCACCAAGTGTCCAGCCTAAATGATGATGACCGAAAGAATAAAATACATTCTTATAATTTTTTGATGGTCCTATAACTGGTAAAAAATCTGGAAGCGTTGGTCTAAAACCTAACCACTCATCTTTATGTTCTGGAAGACCATCTATCATATCTTTTGCATTTAAAATTAAATTTTTAATTCTTGATTTTGATAATGGGTTTTCTAATCCACCAAATTCAACTGTTCCAACAACTCTTAAACCTTGTTCCATAGGTGTCATACCAAATCCACGATCTGCATAAACAACAGGTCGTGAAATTAAATGATCACATCCTTTAAAGTGAACATGATAACCACGCTCAGTATCGAGTGGAATATTTTCGTGAAGTTTATCTGTCAATCTTTTTGAAAAAGCACCACATGCAATTACAAGTTTATCAAATATAAATCTTTGTGCCTCTGATCTTAAAACAGGTAGCTCTCCATCGAAATCAACGTTTTGAATATTTAGTTTTAAAAATTTTCCACCTTTTTCAATAAACTTTTCAAATAATTTAACTAAAATTTTTCTTGGATTTCTTGCGTGCCTTGCATAATCATAAAACACACCACCATCATAAAATGGTTTTAAGTTTGGTTCTAAGTCATGAATTTCTTTTGGATTAACTAATTGTTGTTTTACACCTAGCTCATCTCTAATTTGTATTTCAAGCTCTCTACTTTTTATACTTTTGTTTGTCCAAACATATAAAATTCCTTTGCTTTCAACTAAACCTTCAAGATTTATATCTTGAAATAATTCGTCAAATGCTGGAAGAGACTGATCTAATATTTGATGCATATATTTTGCTGTATGCATCATTTTTTCTTTTCTACAGTTTGCAACAAATCTTACAAACCAAGGAACCATCTTTGGAACGTAATTCCACTTCAGTGCTAAAGGTCCTCTTGAACTTATAAGCATTTGAGGAACATCAGTTAAAATATCTGTTCTGTTTAAAGATACAGATGCGTAAGGAGAAAAATGTCCAGCATTTCCATAGGAGGCAGCGTTACCAGGTTCATCTCTATCGAATAGAGTTACTTGAAAACCTTTTTTTTGCAAAAACAAAGCATTGCAGACACCTTGTATTCCAGCTCCAACTATTCCAATTTTTTGAGATTTTTCTGACACGCAGAAAATATAAATCTACTGTATTTTTAATTGTAGTGGATATTTGACGCGGGTTAATTGGATAATTTAATTTATTATTTTATATAAAATTAATGCCATCACTGAATAATCTAATACTGGTTTAATTTTACTAAAGTTTTCGTTTTTCTTACTTAAGATATCGTATCTTCTTCTAATACTATCATATAATAAATGCATTCCAATCATTACAATAGAAACTGAAAAGACTACAAAAATTATATCAAATTTGAATAAACCCATGATGATTGTTCCAATAAAAGTTATAAGTGAAATATTTGAAACAAAGATACTAAACAAAATGTTTTTACTAAAAGAAAATATTTTCTTAATTACCACAAAGAAATAAGACCAAATTAAAACTAATTCAAAAATTAAAATTTCAATCATTTATCTTAGATAATAAAGGTTAGCTTGGTTTAAGTAGCTTTTCTCGCAATCAAATTCATCAAGTGTTGTAAAAAAAATTTGATTAATTTCTGCTGAGTGTGAAACTGAACAATTTCTAAGTTCTGCATTAATAGTGCTATCTGCAACATGTTCGATTGGTTGTTTGCCAGTTTTTTCTTTTATGAATAAACCAGATCCTGATGCTGCGAATGCTTTAGTTGTGCTTCCCGATTGAGCAATTGTAATTCCAGTACTTACAATTGATGCAGTTGGACCACATCCTTGCAAAAGAACTGCAGCTAAGATTGATAGACAGATTTTTTTCACCGAAGCAAAATACGTAATTTTTCTAAATTTGTATCTTCATTACTGTTCATATTGGGCTTGGATATAATTAAATCTGTATTGAAAAACCTTAAAAAATATGTGTGTCTATTTGCCTAGGCCAATAATAGTTAGATCATCTTCTAAAATATTTGCTTGATTATTGCTTTGATCAAAATTTTGTCCTTTAGTACTTTTTTTCTCAACATCTTTTGTAATTTTTAAAAGTTCTTTTTTTAAAGAAGTGTTTTGAAATGTTGTTATTAGTTGTTTAACACCATCTATACCTATTTCCTCCCCTTTTTCATTTCGGCATTCGGAAAAACCATCTGTAAAACAATATAATCTTCCACTGCCTAACTGAAAACTCTCTAATTTATATACATTGCTATTATCAGCTTTTTTTACACCCAAAGGTAAAGAGGATGATTCATATTCATGAAAACCATTTCCATTTTTAAATAGTGCTGGCAGATGGCCAGCATTTGAAAGTTCTACAACATCTGTCTTTGAGTTATAGGATCCAACAATGCTAGTTACATAAACACCTTTTGGATTTGTTTGTTGAAGATCATTGTTCATTTCGTAATGAATTTCATTAGGCTTAAACTTATTTTTAGAATAAATCTTGAATAATGTTATAGCTCTAGCCATAACCATTCCAGCATTTACTCCTTTTCCTGATACATCACACAATGTAAAATAAATTTGATCGTTATGTTGATAAAAATCGTAAAAATCTCCTGATATTTCTCTTGCTGGAATGTTAATTCCCTCAATCGGAAAATTATTAATTGTTCTTCTTGGCATAAGCCTCTTTTGAACATCGATGGCTAGTTTAATTTCCTTGGATACTCTATTTTTCCAGATGTTTTTTTGATTTTCGGATTGCTCAAGCTTATCCATTATATTGTTGTATTGACTTGCAATTACTCCTGCTTCTGTGAAAGGGTCCTGTGGAGCTCTTAGACTAAAATCATCGGTTTCTTGTTGTTTATTTAAAACTTGTAACAATTCATGTGTTGCTGTTGAGGCGTTATGTTCAGAAATATTTAAACCCATATCTTCCTCTACTTTATTAACTCTTAATCTGAACAATAAATTTATTATGAAAAAAATTGTAAATGCAGAAAGAAAACAAAAAGCTCCAACACTAACTATTCCGATTAATTGAATATAAAGTTGATCTGCCATAGATCTTTCAATTCCCATTGCTTCTAAGTCACCAAAGATAGCAACTGCGATGGTTGCCCAAGTCCCTGCAAATAGATGAACAGGAACAGCGCTAACAACATCATCCACTTTAATTTTTTCTAATAATAAAATTCCTGATCCAGATACCAGACCTCCAATTGAACCTATAATAATTGCCTCAGTTGGTTCAACATATGCACAAGATGCTGTAATTGATACTAAACCAGCAATAGGACCTGTGATCATGAACATTGGTTCTGGTTTTTTCATAACATAAATACCCATGATACTTGAGAGTACTAAGCCAGCTGAGGCTGCTAAAAATGTATTTATTAAAATTAACGGTATTCTTAAATCCATTGCACCATTAGCGCCCCCGTTAAAACCAAACCACCCAAACCATAAAATTAGTGCACCAAGCGCTGCTAAAGGAGTATTACTTCCTTGAAAAGTTCTTTTCTTTCCTTCTTGAAATCTTCCTGTTCTATTTCCAATAATTAATAATACTGCAAGTGCAACCCATCCACCAACAGAGTGAACCACGCTAGACCCTGCAAAATCTATAAATCCTAATTTTCCTAACCAGCCAGTTTTTACATCGGGGTTTGAAAAATTTAATGACCACACCCAATGTCCAACGATAGGATAAATTATTCCAGAGGTAATAAATGTAATAATTACGTATGAAAAAAATTTAAGTCGCTCTGCAACTGCACCAGATACAATTGTTGCGGCAGTTGCAACAAACATTGCCTGAAATACAAAAAACGACTGGTATCCAGCAACTTTAGTTGTAAAGAAAAAGAATTTAGATCCAAAAAGTCCAGAAACACTTGTTCCATACATCAATGCAAAACCAAATGCCCAAAAAGTTGCTACTGAAATTCCAAAATCAGTTACATTTTTTAAGGCTACGTTAATACTGCTTTTTGCTCTAGATAACCCAGACTCTAAACACATAAAGCCTGCTTGCATCAAGAAAACTAGAATAGCGCATATTAAAAGCCAAAACGTGTCTAGGTTTGCTTGGAGAACAGCCTCAAGCCTAAACTCTAAAGCTTTATTTGCACCTTTGTTTGTTAATTCTAATTGATTGATTTGTGACTGTAACTTTAAAACTAGAGCCTGTAATTCAGTTACAGTCATATAAATCTTTTTAGTCTAATATTTTAACAGCTTCACCAGCATCAGTAACTATTTTGTCAACGCTGACAACTTTTATTACTTCAAAACCTGTGCCTGCAATTGCACTTTTGTACTCTTCGTCAGACAAATTTGATTTGTCTTGAAAAGCAGAGACTGCTACGCCTTCAGGCCATGAGACTTTTATTTCTGCATCTGGGCTTGCTTTTTGTAACGCTTCAGTAACCATTTTTTGACATTTAATACACATCATACCATTTACTTGTGCAATTTGAGTTTGTGCAGCAAATAAATTTGTGCTCATTAATGCAAAAAATAAACCAAAAATTATTTTTTTCATTGTTTTCCTTTTTTTTTTGATTTTCAAAACTTATATTTATTGCAATTTAAATCAAAAGAATTTTATATTTATTTGATAGATAATTAATTACCCAATCCAACTAAAGTAAGGTCATCGCTTAGGTTTTTTTCACCCGCGACTTTAATAACCTCAGAGGTTACATCCTTGAGTTGTTTTTTAAGATCAGAATTGAAATTATTTTCAATAATTTTTATTGAACCATCAATCCCAATTTCTTCACCATTTTTATTTAAGCTTTCAGACAATCCATCCGTAAATACATAAAATCTGGAAGATCCTAATTTTGTTTTTTCTAATTTATAAACACTTTTATCTTTATGCTTAACTACACCTAATGGAGTTGAACTTGAAATATACTCAGAATATTTACCATCTGAAGATCTTATAAGTGCAGGTTGGTGTCCAGCATTAACCCATCTAATTTCTTCACTGACCAAATCATATTCACCCAAAATACATGTCACAAACATTCCAGCAGTTTTAGTCTGATATAAATCATTGTTCATATGAAACATCATTTCATCAGGATCTACTTTATCCTTGGACATAATTTCAAATAATGTTGAAGCTTTTGCCATCACCATTCCTGCGTGTATTCCTTTTCCTGCTACATCTGCAATTATAAAATAAATACTTTCATTGTGAGGATAAAAACTAAAAAAATCACCAGAAACTTCTCTTGCTGGAATATTTATTCCACTTACAGGAAAATTAGTTAAATTTCTTTTAGGTAAAAAGTTTTCTTGAACCTTAACTGCAAGATTTACTTCTTTTGATATTCTTTCTCTCCATTTATTTTTTTCTGTTTCACTATCCTCTAGCTTGCTCATAAGTTTATTGTAATATAGACCTATTACCCCACCAGCTGTAAAAGGATCTTGAGGTCCTCTAATTTTTAAATCACCCGATTTAGATTGCTTATCTAAAATTGCAATTAAGTCATGCTCAACTGATACTGCACCATGTTCTGCAATATTTAATCCAAGCTCTTCATGTAATGGACTTACTCTTAAAGGATAAAAGTAATTAACTATTTTAAAAAATATAAATGAGGAAACAAAAGAAAAGATACCAATTGCACCTATACCAATTAATTGCGCTTTGATTTGATCCATTCTACTTAAACCTGTACCTAAAATTTCTAAATTAGAAAATATTCCAACTGCAAGAGTTCCCCAAACACCTGCTGCTAAATGTACTGGCACTGCTCCAACAACATCATCTATTTCTTTTTTATTTAAAAGTTCATGAACAATGATCGCGATTATAGTTCCAATAATTCCAATCAGTATTGCAATTAAAGAATTTACTGAATTACATGCTGCGGTAATTGAAACTAAGCCTGCTAATGGACCGAGGATGACATAAAATGGATCTGGTTTTTTAAAAATAGCAAATGAAATAACTAAACTTGTTAACAATCCAAATGCAGCTGCAAGGAATGTATTAATTAAAATTAATGGAACAGCATCATCCATAGCTCCATTACTTCCACCATTAAAACCAAACCAACCAAACCAAAGAATTAGTGTACCAAGCACTGCAAGAGGGAAACTTGATCCTGTAAATTTTCCTTTATTTGCATCAGAGTATTTTCCTATTCTAGGCCCTAAAATTAAAACTCCTGATAATGCAATCCATCCACCAACGGAGTGAACAATAGTACTGCCGGCAAAATCAACAAAACCTAACGCTGCAAGCCAACCTTTATTCATTGCCTCTCCTAAATAACTAGAAGACCAAGCCCAGTGACCCACAATTGGATAAATAATTCCTGTTGCAAATATAGTCATAACTAAATAGCCAACAAACTTTAATCTCTCAGCAACTGCACCAGAAATTATTGTTGCAGCTGTTGCAACAAACATTGCCTGGAAAACAAAATAAGTTTGGTACTGAGATATATCTGTTGCAAACATAAAGAGATCTGTTCCAAACAGTCCATTAAAGCTTTTTCCAAACATCAAACCAAAACCAAAAAGCCAGAAAACAACAACTGATACACCAAAATCAGCTGCATTTTTTAATGCAACATTAATGCTATTTTTGTGTCTCGATAATCCACTTTCAACACACATAAATCCTGCCTGCATGATGAAAACAAGAATTGCACAATCAATTACCCAAAGGGTATCTATAAATGACTTTACATCACCCACTTCTATTTCCATGAGTGTATTTTAATCTTTTTTTTTCCAAATATAGTAAAAAAAATAAGGAGATATTGCTGGGACTAGTCCGAACCAAAACCACTCATCCCATCTAAAACTTTTATCAACTGCAAAGCTTTTAAGACCATTCCACCATGTAAGATAACCAATAAATATTATCCAAGCTAAACTTGCAGTTGTACAAATTTTTTGATTTTGTGAAAGTTCACCACTAAACAACCAAAAAAAGAAATTTTTTAAATCTTGCCACATTTAAATTAAAATTAATTAACAGTTTTCTCTTGAAGATGTTTGATTTCCATCCACTCTAATTATGCAACTTGATGTTGTTTGCTTTCCTACAATTTTATAATTAGAAGGGCTTGCTTCATGAATGCACATTTCAAAACCTATTTCATCAGTAATTAAATCTGCACCATTTAATAATGCTCCTTCAATTGCAGTTGAAGTTGTGCTGGTTGGGGTACAATTTGTTCCAGATCCTGTAGTATAATACGTTGAGGTGTCCGAATAATATTCTGTTTGAGCTAAACCTATCTGCATCATTATATTTTCTGCAGATTTTTTTTTTGATGAATCAACGTAACCGTTGTAAGAAGCTATGCCAATTGCTGCTAGTATTCCTAATATTGCTACAACCACTAGAAGCTCTATCAAGGTAAATCCTGAAGAGCCTCTAGTAATTTTAGAATTTAAAGTCAAATTTTATTATTCAACTTGAACTGTGTTTGTTACCACGTTAGCGTCACTTGCTCCTGGGCAAGCATCATCACCTGATCCACCACTTGTGAAACAAGTTGCAATAGTGACTATTCCACCTGAAACACTCACGTTAGTTTGTCCACCTTTTGTAGTATCTGTACCAGCTACAACAGCTGCTGCTTTTGTGTTATGAGGATTTTTAAAATCACTTGTTCCAGCAACAATTGCGGTTTGCAAACTTGCATCAGTATTTCTGTCTTTACATTTTAAAGAAGCGTGGTTCATTAATGCAGCTTCACCATCACCATTGATGTCACACTTTTTAAGTTCACTCGCAACAAATTTAATTACAGACGATTGGTTAGATTTACTTGCTGATTTTTTAGCACCTGAAGTATAACCAGAGTACGCAACAACACCTACTGCTGCAAGAATACCTATGATTGCTACAACAACTAGCAACTCGATCAGCGTAAAACCTTTTTCTTTTTTCTTCATTATAGTTTTCCTTTTTATTAATTAATAAAACTACGTAATGAATACATCTTTTTAGATTATCCTCAAATATGCAAGTGTTAAAAATGGGTCATTTATGCCATGAAACGCTTGATTTTAAACTAAAATTAATAAATATTCGTGCTATAAGTAATTCATGTCATACAAAATAACAGAAGAAGGAAATGTAGCCACAGTTCATCTTGATGGTGAAATAGACATGGACGTTACTGAAAAAGCCAAAGAGGTAATCATGCCTCTAATTGAAGCTGGTAAAGAAGTTCATTTAAACCTTAAAGAAGTTCAATACATGGATTCTTCTGGAATATCTGTTCTAATTGAAAGTCATCAAAAGGCTGCTGAACTTGGAACCAAAGTTATTCTTAAAGAAATTAGCAAATCAGTTCTTAAAGTAATAATGATGGCAAAATTAGAACAAATATTAATTATTGAGTGATGACGTTAGAAGAACATAAAGAATTTCCAGTAGACTCAGCTAGTTTGAAAGAAATAAGAAATTTCGCAAGAGAAGTTCTTGCTAAAGATGAAATGTTTAGTTCAACAAAAGATGATGTTGTTTTAGCAATTGCAGAGGCTGCACAAAATATTGTTAAACATGCTTATAGTGGACAACCAACAGGAGACACTATGAGAGTAGAAATAACATTTAATGATAATACACTTAAAATTGATTTATTTGACAAAGGAAAACCTGTTATCCCTCAAAACATCAAACCTAGAAAAATTGATGACGTTAAACCGGGTGGACTTGGAACTTTCTTTATTGGTCAAATAATGGATGAAGTATTATTTAAAACTTCAGCATCAGACTGGGTGAACCACCTAATACTTACAAAACACTATTAATTTATTATTGTCCGATAATTGCACCGACGTTGAATATCGGTGAATACATCGCAATCATTAATCCACCAATCATTACACCCATGAAAACAATCATGATTGGCTCGATCAAACTAGACATATTATCTACTGCTGTATCAAACTCTTCCTCAAAATAATTTGCAACTGAAGTAAACATTTCATCTAAGTTACCCGTTTGCTCACCAACAGAGATTAGCTGACTAAATGTTGGTGGAAAAGTTGGTTCTTTTAAAAATAGTTTTGTTAAAGTGTCTCCAGAGAAAACACCTTTTTTAACATTTTCTAAAGCCTGGGTTACTACATCATTGTTACTAACTTGTTTTGCAATTTCAATACTTTCAAGTAAGTTTACACCTGCAGAACTTAAATTACCCATAATCAGCGAAATTCTTGCAATCAAAGATTTTAAAATCATATCACCAAATACGGGCATTTTTAAAACTCTTCCATGCCATTTATATCGTATCGCTGGAATTTTAGTTGTTACATATTTAAATATTACAAATCCTGTGGCACTAAATATTGCAACCATAAGTCCACCCGTTCCTCGCATAAAATTACTAGCTCCCATAATAACTGCGGTTGGGGTTGGTAGTGGAACACCCATTCCCTCATACATTTCAGCAAAAATTGGAACAACTTTAATTAACATAAAAACCATAACCGTTATTGCAACAACAAACATGACAACGGGATAAGTTAAGGCACTTTTAATTTTCTTTTTAACTTTTTCCCTTTTCTCTAACGAGTCTACAAGTTTCATCAAGAATACATCAAGTTTACCACTAGCCTCTCCAGCTTTAATCAGGTTAATGTAAACGTTATCGAATATTTTTGGATATTTCTCAAAACACTTCGAAAGTGTAAGACCACCTTCAAGATTTTTTCTAATATCTTCAACAATAATTTTTAATTCAGGATGTTCTAATTGATCTCTGAGCATTGTTAATACGTTCAAAATAGGAAGACCTGCTTTGACCATGGTTGCAAATTGTTTTGAGAAAATTACAACATCTTCTGGTTTTATTTTTTTCTTGAATAAACTAAAGCCGCCTCCTGCACTCTTTTTCTTCTCTGCAGCTTTTTTCTTAGTTCGTATTAATTTAGTAATGATTATTTTTTGCTCTTTTAACTTAAATGAGGCCTCATCTTGGTTCATGGCCTCAATGGTACCCTCAACGTATTTTCCTGCTGATATGCCTTTATAAGTATATGTTTCTGCTGACATTTATTTATTTTAGTCCATGCTGAGAACTCTATCGAATTCTCTAAAGTTTAGGTCTCCACTGATAATCATTTCTCTTCCCATATCCGACATGGTTCTAAACCCTTCTTTTTTAGCAATCTCTTTTAGTTCTGGCGTAGTTGCTTTTCTTAATATTGCTTCTTTAACTGGTTTCGTAACATTCAATACTTCATAAATACCCATTCTACCTTTGTAACCAGTATCTTTACATTTAGGACATCCTTTTCCTCTAAAAGCTTTTGCTCTTGATGCCTGCTCCGCAGTAAATCCTATCTCTTCTAAAACTTTTGGTGTTACATCTGGATCTGGTTCTCTGCAATCTTTGCAAGTTTTTCTAGCTAATCTTTGTGCAAGAACTAATGAACAAGCAGCTGAAATTAAATAATCTGGTGTGCCCATGTTTTGTAATCTAGTAATAGAACTTGGAGCATCATTTGTGTGCAGTGTACTAAATACCAAGTGACCTGTTAGTGCAGCTTTCAATCCAATATCTACAGTTTCTTTATCCCGCATCTCTCCAACTAGAATTATCTCTGGGTCTTGTCTTAAAAAAGATCTCAGTGCCCTATTAAAGTCATAACCAATATCATCTTTAATTTGAACTTGCCCTACTCCATCTAATTCATACTCAACCGGATCTTCAGCAGTTAAAATATTTAGGTGAGGTTTAGATACCTCCTTTAGAATACTATAAAGAGTTGTAGTTTTTCCTGAACCTGTTGGACCAGTAACCAATATTAATCCCTGAGTTCCATGAATAGCTTTTCTTAAATTTTTCAAATCGTTTTCTTCAAAATTTAACTGTTCTAAACTTATGTTACCAGCATCTTTGTTAAGAATCCTCATTACAATTCTTTCATTAGTTGCTGTAGGTAATATTGAAAGACGAAGGTCTACAACTTTCCCATCAATTTTAAATGGAATTGCTCCATCTTGAGGCAGCCTTCTTTCAGCGATATCAAGTTTACCCATAATTTTAAATCTCGTAACAACTGCTCCATAATTTGAGTGTAAGAATTTTGCAAAATGCTCTTGCTCTTGTAGCATTCCATCCAATCTATATCTTACTCTTGCGCTAAATCTGTAAGGTTCGATATGAATATCTGATACACCAGATTTAATTGCTTCTGCTACTACTGCTGTTGAAAATTTAATAACCTCAGACTCGTTTTCTAATGCCTCAATATCCTCTTCTGGTTTTTCATCTAAAACTTCTGCATTTTCATCAACTTCATAATCAAAGGTTTGTATTTTTTCTTTGTTTGCTTTTTGAATAGCTTCAATTGTAGTCTCACCTTCTTTAAGAAGTTTTTGAATAAAATCTGAAATTTGAGTAACTTTTGCTGCGTGTAGTTCAATATCTTTTTTAGTTATTGTTTTTAAGTTTCTCATTAAACTTAATTTTGAACTATCAGAAATTGCAATATGTAGTGTTTTGCCCTCTATTTTAAATGGAGCAATGAAATTCATTCTAACATAGTTTGAGGGAAGAACAGATTTAACTTCATCTGCAACAGGCATTGATGATAAATCAACTACTTGTAAAGACTGTTCTTTAACTAGTAGCTCTAAAATTTTTTCTTCATCAGTAATTTTTAATTCGAAGACAGCATCTAGTTGAGATTTTTCTCCATCAGCAGATGCTTTTTTTATATCTATTAAATCTTTTCCTGAAATAATATCCTGGTCTATAAGGATATTAATTAAATTTATTTCTGACTCTCTACTAATATCTATCATTACAAAATTCTTGGAGCTATAAACACCAACAATTCGTCTAAGTTATCAGAATTTGACTTACCTTTAAAGAGATTACCTATAACTGGCACATTACCTAGCCCTGGAGTTTGACTTTTTGATTGTGCTATAACGTTTTTCTTAATTCCACCAATAACAACAATATCTCCATCTGCTACCAATAACTTGGTCACAATCTCCATTTTGTTAATAGGTGGCTCATCAGACTCTGCCGCTCTATTTGGTGTGTCATTATTTACTTTAATATTTAACAATACATTTCCATCTCCAATGATACTTGGGGTAACCTCTAATTTTAATGCAGCCTCTTTAAACGATGTGGAGGTTGTTCCTTCTGATGTTGTTTGGTATGGAATTTCCTCACCTTGTGTAACTGTTGCCGATTGATTATCTAAAGTGAAAACTTTTGGATTAGAAATTGTTTTACCTAAACCCATACTTTCAAGAGCGGTAATCTCAGCTTTTAAAACACCTGTTCCAGTTCTTCTTAGAATTCCAATACCACTTGTTGCACCAGTTGCTCCAAAGTTAGTTAAACTATCTGTTGCAGATCCTAAATTAGCAACTGTATTTAAATCTGTTCCATCAGCACTTCCTGAGCTTGTCCCAGAAACGCCTCCAATGTTGTTTCCTTTTCTCAAATAATATCCACCTAGTCTTGTACCAAGCGCTCTTTCAAAATCTGAACTTGCCTCAACTATGAAAGCTTCAATTAGAACTTGTTTAGTTCTAATGTCAATTTCTCTCATTAATTTATCAACTACATCTAAATCTTTTTCTTTTCCTCTTACAATTACCGATCTTGTAGTTTTTTCTTCTGTAACTTGTATTGGTATAAATGAACTATCGCCAGATCTTTGAGTAAATAGTTCCTCTAGTGTAGCTTTAGCTTGTTCGGGAGTTATATAATAAAGTCTGAAGATTTCAGATATTATTGGTTCAACACTATCTTCTAATTCTACTTTTCTCTTAACAGCTTGTGCTCTGTCTGATTTGTAATTTTCTTGTTCTGTTAAAATTCCTGGAGAGTGAACTCTAATCAAATTTGAATTTACATCAATATCAGATGCGTAATTTTTCATATCTAACAAAGCTTGGAATGCTTTATCCCAAGGCACATCAACCAGCTCTGCACTTATTGCACCAGCTACCTCATCACCTACTAAAACATTTATTTCACCAATTTTACCCATCAAGTGCATTGTTTCTTTGAAATCTAAATTTTTAAATTTCAAAGTAATTCTTTGTTTCAACATCGGGTAAGTGTCAGGAATTAATAGATAATTTCTTTGCGCCTCAGATGAAATTTTCTTTCTTTTTCCATAAACTTTTTTTCCTGTAGCTGGTTTTGGACCAAGCTCTAAAGTTTTTTGAATTTCAGCTCTACCATCCTTTTTAATATTTTCTTTGATAAGTGGTGTGTTATGTTTGAAAGGCTTATTTACATCTTTCATTTGTTGACATGCAGTCAATACAAATGAAAATAAAATAATCCCAATTAATTTAAAGAGAGTTTTAGTATTCATCTGCCTCTCTTACTAGGTTGTTAAAATCAATCATTATAAAAGTTTTATCTTCCTTTTCAAAAATTGCCTCATTCAGTCTAAGATCAACTAATTTTACTTTTCCTAAAAACTGTCCAAGAGTTAAAGTTAAAACTTCACCGCTTGTGTTTACTAATGAAATGTAACTATTATCTTTTCCTGAAATTAATCCTGCTAACTTAAAGTTATACAAACTCATCTCATCTTCTTGTTCCTCAGGAGAAATGGATGCATCTAAAGATCCTGTTGATCCCTCGTTTCCTGCAAATGGATCGTTCAAAGGTACTTCCTCATCTTCTTGAATTTCTTGTGCTATTTCACTTACTGTTTCGCTTTGAGTTTCGCCATGATTATCTGCGTATGATAATGTAGAAAATAATAAAAACAGAAGTGTTAGGAAAATTTTAAAAAAATTCATTTGGTAAACCTACAATTGTTAGTTCTCCACTAGCTATGACTGCGCCATTTTTGTCGTTTTGTACAACATTTATCATCTCTTTGTCAAAGTTTAACATCTTCTTTGATCTTGAAACTGCTCTTTTAAACTTAATGTAACTTAAAAAATTGCCTTTTATCTCATAATCAACAGGTATTCTATAATATGAAATTTGGTTGGGTTGCAATAATTCTTCAGCTTGTTGAGCTATACCAGCTTTTAAAACTGGTTTTGGTTTTTTCTTTTCAATTTTTGAAATAACCAATCCAAATGCACCAGCGAATCTACTTAAGCTTTGATACAAACCTTCAACTTCTTCTTTTGAATGAAACAAAGTTGAATTTTTTGCAACAACAGGTTCCATTTTTTTTATTCTAGCTTTTATGGTTACAATGTCATTTTCCATTTGTTGGATTTCTTGCTGTTTTAAAACTTTGTCATCAAATTTTGCTTTTCGCTCCTTGACCATCGGATTTAAAATTGCGTAATAAATAATTAAGAACAAAATTATAGATCCAATTCCAATTCCAAATTTGATTAAAGTCTTTCGATCAAAAGCTGCAAACTTTTCTTTTAAATCATCCATTGTCATATTTTTAAGATCCATTATGCATTCTCCAATTTACAAGCGATTAAAAATCCCTTCATAGCATTATTTGCATTTGAGCTGTTTGGTAAGGTCATACTTGCAAGTGATGCTTGTGAGATTAGTTTTTTATTATTTAAATTACTTATTAGTTTTAAAATATCTTGGTCGCTTGCAGCCATTCCTTCAATTAGAATTTGATTACTTCCGTTGTAATCAAGTTTAGTAAACTTTACTCTTTTTGGAACTGCTGAAGCTATTTGTGCTAATACTCTGAAACTAATTTTTTTATTTGATTTAATTGAATTACTTAGTTCCATTTGTTTTTTTAGCTTACCCAGTTCTTTTGATAACTTTGCAACTTCGCCTGATTTAATTTCGTGATTTTGAACAACTTGATCGTAGTCGCTTATTTTATTATTTAGTGTCGTTATTTGCCAAAAGGATAAGCCAAATAAAACAATGTAAATAGCAGCTACTACTCCAACAATTCCTTTGAATGCAAAATTTGAAAAAGCTTTTGCTCTTTTTTGTTGCATCATTGAATCTCTGTTGGGAAGAAGGTTAATGTTTTTTACTGCTGTTACAAATTTGAAATAACCAAAAACATCTAATTGTCTAAAAGCTAAACCAAGAACTGTTGATAAATATGATCTATTTTCTAATCTAACATTTTCCTCCAGTTGCGCTGGAATTTTTATTCCATCTAGTGGATCAAATAAATTGAAGCCTGTGTTTACTAAATTTTTTCTAAAACTTGCAAGATAAGTTTCAACATTTGGAAGATTTGAAGTTACTTTTAAATTTCTAATTCTTTTTTCGTATTTTGTTTCAAAATCTTGAACAGCTTGTTTAACTTGAGTGATATATCTTCTTACCAAAGCTTCCATTTCTTCTTGGTTATCAGATGCAATCAATGTGTTTCTGTCTTGCCCTCTAATAAAGATATCTGTGATGATTGGATTGTTTTCATATAAAATCATTACATAGTTTTCATCTAAACCAAATTCTAAAACTGCTGTTAAATTAGACTCTTCTATTGATCCTGAAATTTGATTAATTTGATCAACTGCAGATTTTAATGCAAAACATTTAACATCAATGATAACTGCATTAAGACCACCCTTTTTAATAATATCTGTGTAGCTGTTAATGTCTGCAAGCTTTGATGCAACGAACAAAATATCCATAGTATTTTCTGTTGCATTTCTATTTATTACTTGATGGAAAATTGAATAATCATCTAAATTATCAGTTAGTTGAACTAAATTTTCCCAAAGTGAATCTGTTTTAACTGCATTATTTAACTCTTCATCAGTCATTAAAGGACTTGTTACAACTCTTATAATTGCACTGGTTACAGGTATTGCAATTGCAGCATTAGAAGTATCTATCTTAGCCTTTTGGATAGCAACTTTTAATTCATCTGCTAATTTATCAGGGTGTTCAAGTACAGTTGAGTTTTCTGGAAGACCATCAAATTTATGACTGTAAAATTTTTCTAGAACCCATTGGTTTGCTTTGTTAGTTGAAATTTGTGCTAATCTGATTTCATTGGTAGTTAAATCTACACCAACTATTTGTTCACCTTTAACAGATGACTTTCCTAATCTATTTTTTATTAACTTTTGAAAAAAATTCTCTTTTTTTCCACTTGGTGCTGGAGTAACGCTTGGAGCTTCGCCTGCATCCTTTTTTTTAAACAAATTAGCTAAAGGGTTTTTCATACTTTTATTTGCAAATCAAAATTAACAGTCTTTATATATAAAACATTCTAATTATTAAGTATTTAATTATAAAGTACGCTTTATAAGGCCAAAACAGTGACTAAATTGGGCCGAATATAGAAATTCTGTACATCAAAATAACTTTTTATAGTATCAATGTTGCATGTTTGAAAAATTAGAAGAATTAGCCAAAGATAATAAAAAAATTTCCGACTTTCACATTAGAGCCGGTTCACCATTAGCTTTTAGACAAACTGGTGAAATAATTATGGTTCAAGACGTAATGGTAACAGCTCAAGATTTAAAAGATTTGTTATCTATGAATTGTAATGAAGGAGAATTAGAAAAATTTGAGACAACTCACGAGCTTGATACGGCAATTACTTTAAGTGGATTAAGATTTAGAGCAAACTTTTATAAAACAATAAATGGTCCTGCGTGCGTTTGTAGAAGAGTTGAAAGTAAAATTCCTGATATGGAACAATTTAGTCTTCCACAAGTGCTTTATGATATAATTGATATGCACAAAGGTTTAGTTTTAGTTACAGGTCCAACAGGATCTGGTAAATCAACAACGCTTGCTGCAATTGTAAATGAAATAAATAAAACAAGAACTGCAAATATTATAACAGTTGAAGACCCCGTTGAATTTATTCATACAGATAGCAAAAGCATTATCTCGCACAGAGAGGTTGGAAAACAAACTCAATCATTTGCTGCAGCATTAAAAGCAGCACTTAGAGAAGATCCAGATGTAATTTTAGTTGGAGAGATGAGAGATTTAGAAACAGTATCTCTTGCTTTAACAGCTGCAGAAACAGGTCACTTAGTTTTTGGAACTCTACACACGAGTGGTGCACCAAGTACAATAAACAGGATCATTGACGTATTTCCACCAGAACAACAAGCACAAATTAGAGCACAAATTTCAACTTCATTAAAAATGGTTGTAACGCAAAGATTGTTTAAAACAAAAGATGGACAAGGAAGATGTGGTGCGTTTGAAGTTATGAAATGTACAGCTCCAGTTCAAAACTTAATCCGTGAAGCAAAGATCCACCAAATTCCAAGTATCATGCAAACTGCAGTAAGAGAAGGAATGATCACTATGGAAAAATCAATTCAAGATCTTGTAACTTCAGGAAAAATTGATGCTAGTGCAGCAAAAGCAGAACATTAAAGGTTTTACTCTTTTAGAACTATTAGTCGTACTCGCAATCATCGGTGCGATAGCAGGAGTAGGTTTTCCAAATTTTAATAAATGGAGTGTGGACAGAGAACTTAGAACTCAATCGGAAAAAATTGCAACTATGTTTACATCTGCAACCACTCAAGTTGAAAGAGGTAGTTATCCATATGTTAGACTTAATGTTGTAACTCCTTCAGGAGATGGAACTTCTGCAAAAATTACAGTTAAAGGAATTTCTCAAAGAAATTTATCAGATTTAGTAAATGCTGGAACAAAACCAAGCTGTTCAAATAGTAATTTTAATTCAGGAACCGATATCGCTGAATTTACATTAAATGATAAAACTAAAATCTTTCATCTTCAAAGTGGATCTGTTTGTTTTTCAAAAGGTGGAAAATATTTTAAACAAGAAGGTAAATTTGATACTCAAGGAAATACAGGATTTGAAAGCAATAAAGTTGCATCAAATAATTATGTAGTAACTTGCCATAAAAATAGCAAATCGTGCGATCCTATTGCAAAAAAATTTGATGAAAATTATCCAGTTTATTTAGTAAAGTATTCTCGATTTGGTATGGTAAGTAAGTATAAATGGAGTTTTAAAAGAAATGATTGGATCAGTAGATAAAAAAATAAAAAGAATATCTGAAAAAGGAATAACGCTTCTAGAAGGGTTAGTATCTACAGCAATTATAGGTATTGGATTTGTTGCAGTATTTCAAATGGTTCAATATTCAGTTAGATCAATTGATGTCTCTGGAGAAAGAACAAAAGCTACATATATTGTTGGAACAATTGCAGAAGATATTTATGCATTTAAAAATCAGGAAAAGGGAACAGCTAAGTTTGTTGATTTATTAAAAGATAATCAATGGAAATCTGATACATGCGGAGGTGGAATTACTCCATCCTATAACCAATCTAACGCTTACGATAATAAAATACAGAAATGGAATGCTAGAGTATCAACAGATAATATCAAATGTGTAGACGGTCAAAAAGATAAAAAAGTTTTAAAGATGCATCAAATCTGTCATAGCGGTTGTTCTATTACAAAACCACAAGCACACGATAAAATATATGTAGGTAGAATGGAATTAAATATGCAGGGTGGAACAAAGAAAAAATATTTATATTTCCAAGTAAAATAATGAAAAAAAAATTAAGTAATATTGCAGGTCTTACATTAATTGAAATTTTAATTGCAATTGTAATTTCAAGTTTAATGATGGCTGCAATGTTTACTTCATATACAATTGTAAACAGTACTTATAGACAAGTAACAGATCGTGCAAAAATTTCCCAATCAGGAAGAGATTTAGTTGGACAAATATTAAGAGAAGTCAGAATGGCTGGCTTTAGATATATCAACGATAATATTGCAGCAAACGATGATCATAACCCAATTAAAATCACTAAAGGAACAGGAATTGGTGGAACATGTGATAAGTTAGAAATTGTCTACGGTGGTGTAGATTATGATATTACAAAACCAGAGGGAAGCAGGTACACTTACACAAGATATAAAATTACTTATAGATGTGAAGCTTCTGATAAAATTGATGATACCATACCAGGTGGTACAACTAAAATTAAAGGCTTTAAAGTTTTAAAATCAAAAGAGAAATGGCAAACAACTCCTGCAGGATGGGTAACAGGAACAGATGATACTTTATATAAAGATGAACAAGTTTTAGATTATGTTCAAGACTTTGTATTTGTGCCTCACGATGAAGATGGAAAAATAATTGGAAATATTTCATCGGGTACAGTAACACCATCGAATACAAGAGCCTTTGATGTAAGAACTGTTGATGTTGGATTAGTTATTCGATCAACCAAACCTTTTTATAGAAATGATACCAAAGGTGGAGGTGTTATTAGAAAAGTAGTTTCTTTAACAACTGGAAGAAATATTCAAGAAAAAGATAAATATCTTAGAGAAATAATTACAGTTACAGCTAATGCTAGAAATGTAGGATTAAACTAATGAATAGAAAAAACGAAAAAGGCTTTGCATTAGTTTTATCTTTAGTTTTGTTAATGGCAATGTCATTGATGGGTGGTGCTCTAATTGTAATTTCAGCAAGTGATCACCAAAGTAATAATGTTAGTGATGAATACCAACAAACATTTTATGTTGCAGAAACAGCTTTGTATGAGGGAGAAAAATATTTACTCAATCAATTCTTAGGACCCTACAAAACAGATGGCAAAAGAGATTTAACAAAAAGAGGTTTGTTAGCTAATGCTACAACTAAATTTACACCTCCAGCAACAATTGAAGCTTGTTTTAATAGTTATGCAGATATTGATCGTGCAACGTTTAAATCTATTTTAGGACCAGACCCTGACACCCCTCTTTCAACATCTAAAGTTCAAGTAAATGAAACAAAAAGCTATTACGACTTTTTAGGATCTTCAGTCATTGAGGCGGGGTTAAATAATAGGGAGAAAAAGAGGATGCAAAAATTTCAATTTCAGTATTTTCTAACAAGAGTAGGATCAGCTCCATTTAAAGGCTACGGCACAAGTATTAAGAAAGATGCTACAGATGCTGGAAATGATGGAATGGCATATAGAATATATGGATGTGGAAACTTTGATAATGGCACAATTATTGTACCACTTGAAAGCACATTAGTTCTTCCAAAGTAAAATCAACAAAAACTACCCGATTTGAACATATAATATTAAGAAAAGGGTCAATTTGAACGTCTAAGTGGCTATTGATCCCTATTTAATTAATTGAATATCCATTAATATAAAGAGTAATGAAAATTGCTTTTCATAATAAAGTTATTCTTCTTGTAAGTCTCTTTTTATTAAACTTTTCAATTGTAGAGGCTAAGTGCAAATTCATCATGGATATAGGTGGAAGATATATAAAGTCTCATGAAAAAAAATATGGTCCCCTATCCGAAGATGAAACTGGCTATGCTGAAGTAGAAATTTTAGCACCAGAACTTTGTCCAAATGATAACTTTGATGACAACTTTAGAATTAAACACATATTTCTAGATCAAAAATTAATGGCTATCCAATTTTACGTGGATAACTCTATAGATAATTCTCCAACTGAAAGCATGAAGTTAATGAATTATGCAAAAAGAAATTATGGTGATTTTGATACAGGTGGTAATCCAAAATATTACAGCAACTATCATATTTGGGAACGAGTTAGAAAATTTATAGTTTATAACCGACATCTTGAAAAAGAAACATGGCTAGAGGAAATTTATATCTCTAACGATAAGTATGGAGAACAACTTGCTCTTAGAAATAGTCTTTTAGAGGGTGGACAAATAGAACAAAATTAAATGAAAAAAATTAAATTATTTATTATTCAGATATTTTTATTTTCATGTTTGATAATTTCTAATTCATTTTCAAAAGCTTTACCTCCTGGTTCAGGGGTAGCGGATGTTCCTGCTAACGTTTTAATTTTATTAGATAAATCTGGAAGTATGGGTGCAACATCTTATAGTGGTGCAAATATAGGAATTCCATACTCAATAACACCTATATCTAATACTGGAAATTATATTTCACATAATGGCAGTACACTTTATGGAGTTAATCATTCTTCTAATGCTCTAACATCTATTGTGAGTAACAGAGATACTTATAGAGTTAGGATACGGAATTCATGTTCAACTTATTATGATAATGGTCAAAATGTTCTATATCATAATAATCAAATTTATTTCATAGGCAAATATTACTATTCTGACTCTCCAAGGTTCTGCAAAGTAAATACTACGACTGGCAATGTAAAATATATAAAAAATATTGGTAGTAGATATTCCCATGTGGGTATGCAAAAACATAATGATATTATTTTTGTTGTTGCAAATGATAGAACAATTACATTGCACAATACATCAACCAATCAAACCAAAGTGTGTGGTTCAGGAGGAACACTCAATAGGGCTATTAGTGGGTCGTCAGTAAACTCTAGAATGAGATTTACAGTTGATGCATCAGGTAACTTAGTTTTCCTGACTCAAAATTTACTCTATAAATTTTCTAGAAGTGGAATGAATTGCCCAGGTAATAATCCCTCATATACTAATGTTCGCTTTACAGGTCAATTATCCAATCCAATTGCAATGGCAGGTCATCCAAGTAATGAAAATATATTGTATCTTATTAGTAGAAGCACAATAACTAAAGCCACTTTAACTGGGAGCGGAAATAATGTGGGCAGTAATTCTGTGAGCAGAGAAGTTGTAGGACGTTTCGGAAGTATTAATCCTAACACTTATAATCCAACCTCAAAATCAGCTATAAGATTTCGTAGCCTAAGAGATATAAAAATAGATCACGCTTTAAATAGAATATTTGTTTCAGATGGACACCAGAGATTGGTTCAAACATTTGATCTTGATATGAATTATCATGGTCATTCGGGTTATAGTTCAAGACAATCAAGAATGGCAGGTGCTCATGAAGCCATCCAATCTTTAGTAACAGATAGTAGTTTAGTATCCTCTGTAAACTTTGGTTTTGGTTACTGGTCCCATGATACTGGCAATTATATATATTGGCATTATTACAGGGTTAATAGTAGTTACGTACCATGTAGAAGTTTAGTTAGTAGTACGTGGTTGTATAATAGTCATTGGCTAGTTCGTTATAATAGATGGTGTAGAAAACCATCAGGGGGTGTGGGTTATACTAGTTGGAATAACTCTAGAAATGAAGCAAATCCATGTGGTAGTCAAAATTGTTTAAAAGTAAAAGTAGATAGAAATGGCGCCGCAAGGATAAATAGTTACATTAAAAATGTAAGACCAGGTGGAGGTACCGATGCTAACACGTGGGCAAAAATTGCTGAACAATATTATAATCATAATTCAGACAGCCCAATAGACAAAAACAGTCCTTGCCAAGGCTCATATGTTATCGTCATTGGTGATGGAGACATGAGTAATACTTCTTCAGCAGAGAACAAAGTAAAAAATCTTTTAAATCAGAAAAAAGTAAAAACATTTACAGTTGCTTATGGTGGTGGTTTAAGTTCAAATGGTATCAGGCAATTAGATAGGATTGCAAAAGCAGGTGGTACAAGCAGAGTAATTAAAGCTGATACAACTGATCAATTAAAAGCACAATTAAATGCAGCCATTAGATCTGTAATTGCAGATAAATTATCTTTTACAGCTCCTGCAATCACTGCAACGATTGAGGAAGGTGGATCATTATTCCAAGCACAGTTTAAATATAAACAAAATATGGAATGGCAAGGTGCATTAACAAGAACTGCAATATCAAAAGATGGTGTTGTAAACGAAAAAGATAGTGGTAATTGGAATGCATCTGACATGATACCAGCGCCTGCTGCAAGAAAAATTTGGGGAATAATTCCAGGTGTTGATTATAAAACTGATTATAACAATTATGTTGAAGCTAATTCTGCATTAATTCAAAGTCAATTTTCTTTATTTGGAAATGCTGTTGGAGATTATCATAGAGACACACCAAAAGTTTCAGGAGTAACAGGTAATACGCGTTGCAGCAGAAAAGGAGATAGTACGGCAACTATTGCAGATGGTATTGATGATGATGTTAAAGGTTTAATTAGTTTTTCTAGGGGAGAAGATTATTTTGATTATGATGGAGATTGTATATTAAATGAACCAAGAAAAGCAGATGGTAAAAAAGCTTATCTTGGAGACATATTCCATTCTGAAATGGTTGTGGTAGGTGCGCCTTCAGCTGATACGGCTTTCACTTCAACAGCACAAGAAGCATATTGGAGATCAATTAAAGGTTATGATGCTTGGGCACAATCTTTGTCAGGAAGAGCAGAAAGAATTTATGTTGGAGGTAACGATGGTATGTTGCACTCAATTGACAGTAAAACAGGAGTTGAGAAATGGGCGTTTATACCTCCGTTTATAATGTCACAAATGCCGTTAATGGTGAACACAAATTTAAATAACGATCTTGCAAAAGTTAAAGGTGGAACAAATGCAATTTATGGTGTCGATGGATCACCTGTTGTGCATGATATGTACTTCCACAGTCCGCTTGGTAGTTCAAAAAATTGGCATACGATTTTGATGGTACCTTATGGAAGAGGTGGCAATGGCTTTACAGTATTAGATGTTACAAACCCTGATAAACCGCTTCATTTATATAGTGTTTATAACGATCATATTAAAAATAAGGTTTTTGTAATGAACCATTTAGATGTGGTTTCAGAGTATGAGTATATCGATGATACTTATTCAGTCATTGACCTGGTAGAAAGTCAAACAGTAACAGATAATTATAACAACGATAATAATATTGATGATGAGTGTAAGGCTAATACAACTACGTCATGTTATGAAAGTAGAACCTGGACTTTCCCAGTTGCAGGATTAACAAAAACTGATTTTCTAGTAAATATTAATAATAAAAATATTCCAAACTTTACTGTCCAAACGGGAAGCACTGGTCTGCCTGAAATTACTTTCCCACAAATATTATCTCACCAGGCAAATCCGGATAGAGCTGGCTCTTCCGATACGCTTATTATAAAATTAACAAGAGCTGCAACTCAAAGACTGAGCACAAATTTACCTGCAGAATATAATTATAAAGAATTAGGTGAAACATGGTCTGCTCCTAGAATATTTAGATTACCAAATACAGGAGCTGGTGATAGCAATATTGAAGATGATATTTATGTTGCTGTTATGGGTGGTGGATATGGTGGAAGAAATGATGGAGTTGGATCTGCATTATTTGTAATTAATTTAGAGGATAGAGCAACACCAGGTAAAGTTGAAAAAGTAATACAAGTAACAGATAGTAAGGCTTCAGATATTACAAATTCGCTACCAGGAACTCCTGTGGTAATAACAGCAGACACAACCAGAGGAATTACATTTAAAGGTGCATTAGTTTATACAAATGACTTTGAAGGAAAAGTTACCAAGTACAATTTAACTAACATGGATAATGATGGAGCAAGAAATCCAATAAGCTTATATGATAATACTACATTGTTAAATATTGGAGCTACTAAAGAAAATGGAAGATATCAGTATCACTCGATGGATGCTGGAATTGGAAAAACATCAAAACATTTGTGGTTATTTTCAGGAACGGGAGATTATGAAAGATTAACTTACAGAGACAATAAACTAAAAAATATTATGTATGGTTTCAGAGATAAAGATTTCCCATTGTATGTAAAGAGGAATAGTAGCTTAGCGGACTTGTACAAACTTGAAAAATGTATGGATACCACGAATGATTCAACTGGTGTGAATTGCCCACTCACAACAAGTAGGGTAAGTCCGTTAGCAAGAAGCATGAAAGATTTTGGTTGGTATATAAATTTACCTGCAAGTCAAAAGATTTCTGCAGAACCAACTCTTTCAAATGGTTTAGTTTATTATCCAATATTTGAACCATCACAATCTCAAAATAAATGCAGCCTTGGACTTGCTTTGATTTGCGCAGTAGATGATGAATGTGGAACAAACGTCTCTACACAATTAAATAATAATAAATCCTTGAAGAGCCAAACCATAGATGGAAAAGTTTATGCTGGAAGAACTTGTAAAGCAGTTGGACAAGGGGTTCTTTCAAGATTAGTTGTTTTTGCAAATAAATTATTTGCAAACATTGCTGGTAAATCAATTCAAAATAAAACTGATCTAGTAGTTATTGATACAGGAATGGGTGATATTGAAAGCTTCAGAAGTTCTTGGAGAGAAGGAAACTTCTAATTTTTCTTAAGTAGTTTCTTAAGTTTATCTTTTACTTTATCTTTATTTTCGTAGAGTTCTTTTTTAATTTTCTCTTTGATTTTTTCTTCATCAATAGTCTTTATTTTATCTAAGGTATTGCCAACATTGCCTGATAACACTTTGTTTTTGACTGATTTAAAAGCCTTATCAAATGTATCTTTTAATACAGTTTTATAATCTTTACTGTCTTTAGTATTACCAATATTTTCAAAGCTCATATCTTTAAGACTAATCTGTTGACTAATATTTAATTTTTCAGAGTTTGCTGAAATTTTAATATTTTTTACATCTAATTTTTTAATGATAAATTCTTTTGCACTTGAGTTGCTGCTACCTTTGTTTAAATTTTCTTTAATAGATTTTACATTATCATTTACTTTTAAGCTTTTATTTACATTGAAATAATAATTAAGGTTTATTCCATCTAAAGTAATTTGATCTATTTCAATTTTATCACTAAAAATTGATGAGGTATTTAGTTTTGCAAATGCATTATTAATAGTTAAAAGTTTTCCAGGAAAGTCTTTGTTCTTCACTTGTAGATTTTCTATCTCTGCCTTACCATTTAAGTATCCAATACTTAGACTTTCAATTTTTATATCTCTTCCTAATGAATTTGATAAATTACTTTCAAGCGAACCTTTGATGATACTGTCACCAATAAATTCAACAACAATATAAATTATAATAATAAAGGCAATTAATATTGAAATTATTTTTTTCATCTTATTATTTTGCTGACATAAAAGTTCTAAAGATTGTTGTCAACTCGATATTTTTATTTTGGTATCTAAAACTTTCATAAAGATTAAAAAATGATTGATATTTTCTTTGATAGTCCGATTTGAGTTTTTTTAATACTTCTTGATGAGTATCAGAGTTCAAAATTTTATTTTCTTTTTTACTTGTCCAAATAATATAATTAAACATCCATGTTAAAATATTTGCTTTATTGATTTTGAAAAATAATCTTAAAACTATAAAAATTATAATTGGTGCAAAAATCCAATAAAATATATTTGAAAATTGAAGGTTGATAATATCTTTTATGAATGATTTTCTTTTATTGTTGTCGTAAGACAATAAATGTCTGGTCCAAATAAAATCTGCATAGGTAATATAATAGCTTAAATTTTTAAATATTTTTAATGTAAATATTGAACTTGCAGTATTGACTTCGTCATTAAATATATTGTTAAGACTATTTCTTACATTAGAACTTGGTATCACCGAGGTTGGATCAACCCTTACCCAGCCTTTTCCATTAAACCAAACTTCGGCCCATGCATGGGTATCTCTTTGTCTAAATTCATAAAAGTCACCTACAGTATTTAATTCTCCACCATAATATCCAGATACTATTCTACTCGGTATATTGGCTAATCTTGCAAGTAAGACAAATGTTCCAGCAAAATATTCGCAGTATCCTTCTTTTCCTCTTAAGAAAAAATCTGCATAACTATTTTGTGAATTATTTTCTGGACTTAAATTATAATAGTAAGAGCCATCTGCAAAAGTACTTAATATATGATTTAAATATTCTGTATTTGATCTTGATTGCTTGTTAGTTTTTACCCAATCAACTAATTCATTTGAAACTGATTGAGGTAAAAGAGTATAGTAATCAATTACTGGTTTACCAAGTTGGTAATTGATCTGATATTTTTGAAATTCTAATTGTTTTTTCCTATCAATAGGATCTAAACTTATAAATGTTTGGTTAAATGGATCTTCAGCAATTTTGATACTCTGATCGGTTAATCTAGAATTGTCTAAGACAGGGATCCACTTTCTCTTATATGGCTCTAGTATAATTTGGTATTTTTCCTCAATAGCCTTAAAACCACTAATTTTTATAGAGTTTTTATAAGTATTATATAGATAATATGAGGACGAAGGACGCCATGATTTATCCTCTTCCATATAATCAAAAATTTTAACTCTAAAATACAAATCCTCTTTCTTGTAATTTTGGTTTATTAATGTGAAAACTTTTTCATCAGAATTTGCAAAACTTTCAAATGATCCAAGTCTTATTGTATCAGGAATTCCAAGTGAGCTTTTTGAAGGATCAAATAATCTAAAATTAATTTCTGCTCTAGGAAAAATTAAATAGAAAATAATTATTATTGGAAAAATACTAAATCCAAATCCAAGGTATTTTAATATATTTTTAACATTAAAATCCATGACTTCTTTTTGTTGTATTAAATACATATTAATCACTAATAAAATTATGATCGATAAAGAAATAATTGAACTTAAAATATCTTGTCCTGAAATCAAACTTGCAACACTTAAAACCATACAGATTAAATTATAAGACAGAAGATTATTTTTATTATCTAGTTCTGCATATTTAACAATTAATAATACACCTAAACAGTTTATAAAAAACTCCTCTGAGAAAATATATTGGTTAAAGATAAATTGAGCATAAAGTAAACCAACTGCATAGATTGATAATAAGAAACTTTTAAATCTAAATTTAAACTTATTTATAAATATACTTCCAATTGTAATTACTACCCAAAAAATTTTATTAGCAAGTGATACATTTTCTGAAATAGACAATAGGCAAATCCCTAGAATTACTAAAGACAAGAATTTCGTATTACTTAAATTAATTTTTAACATTCGCCAAGTATTTTAAAATTTGATTAAGTGAATTTAAAGATTGATTTAAGTAAAAAGTATTGTCTCTGTGTTTAATAGTGAGTTCTATTTTATTTTTATAATAGTAATCTACAATATAAGAAACGTAACTTAATAAATCTTCGAAATTTATATCTTTATAATTATCTAAGTTTAAAATTAAATTATTTTCTTTTTTTGGTTCTTCAAATTTTTTGATATATTTTTTATTTTTTATAATTGATTTTTTCCAAGCAATTTTTGAAAAGCTATCTCCATTTTTATAATCTTCAATTCCTTCGAATTCATCATTAGCGTGGCCTTTTAGATTTATGTTAAACTCATTTAATAAATTTATATTTGGTTGAAGTTTATTTGGGAACACGACTATTTTAGATTGAGGATTAAAATATCTTTTAGTTCTTATAATTCCAAATGGATAAATTGATTTTAATGTTATTTTTCCAATAGAAAAAGTTCCTCTTTCTAAATATTGTTCATTTAATCTAATTGTATTTATTTTTTTAGTAAAATTTAATTCTATCAAATTTTGTTTTTTATAATCTAAATCAATATTCAATTTTTTTTCATTAACATGATTTATTACTTGAATATCTATTACTCCCTTTTTTTTAGCTTCTAAGTAATAATTATCTAAAGCATTAATTGATAAATGATTTAAGTTTTGGTTTGAAACAAAAATTGAAATGAAAAAGATAAAAAAAATAATTATTGATAAAAGTAAACCAAAATTATTTTCATAAAAAACAGCAATTAAAAAACAAAGGAATACAAAGAACCCTAAACCTACCCCATTCCAATTTGGATAAATAATGATTTTGCTTCTATTTTTTTCTTTAAGAGATTGAATAAACGGACTTTTGGCTATTCCTTGAATAGTCTTTGTTATCATTTTTGGATACTTATCTTCGATAAAATCTCTTGATTTACATAGTTAAATTTATCTTCTTGCTTAATAAACTTTATTCGATGTCTAAATATATATGGAAGAATGTCTTTAACTTCTTGATGCGTTACATAATCTTTGCCATGAACAACTGCCCAACCTTTTGCAAGATCTATGATTTGTTTTAAACATCTTGCCGACACATGAATGTGCTGATCCAATGATTTAATTGTTTGTTCAATTTCAATTACATATTTATAAATTTCATCATTAACTTTAACTTTGATCTTTCTAGTTTGTAAATCTTCCCAGTTTATTGGATCTGATTTTATAGAGGATAAATCATATCCATTTTTTAACATGTCAACTTTTTCATTTTCATTTAGATCAGACAGTGAATAAGAAATCATAAATCTATCTAATTGTGAGTCTGGTAAACTGCTAGTTCCAGAAGAGTCCATTGGATTTTGTGTTGCAATAACAAAAAAAGGTTCTGGTAATTTATGTGTCTCACCATCTATTGAAACACTTTTTTCTTCCATTGCCTCCAAAAATGCACTTTGTGATTTTGGACTACCTCTGTTTAATTCATCAGCTAAAACTATATTTGTAAATATAGGTCCTTTTTGAAAAATTAATTTCTCATCTTTTAAAATGTTATATCCTAAAATATCACTTGGTAATAAGTCTGAAGTAAATTGAATTCTTTTAAAATTCAAACCCAAGTTAAGAGTAATTGTTTTTGCAAGTGTTGTTTTTCCTGATCCAGGGTTATCCTCAATTAAAATACTCCCTTCAGAAATAATAGCTGCCAATGTTAATTTTATTTTATCAACATTTCCAACAACTGTTTTTGATATATTGCTAATTAAATTTTCAAACATAATTTATAATATAAAAAATTTTAACTTATCTTCTAAAAGTAAAAATATTAAATTTGCCGCAATGATATAGGGGCCAAAGGGTATTTGTGTTGACATTTTTTTAGATTTTTTAATCAAATCTGGAGCTACACTAATTAAAGCGATTGTTGAGGATAAAAAGATTATAAAAGGCACTGCATCTAATCCAAACCAAAAACCTATTACTGCAAGCAATTTTGCATCTCCTAAACCCATGCCTTCTTTTTTTTTAACTTGTTTATAAAAGAATATAATTCCCCATATTATTCCATAACCAAATACACCTCCAATTAATGATAGGACGTAGTATGGAAATAATGGATCTAAATTAGGAATAAATGACTTTATAAATCCAAGTGCCATTAGAGGAAATGTAATTACATCTGGAATGATAAAATGCTTTAGATCTATAAAAAAAATAATGATAAAACCTAAACTAAGAATAATAAGTAATAATGTTGTGAAGGAAAATCCGTAAATTAAATATATTGTAACAAAAGAAACTATACTTAGTAACTCAACAACAACATATTGAAATGAAATTGGTTTTTTGCATTTCCTACATTTGCCATTTAAAATAAAATAAGAAATGATTGGTATGTTGTCATACCAATTAATTTGTTTTTTGCATTTTGGACAATTAGATCTTCCTGATACAACACCTTTATCCTCTGGCAATCGAACTATGCAAACGTTAGCAAAGCTACCCCAAAGCCCACCTATAATAATTAAAAAAATTAGATCCACTGATGAAAAAAGTTTTATAATTTGAAGTTGGAAGTTACATGAATGATGCCATCAATCAAGAACTGAACCATCAAGACTGCATCATGTAGATGTATATATAGATTAGGACTACTAATAATTAACTCCATAGTTGTAAAATTTATCAAAATCGGCTTAAAATACTAGTTAAATAAATGTTTCTATTTAAACCAAAAAAACAGGAAGAGCCTAAAGCACAGGTTGTGTCTAAAGCAAATGCTGATCTTGAGATCATAACGAAGATGAATCAAGAATTTGCATCCTCTTTAGACTTAAACGAGACTTTAAATACAGCCCTTAAAGTAATTATTGAAAGAATAAACGCTCAGGCAGCAAACATTTTTTTAATAAATGAAAAAATAAAAAAATTTGAATGTATCGCATCACTTCACCAAGATTATTTAGATGAGTATCAACTAGATCTTAAAGATGGTGTAATGGGTAAGGCCGTTGAACAAAAAAAATGTATTCGTGTAGGAGATGTAAGAAAAGATGTAAGAGAAATTGCAAACTTTTATTTTGATTTAGATAATAAAACTAATTTTACAACTTTTTCAGTTTTATGTTCACCATTAATTGCAGCAAATGAATGTATAGGCGTTATTCATTGCTTAAATAAAAAAACTAGTACAAAATTATTTGAAGAAGGAGATCGTCAATTATTAGAAACCCTATCTGCGCCTGCTGCATTTGCAATTAGAAATGCAAAAATGGCTAAAGAAATGATTGAAAAAAATAAAATTCAAAAAGAAGTTGAAATCGTTGGAGATATACAGAAATCACTTTTATCTAAAAATAAGAAAGAAGATTTTCCAATTGCCGGAATAAACATTCCAGCAAAAGTAGTATCAGGAGACTTTTATAATTTTTCAGATTTAGGAGATGGAAAATATGGATTTGGGGTTGCTGATGTATCTGGTAAAGGAATTAAATCTTCATTACTTATGTCTAAAGCATCAAGTTTATACAGTTGTTTAAGCAAAACAAATTTTTCTGCAGCAGAACTTTTAATACAATTAAATAATGAAATTTGTGAAACAATTTCAAGAGGTATGTTCGTTACTATGTTAATAGGCATTTACGATAGTAATAAAAAAGAATTACTTTTATCAAGCGCAGGTCATGAACCACCAATTATTTTTTCTAAAGATGGAACTTTTTCAAATTATAACGAATCTGGTCCACCTTTAGGTATTATGCCAAAGACAAAATATACAGAGCACACTATACCTTTTGATAATAGCTCGATGTATATTTTTACAGATGGAATTACTGAAATAAAAAATCCAAAAGGTGAAATGTTGGGTTCAGAAGGTTTTCAAAATTACATAAAAAAATATAAAGATAAACCCAACAACGAAAGATTAAAAATCATCATTGAGGATATTTTGAATACAGGCCATATTCAAAAAGATGATTTAACAATTGTAGTGATAGATGGTAACAATTAAACAATTGTATAATTTAAAAAATCTCTAATTGTCTCTCTAATATTTGGTTGATTTGAAACAAAAAATTTTGTTAACTTACTAAATCCTGCTGAGCCTTTTTTAGGTGTAGAAGTTGTATATAAATTTTGATCATTTTGAATAATATATTGTAACTTAATTAAGTCGTTTAATTTTCTAATCACACTTGCTCTTGGTATTCCAGTTAGTTCTGAAATAGTCGTTGGATTTAACCCTTTTGAATTTTCTAATGTATATTGTGATATTGTAGTTGTGTAACTATAATGAATTTTATCTGTATTTTCACCACTAATTTGTTGATTGGCATTTTTCATATTATATGCCTGATTAAGCAAGCATACTAAAAAAACCATTGCATTTTCATAGTTTCCAAACAAATCTTTAACTCTTAAAAGATAGGTTATCTGAGAGTTTAAAAAAGTATTCCAATAGTGTGTATAATTTTTTTTAATTTTATCCTCAAAGTAATCTGTGTCATAAAACTGAATTTTGTTATCTATTTTTAAAGTTTCCGTAGCTGCTGAAAGAAGATTTGAGAAATTTTTAATGCTTGCGGTTGGTTTTTGATAAATAAAAGCACTATGTTGAATAGTAATTTTTTTTTTATTTCTTGTTATAATTCCATCATTAGTCATTTCATTAAGTTTTCTTCTTGCTGTCTCTTTACTTAAATTTATATCTTTGACTAAATCACTGATACTAATTTTTTCAATATCAACAGATTTGTTTGAATAAAAATCTTCAAAACTAAGATTATAAAAATGTTTATTATATGTAGCTAAAGTTTTATTTATTAAATATGCTAAAATTATATACTTATCTATATCCTTAAAAGAATTGTAAGCATTGTGAAACCATCCAAATTGTAATTGGTAATATTTAAGCATTATTACTTGATAATTTTTATCACAAGCATCATTGACGGTATCAATAGATATTTGTTTTGAAATATTAGGTTTAGTATTTTTCATAGCCTTTTTTAAATCTTACAAATGAATAATAAATCAATATAAAAAGATATTGAAGAAGGGCATAAGCTGCAACAGGGAATATAAATTTAGGATTATCAAACATAAGAGCACCTATTACAATTCCAATACCACCATTTTGTAAAGTGGTTTCTAACGTTACTGTTATTTTATCCTTTTCGTTTAATTTAAATAATTTTGATAATGCAATACACATAATAAATGCAATAATAAATATAAGGATAGTTTTAATTCCAGCATATCTGATATATTCTGGTATTAGATATAAATCTTGGTAAACAGCCACACCGATTATAAATAAGAAAACTATCAAGGAAAGTTTATCAAAAATAGGGTCAATTTTTTTTGAGAATTCATCAAATATTGTGTTGAATATTATTCCAAGAATTACAGGAATTGTAACTATTGCAAATAATTTAAATGATGTGCCTATTAAACTTGTTTGAAATATTATTATACTTTGGTCTTGAATTACAAAATAAAAATATATTTTAATTATTATTGGAATTGTTAAAAAAGCAATCAGAGAAGAAACTGCTGTTAAAGATATAGATAAGGCAACATCTCCTCCCATCTTTTTTGACAAATAATTTGAAGTAACAGCACTTGGAAGACATGTAATTAAAACTATCCCTACTTTTACCTCAACTGGAAATGGGACTGATAAAGCAATAATAAAACCAATTAATGGCATACCAATTAATTGTAAAACTAATCCTAAATAAAAACTCAGAGGATTCGATACAATTGCTTTAAATGCAGATGTTTTTAAAGACAATGCTAATGAAAACATTATAAAAAACATTCCAGCTGGACCAGCCAACTTTACAAATTCCATTGTTCCTCCCTGAATGGTTTATATTAATAAATCTAAAAATTTCTAGTAATTTGAAATCTGATCTTGGCTATAAATCTTACAGCTCATAACTATACTTAAACCTAACATAATAGATAACATTGATGAGCCTCCATAAGACATAATAGGAAGTGGAGCGCCTACTATTGGTAATAAGCCTAAAACCATTGATATATTAACAAAAATATAGAGAAATATTGCAGAGGCAAATCCAAAACAAAACAGTTTTGAAAAGAAACTTTTTGCATAAAAGCCAATACTTATAATTCTATAAATCAGCAAAATATATAATAGTAAAAGCATTATTGAGCCTAGAAACCCAAACTCTTCTGAAAATAGAGTAAATATAAAGTCAGTATGTTTTTCAGGCAAGAATTCTAAATAACTTTGTGTGCCCTTTAAAAAACCTTTACCGAAAAAACCTCCTGAACCAATTGCTATTTTTGATTGGATAATCTGATAACCCGCACCAAGAGGATCTCTATCAGGATTAAAAAAAGTTAAAATTCTTGATTTTTGATAAGGTTTTAAAAGAGAAACAGCAAAAGGTAATGATACAATCAATAATAACCCTGAGTAAACAAAATACTTAATATTAAGTCCAGCTAACCATATTATTATTATACCAGTTCCTGCAATTAAAATTGATGTTCCAAGGTCTGGTTGTTGAATAACTAAGAAGCATGGAATTAATATTAAAATTAATGGGACTAAAATAAATTTATAATTTTGTATCTCTGCAGTTTGAATACGATGATAATATCTTGCAAAACATACAATAATTGCAATTTTCATTATTTCAGAAGGTTGGAGATTTAAAAAATAAAGATCTAACCATCTTCTAGATCCTGATGCCATTAAACCAAAAAAAAGAGTAATAACTAATAGTGAAACACAAAGTATATAAAAGAAATATGCATTTTTATACCAAAACGTAATTCTAACAAAAGACAACATTAAAAACATTCCAAAAAAAACAATTAATCTCAACAAATGATTTTTGGTATAAAAAGAAAATTCACCGCTTTCTGTCGAATAAATTGCAAAAACACTTACCACACCAATTAACATTACGATTAATATAAGAAAGTAATCAACAGATTTTAATTTTTCAAAAAATGTATAATTACGTGTATTTAATCTTTCTGTTAACATTACGCTAAACTAGAGCTTCCATTTTTAATTTGATCTCTTAATTTATGACGATCAATAATTTTCTTGATTAATTTACTTGCAAGAGGTGCGGCAGCACTACTTCCTGAGCCTCCATGTTCAACGAGAACACTAATTGCATACCTTGGATTTTTATAAGGAGCAAATGCAACAAATAAAGCATGATCTCTATTTTTATATTCGATTTGAGATTGATCTAAATCGAGTTTTCTTTCTTCTTCTGTAATTCTTTTAACCTGAGATGTTCCTGTTTTACCAGCATACTGATATTTTATATCATCGTACCTTGATTTATATGAGGTTCCATATTGCTCGTTTGTAGAACCAAACATTGCATCCTTTACAAAATTTATATTTCTTGGATCTTTATATAGTCTCTCGTAAAGTCTGTACTCTCTATCTACTAAATATTTTTGATCATCTTCTTCTGAAAAATTCAATGGACTGTTTATAAATTGATTTGCAATTTTTAATTTAACATTTTCATAAGTTATACTTTCATCTTGAATAATATGAGGTTTGATTTTGTAACCTCCATTTGCAATTTGTGCTGTCATTAAACAAAGCTGTAATGGGGTTGTTTGAATATATCCTTGTCCAATTCCATTAATTACTGTTTCTCCTAAGTACCAACTCTTACCAATTGCGTTCTTTTTCCAAAAAGTATTAGGAACAACGCCTTTTTTTTCATCAAAATATAGGTCTTTTAGTATATTTGAGCCAAGACCATATCTTTTTGCAATGATTGCAAGTCTATCTACCCCTAGCAATCTTGCCATTTCATAAAAATAAATATCACAAGATTGTTTTATGGCATTTCGAAGTTTCATGTATCCATGACCATTTTTTTTCCAACAATGATATTTTACTCCATAAAGTTCGTAGGGGTGTTTATGACCCTTACACAAAATTGGTCTTTCAGGATCAATAGTTCCAAATTCTAAAGCCGCAAGAGCAACTAAAGGTTTAAAAGTTGAACCAGGAGAATATAAACCAGCAATAGATTTATTTACTAAAGGTTTTAAAGGATCATCTCTAATTTCTCCCCAGTCTTTATGGCCAATTCCATGTGTAAATTTATTTGGATCATATGTAGGAGAAGATGCCATTGCAATTATTTCTCCTGTATAAATATCCATTGCAGAAATTGATCCTGCTTTTCCTTTCAAAAGTTCTTGGGCTAGTTGTTGAACTTCTAAATCAACAGTAAGTTTAATTTTTTCTCCTTGTGTTTCTTTTATGTGATCGATTTGACTTATTCTTTTACCAGATGAATTAACCTCGTATCTTTTTATTCCATATCTTCCAATTAATTGATGTTCTTTGGCAAACTCTATTCCTGATTTTCCAACTTTTAAACCTGGTACTAGATTTTCTTTAATAATATCATCTCGCTCGATATCTTTTTGACTAGCAGCACCCACATAACCAATAACATGAACTAAATCATCTTTATATGGATAAAATCTTGATGAAGAAACAACAGGTTTAACACCTTCAAGTTCATGTAAATACAAATTTAATTTAGAAAATTGTGCCCAATTTAAATTATCAGATGCAACTAAAGTATCCCATGGCTTAAGTCTTTCTTTTTCTCTGTATATTTTTTTTAATTCATTATTTGATAATTCTAAAATATTTTTAAGTTTAAAAATGGTATTATTAAAATCTTGAATTTGATCTAAATCTAAATGTACTTGAAATACTCTATCATTATCAGCTAAGACATTATTAAAATGGTCTGTTATAAAACCTCTTTGAGGTGGTGTTTTCCATTCTCTAATTCTATTTTTATCAGATAATAATTCATATTTTTCTCTATCAGAAATTTGGAGACTGTATAACCTTGATGTAATACCACCCAATAAAATTAGTTTCGCAGCAGCGAGCATAAATACTCTTCTTGTAATCAATCTTCCTTTTTCTACGCTACTGGCTCTATTTTGCATTTTCCTGCCTTAAATCAATTAAGTAAATTTGGTAAAATAATTTTGAAAATAAAGGATAAACTAGAAATGTTAACACCGAATTAAACATCAAAACACCATATCTAATTGGAATATCAAATATTACTGTCAAAATGCTATAATGTATTGAGCTAATAATTAAAATTGCAACTACAAAAAACACCCAATCATACATTAAGTTCGGCATTAATGTTCTTGATCTTATAAATAAAGCTATAGAGCATAGTAACAAATAATTTATGGATGAGACACCAATTGGAAAGTTTTGTACCACATCATTAATTATCCCTGCAAAAAATACTAGCCCATAACCTAATCTTTCAGGTTTTTTTAAAATCCAGAAAAAAATTAGTATGTAAATAAAGTTAAACGAAAAACTAATGTTTAGAAAAAAGAACGATAAATCAAAGCCTGTAAAAGCTATGAAAAATAACAATAATATTGGAAAGCTATGAATAAAGCTTTTGTAGGCTCTTTTTGGAAAAGACAGCGCCATATCAGTTGTTTACCCTTATAAGCTTTAACTGATTGTAATTAACAAAAAATTCTACGTACTTAACATCATCCTTAATTTTAATTTTTCCAACTGGTATTGCTGGAGAAATTATGCCATCGATACCTGAAGTATAAACAATTGCACCTTCCTCTATCTCATTTAATTTTGGTAAAAATTCTAAATCACCATAAAGATTACTACCATTACCAGATAGAATTGCATTTATACCGTTAGGTTCAATGATTACAGGAATTTTGCTATTTAAGTCTGTTGCAAGAAGAATTCGAGAAGTCAGTAAATTAACATTAATAATTTTTCCAACATAATACGATTGATCTTTAACTGCTACACCTAATTTAATTCCATGCTTATATCCTTTATTAATAATCATTGATTTTAAAAAAGGACTTTGCTGATCAAGTAATACTTTAGCAATTAAATAGTTTTCAGATGCAATTTCTCTTTCATCTATCAATTTTTTAAGTCGAATATTTTCAGATTTATAAAAATCTACTTCATTTTTTAATTTTTCAATATTGTAATTTTTTTCTCTTAAAACTGTAAATTCTTCATACATATTTAGGTGATCTTGAAATAAGAAATATTGATCTTTTGCATAAACAAAGGGTGCTGAAACAAAAAAAGATCCCTTAAATATTAAGTCCTTTGTTATTGATCTTAATTTACTAATCGGTCCTGATTTAAAATACTCTAGTGATAAAACTAATATTGAAATTATTAATAGAGTAAGTAATGAGAAATTTTGACGAGTACCTTTTTTAAGAAAAGCTGATCGAATAGCAATTATAAAATCATCTCTACCCGAATCTGCCGCCATAATTTTTAGTACTCAGATAATACAGTAGAAAATATTTCTTCTTGGTCTAGCGCTTTTCCTGTTCCAATTGCAACACATGATAATGGATCATCTGCTATATTAACTGGTAATCCTGTTTCTTTTGAGAATCTTTTATCAATATTTTTTAATAAAGATCCACCACCTGTCATGGTTAATCCCATATCCACTAAGTCTGCTGACAATTCTGGAGGTGTGTGTTCTAAAGCTTTTTTAATTCCTGAAACAATTTCTTTTAAAATTGGATTTAAGGCTTCTGCAGTGTCTTCCTCTGAAATGTTTACTTCTTTTGGAGTTCCAGATCTTATATCCCTTCCTTTAACTGCATAAGTATTGTTGTTAGTTGGAATAGCTGTTCCTATATCTTTTTTAATTTTTTCAGATGTACTGTCTCCAATCATCAAATTATATTCTTCTCTCATATAATCTCTTAATGCATTATCCATTGCATCACCTGCAACTCTTAAAGATTCTGAATAAACAACTCCACCTAAAGACATCACAGCAATTTCGGTTGTTCCACCCCCTATATCAATAACCATTGAACCTGTTGCCTCTGAAATTGGAAGTCCAGCACCGATTGCAGCCGCGATAGGTTCCTCAATTAACTGAACCCTTCTTGCACCAGCAGCAAGGGCACTATCTTGAATTGCTTTTCTCTCAACTGGAGTTGATCCTGTTGGAACACAAATTAGAATTCTAGGATTTGCTAAAGTTTTTTTATGAACTTTTTTAATAAAGTGTTTAATCATTTCTTCAGTAACTATGAAGTCTGCAATTACTCCATCTCTTAATGGTCTTATTGCTTGAATGTTACCCGGGGTTCTTCCAAGCATAGTTTTTGCTTCATCACCTACCGCTAAAACTGATTTTTTTCCTTTATTATCAACAACTGCAACAACAGATGGTTCATTTAAAACCACTCCTTTTCCCTTCAAAACAACAAGTGTATTAGCCGTTCCAAGGTCAATCGCCATATCTTGGCTCCAAAATTTCTTAAGTGATCCTATAAGTTCCATTCTATTATATTCCTTTCATTTGTTTATTTTCAAATTGCTCTTCAGGAGCAGTTTTATCTCTTTTAATAATCATTTTATTTAATGAGTTGATGTATGCATTAGCAGATGCAACTAAGGTGTCAGTATCTGCTGCTTGACCAACAGTTGTCTTGCCATTTTCTTCAATTTTCACACTAACAGTTGCTTGAGCATCTGTTCCCTCTGTAACTGCATGAACTTGATAAAGCTGTAAGTTAACATCATGAGGATAAAGTTTCTTAATGCATTTAAATATTGCATCTACCGGTCCATCTCCTGTTTCTGAAGTTTTTTTAACATCTCCAAATACATCTAAAGTCATCTCTGCTTTTTGAGGTTCACCAGTTCCAGCAAATACTTTTAATGATTTTAAGTTTATTGCATTTACTTTATTGTCAATAATCAAACTATCATCTATTAGTGCAATAATATCTTCATCATAAACATGCTTTTTCTTATCAGCTAAAACTTTAAATTTTGCAAACGCATTACTTACAACATCATCAGTTAAATCAGGATAACCTAATGAGTTTAATTTATCTTTAAAAGCATGACGCCCTGAATGTTTTCCCATCACAAGTGATGTTTGTTTAACACCTACACTTTCAGGTGTCATAATTTCATAAGTTTGTCTGTTCTTTAACATTCCATCTTGATGAATTCCTGCTTCATGCGCAAATGCATTTTTCCCAACAATTGCTTTGTTGTACTGAACTGGAAAACCTGTTGCATTTGAAACAATTTTAGATGCTTTACTTAAAAGAGTTGTATTAATTCCTGTATCATACGGCATTAAATCTGGTCTTGTTTTAATTGCCATCACCACTTCTTCTAAAGCAGCATTACCAGCTCTTTCACCTAATCCATTAATTGTACACTCAATTTGTCTAGCTCCTGCTTGAACACCCGCAAGGGAGTTTGCAACTGCTAAACCTAAATCATTATGACAATGTGTTGAAAGGATAGCCTTATCTATATTTGGAACTTTGTTTAACAAAGTTTGAATAATTTTCGTAAATTCAGATGGTATTGTGTAGCCAACTGTATCTGGAATATTAATAGTTTTAGCACCGCATTTAATTGCAAGCTCAACTGTTTTGCACATGTAATCTAAATCAGTTCTTGTTCCATCTTCGCATGACCACTCAACATCATCTGTAAATTTTCTCGCATATGTTACGTGTTCTTTTATTGCATCATAAACTTCCTCTGGTGACTTATTAAGTTTATGCTTCATATGTAATGGACTTGTTGAAATAAATGTATGAATTCTAAATCTTGGAGCGTGCTTTAATGCTTCATAGCAACGATCAATATCTTTTTTAGAGTGTCTTGATAATCCTGCTGGAATTGAATTTTTTAAAATTTTACTTACCTCAGTTACAGCTTCAAAGTCTCCAGGAGATGCAATTGGAAAACCAGCTTCAATGATATCAATTCCTAGTTCATCAAACACCCTTGCGATTTGGATTTTTTCTTCCAAACTCATTGATGCGCCAGGTGATTGTTCACCATCTCGCATTGTCGTATCAAAAATATAAACTCTATCTTTATCAGCCATAAAATGTAAATTTATTACCGCTGAGCATCATACATGCTCTCGTTCAGATTGCAAAATAAATTGGGTTTATAAACTCAAATCCTCCAACTTGAGTCTATTTCTTGTCGCTATCAACTAATTTCTTCTTAGCAATCCAAGGCATCATAGCACGAAGTCCTGCTCCAACCTTTTCAACTGGATGTTCTGCAAGTTTTGCTCTAGTTGCAAGGAAGTTTTTTTGACCATTCTTACACTCATCCATCCACTCTTTTGTGAACTTACCAGATTGAATGTCTGCAAGCACTTCCTTCATTCTTTTCTTAGTTTCTTCTTTATTAATTATTCTAGGGCCTGATTGGTATTCACCATATTCAGCTGTATTAGAGATAGAATAATTCATATTAGCAATTCCACCTTCATAAATTAAATCTACAATTAATTTTACTTCATGCACAGTTTCAAAATATGCCATTTCAGGTTCATATCCTGCTTCAACTAAAGTTTCATAACCATTTTTAATTAGCTCAACCAAACCTCCACATAATACAGTTTGTTCACCAAATAAATCTGTTTCAACTTCATCTTTAAATGTAGTTTCAATAATTCCTGATCTTCCTCCACCAACTGCTGAAGCATAAGACAAAGCTAGATCTCTAGCTTTTCCTGACCCATTTTGATGTACTGCAAATAAACAAGGTACTCCACCTCCTTTTTCATATTCGCTTCTTACCAAATGACCTGGTCCTTTTGGAGCAACCATAAAAACATCTAAATCTTTTCTGGCTTTAATTAAATCATAATGAACATTTAAACCATGAGCAAATGCAATTGATTTTCCTTCTCTAACTCTTTGTTCAATAT
>LULW01000140.1_pt1 | contig 53803 bp, 50 predicted proteins | sample 729531 | NCBI WGS metagenome assembly LULW01 (sample SAMN03860279, study PRJNA289734) | marine metagenome | biome: seawater column; feature: ocean; material: water; isolation source: Red Sea water column Station 108 - depth 10m | place: Saudi Arabia: Red Sea | collected 2011-10-15 | depth 10 m | reverse complement strand
CCAGGCGACGGTCACGTCGTTTGCGTTGCGGCTCCACAGCCGCACCTGCCCGTCGGTGACCTCGGCCAGGATCCGCACGCCGTCCCACTTGACCTCGTGAGACCACTCCGCGCCGACGGGGACGGCGTCGGTCTTGGTCGCGAGCATGGGGCGGGGCACGGGCACCCCCGCATTGTGACCGTCGGGGCGATGACTTTCACTCGCCCCACGGGTCACACTGGGCACCATGCGTGCCATTTGGAAGGGCTCGGTCTCGTTCGGGCTGGTCAGCGTCCCGGTGAAGCTCTACTCCGCGACCGAGTCCCACGACGTCTCCTTCCGCCAGGTGCACGCCAAGGACGGCGGCCGCATCCGCTACCAGCGCATCTGCTCCCTGGACGGCGAGGAGGTGGCCTACGCCGACATCGCCAAGGGCTACGAGACCGAGGACGGCGAGATGGTCATCCTCACCGACGACGACCTCGCCGAGCTGCCCGTCACGTCCTCGCGCGAGATCGCGGTCGAGAAGTTCGTGCCCAGCGACCAGATCGACCCGCTGCTCTTCGAGAAGTCCTACTACCTCGAGCCCGAGAAGACCGGCGCCAAGCCCTACGCGCTGCTGCGCCAGGCGCTGCAGGACGCCGACCGGATGGCCGTCGTGACCGTCGCCCTGCGCCAGCGCACCACCGTGGCCGTGCTGCGGGTGCGCGAGACCGAGGCCGGCGACGTGATCGTGCTGCAGACGATGATGTGGCCCGACGAGATCCGTGTCCCGGACTTCAGCGTCGAGGTCGGCGAGGTCAAGGACGCCGAGGTCAAGATGGCCAACATGCTCGTCGAGACGCTCTCCGGCGACTTCGACGCCAGCGAGTTCTCCGACGACTACGCCGACGCCGTCGAGGCGCTGGTCAAGGCCAAGATCGAGGGCGGCGAGGTCGAGCGGACCCCCACCTCCACCAAGACCTCCGGCGAGGTGGTCGACCTGCTCGCCGCCCTGCAGCGCTCGGTCGACGCGGCCAAGAAGGGCCGGGGCGAGGACACCTCCGAGGAGGCCGAGGAACCGGCCGAGAAGGCCGCCGCGAAGAAGACGACCAAGAAGACCGCGGCGAAGAAGTCGACGAAGAAGGCTCCCGCGAAGAAGGCGGCCACCAAGAAAACCGCAGCGAAGAAGACCGCAGCCAAGAAGTCGACGAGCAAGAAGACGGCCAGCAGGAAGACGGCGGCCAAGAAGGCCTCCTGACCGCGTCCTCCCCGCGGCTCAGCGGGCGTCGGGGATGCGCTGGTGCAGCCGATGCATCACCGCGTCGGTGAGCCTCGGCGCCAGCAGCCCCATCGCCTCGCCGACGTACCCGACCGGGTGTCCCCATGCGGGCGGCAGGTCCTCCATGATCCGCAGCACCTGCTGGCCGGCCTGCTCGGCGGTCATCGCGCGCTGGTTCTCGTACTCCTTGGTGGGCGCGATCATCGGCGTCTTCACGAGCCCGAAGCGCATGTTGGTCACGTGCACGCCGTCCGAGCGCGCCTCGCGGGCCAGGATCCGGCCCCAGGTGTCGATCGCGGACTTGGAGGCGAGGTAGGCCGAGAACTTGGGGGCCTTGATCTGCACGCCCCACGACACGACGTTGACGACGTGCCCGAAGCCCTGCGCGCGCATGGCGGGCAGCAGCCCCATCGTGAGCCGCACTGGGCCGAAGTAGTTGATCGCCATCGTCCGCTCCACGTCGTGGAAGCGGTCGGCGCTCTCGGACAGCGAGCGGCGGATCGACCGACCGGCGTTGTTGACCAGGTGGTCGACCGCGCCGTGCTCGGCCAGCACCCGGACCACCAGCGCGTCGACGGCCTCGCCGTCGGTCAGGTCGCAGGAGTACGTCGCTGCCTGCCCACCCAGCGCCCGCACCTGCTCCGCGACCCGGTCCAGCTCCTCGGCGCGGCGCGCGACGAGCAGGACCTTCGCACCGGCCCGCGCGGCGGCGTACGCCGTGTGCTCGCCGATCCCCGAGGAGGCCCCCGTCACCAGGACCGTGCGGCCCGCCACGGGTGAGGGAGCGCCGCGCAGGCGGCGCAGCAGGCGGGCCGGCGTGGCGGTGACGGTGGCGGGGAGGGCGGAGGGCAGCAGGTCGAGCACGGGGGCATCCTCGCACCCGGCCGGGAGGCCGACCCGGGACGACCACAGGCGCTCGCGCCCACCCGGTCGGCGGCGTGACCGCCAGCCCACTCCGGGTGAGCCAGGGGTGTTGTCCGCTCGGGGACGCTTGTCCGCAGAGTGTCGGAGTGGGTCCCTGTGGACCGGTGGACGAGGAGTGGAGATGGAACGCGGGGAGTACCTCGTCGTCATGGGCCTGTGCCTGCTGATCACGCTGCCCCTGGAGCTGCTCCTCGGGGCACGCGTCTGGCGGCGGCCGCGGCGGCTGCTGGTCGCGATGGCGCCGCTCGTGCTGGCCTACAGCATCTGGGACATCGCGATGATCGCCGCGGGCTCGTGGTCCTACTCCGAGGAGAAGCTGACCGGCATCCTGCTGCCCTTCGAGATGCCGCTGGAGGAGCTGGTCTTCTTCATCGTCGTGCCGATCTGCGGCCTGCTGACGCTGGAGGCCGTCGGCAACGTGCTGACCGCGCTCGGGCGACTGCGCGCCGGGGAGCCGCTCGGCCGGGTCCTCCGTGACCTGCCGCACGGCGGCGGGCCCCGCCCCGCTCCGTCGGCGAGCACCGAGGAGAAGGTGGCCTGATGGGGATCTACACGCTGACCGCGCTCGTCTCGGTCGTCGTCGTGCTCGCGATCGAGCTGCTGTGGCTGCGCACCGGCATCCTGCGCACCTGGCGCTACTGGCTGGCGATGGCCATCGTCATGGGCTTCCAGGTCCCCGTCGACGGCTGGCTGACCAAGCTGTCGGACCCGCTGGTGCTCTACAACGAGGCCGACATGACCGGCGTCCGCGCCCCCTGGGACATCCCGGTGGAGGACTTCGCCTTCGGTTTCGGCATGGTGACCCTCGCCATGGTGCTGTGGGTGCACGCCGGGCGGCGCGAGGAGCGGCGCTCGGGCACCGGCGACGGCGCCGGCGACAGCGGACGACGACAGGAGCAGCGCGCATGACCGAGCTCGCCGGGGGCACCGTCCCCTCCGCCTTCGACCGGGTGGCGCGCAGCTACGACCTCATGGTCGCGCTCAGCCCGGGCTACCACGCGCAGCTGCGCTCCTCCGCCCGTGCGCTTGTGGAGGCCCTGCCCGCCACGCCGGGCCGGCGCCCCAGGGTCGTCGACCTCGGCTGCGGGTCCGGGGCCTCGACCGCCGCGCTCGTGCGCGCGCTCGACGAGGCCGGCGTGGACGCCGAGGTCGTCGGGATCGACGGGTCTGCCGGGATGCTCGATCAGGCCCGCGGCAAGACCGCGCTGGCCCGAGCCGACTTCCGCCAGGCCGACGCCGAGCGGCTGACCGGGGCCGAGCTGGGTCCCGTGGACGGCGTGCTGGCGGCGTACCTCGTGCGCAACGTGAGCTCCCGCGACCGCCTCCTCGGCGAGGTGCTCGACGTGCTGACCGACGGCGGCGCGCTGGTCGTGCACGACTACAGCGTCCGGGAGAGCAGGATCGCCACCTGGGCCTGGCACCTGACCTGCTGGCTGGTCGTGATCCCGCTGGGGTTCGTGACCGCTCCCGGCAGCCCGATCTACCGCTACCTGTGGCGCAGCGTCCTGGACTTCGACGGCGTCCAGGGCCTGGCCGGGCGGCTGCGTGCGGTCGGGTTCACCGACGTCGAGCACCGCTCCGCCACGGGCTGGCAGCGCGGCCAGGTGCACACGTGGCGCGCAAGGAAGCCCCGATGAGCTCCTTCCTCCCCGCCCTTACCACGCCGTACGCCGCCGGCGGCCGGCTCCCGCGCGGCGCCTGGCGCCCGGGGCGCGACCGGCGCGCCGAGCACCAGCCCGCTCCTCCGGCCGGCCTGCGCGAGGACGGCGGGCGGCACCGCGTCGCCGTCGTCGGTGGCGGGATCGCCGGCCTCGCGGCCGCGACCGCCTTGGCCGAGCGCGGCGTGCGGGTCGAGCTGCTGGAGTCCACCTCCCGCCTCGGCGGCCGCGTGGCGTCGTGGCAGGTCGAGGTCGACGGCTCGTCGGTGGCGATGAGCCGCGGCTTCCACGCCTTCTTCCGGCAGTACTACAACCTGCGCGCGCTGCTGCGCCGCGCCGACCCGTCGCTGACCGCGCTGCGGGCCGTGAGGGACTACCCGTTGCTCGCGGCCGAGGGCATGCGCGACTCCTTCACCCACATCCCACGCACACCGCCGTGGAGCGTGATGGGCTTCGTGCTCCGCTCCCCCTCGTTCACGGCGCGCGACCTGGCCCGCGTGGACGTGGCCGAGGCGCTCGGCCTGCTCGACGTCGCCTTCCCCGAGACGTTCTCCGCCCTCGACGGGCGCAGCGCCGCCGACGTGCTGGACCGGCTGCGCTTCCCCGACCGCGCCCGGCACCTGGCGCTGGAGGTCTTCGCGCGCAGCTTCTTCGCCGACCCCCGGGAGTTCTCCGGCGGGGAGCTGGTCGCGATGTTCCACACCTACTTCCTCGGCTCGGCCGAGGGGCTGCTCTTCGACGTCGCCGCCGACGACTTCGACACCGCCCTGTGGTCGCCGCTGGCCGCGCACCTGGAGCGGCTCGGCGCCTCGGTGACCCTGGACTCCCCCGTGCGCGCTCTGGAGGAGCACGGCGAGGGTGTCGTGGTCGTCACCGACGACCGCAGCCTCCAGGTCGACGCGGTCGTCGTGGCGACCGACCGGCGCCCGCTGCAACGACTGGTCGAGGGCGCCCCCTGGCTCGGCGCCTCCGACCCGGCCTGGCGCGATCGCCTGGCCGGGCTGGGCCACGCCCCGCCGTTCGGCGTGTGGCGGCTGTGGCTGGACCGTCCCGCCCCGCGCGACGCCGCGCCGTTCCTCGGCACCAGCGGCTTCGGGCCCCTCGACAACATCTCCTTCCTGGAGATGCTCGAGGACGGCGCGCGCGACTGGGCCGTCCGCCACGGGGGGTCGGTCGTCGAGCTGCACGCCTACGCCCTGCCCGCTGACCTCGCCGTCGACAAGGCGGCCCTGCGCCAGGTGCTCTGGCGCGAGCTGCTGCGGGTGCACCCCGGGCTCGACGGCGCCCGGGTCCTCGGCGAGGAGCTGCTCGTGCGCGAGGACTGCCCCCTGGTCGGCACCGACCCGTGGGCCACCCGCCCCGGGGTGCGTACGCCGGACCCACGGGTCGTCCTGGCCGGCGACGGCACCCGGTGCGAGCTGCCCGTCGCGCTCATGGAGCGCGCCGCCACCACAGGGTTCCAGGCCGCGGACACGCTCCTCGCCCGCTGGGACGTCGCCGGCCACGGCACCTGGAGCCCGCCGCTGCGCGGTCGGGTCCCGGGCGCGGGCGCCCTGCGTCGTACCCTCTCGCGCGGCTGAGCCCAGGCTCAGATCCCGTAGGACTCCCCGCGCGCGCGGAGCAGCCAGGGACGCTCGGCGTAGACCATGTCGTCGACCCACAGGCGACGCGCGGTGTGGCGCATCGCCGGCTGGAGCAGGCTGGAGACGGCGCGGGCGGCCCTGAACCTTGGGCGGTCGGAGTGGGCGATGGTGGCCTCGACCATCATCGTGCGCGGCTTGCCGTCGGGGCCCGGCCCGATCGGGGTCGCGTGCGTCTCCACGACGCTGCCGGCGCCCTCGCCCTCGGTGATCGTCATGACGATCGTGCGGGCGTCGGGGCAGGCGAACTCGGCCCGCACCGGCACGCCCCAGCGCCGGCTCAGCCGGAACGTCACGTCGACGGTCAGGACCTCGTCGTCGCTGGCGGACTCGTCGACCTCGAGGTGGCTGAAGGCGTAGGGGTGGAACCACGAGCCGTGCCAGGGGTCGAGCCGGTTGGCGATGATGTCCCGCGGCTCGCAGGTGCCGGGCAGTTCCACGACCGCCGCCACGGAGCGGGCCAGCGGCGGGCGGGCGGTGATCCGCGGCAGGTCGGAGGGCGTCTCGCCGGGGGTGGGGACGCGGACCCAGAGCAGCACGCCGTCGTCGTGGGCGGCGTACGCCGGCCAGCCGGGCTGCCCCTCGGGGGCCAGCGCGAGACCGTGCCAGCGGCAGTGCAGCTTGTCGCCGAACACCTCGCAGTCGGTGAGCAACGCGCCCAGGTGGGGGCAGGAGCCGGGACCGGCTGCGACCCCGGTGCTCGTGCGCCAGAGCACGACCTCGCGGCCCGCGACGGAGCGGGTGATGCTGGTCGTGCCGAGCGCGGTGGACGGCCCGACGGTGTACCACCCGCCGGGGTCGCGGGCGAGGGCCACGTCGAGGGCGGCCCGGATGCGGGCCGGCTTCGCGTGCTGCCACGACGGCTCGAGCTGGTCGCGCCGCGGCATCGGCTTCAGGGCGCTCGGGATGCGCGGCGGGGTCTCGTGTCTTGCTCCGCTCGCACCTCGACCAGCGGTGGACGGCGAGGTGCGCAGTGCACCGGCCGCGGTGACGCCGAGGGCCGCGCCGGCGAGGGCGGCCTTGCGCCAGGTGGGGACGACGACCCGCTCTCCGAAGACGTCGTAGCCGGCGTCCTCGATCCGGTCCAGGATGCCGGCGTACAGACGGCGGGCGGTGCCGACGCAGCGGCGCGAGGCGTCCGGGAGCAGAGCCAGGCCGCGATCGGCCTCGGCGTACAGCCCGCGGTTGCGCTCGACCTCGAAGGCCATCAGGGCGCGCCACGAAGCGTCGGCCCGGCGTCGGGCGGGGTCGGCGCCGAAGCGCTCGAGGTCCTCCTGCGGGATGTAGACCCGGCCGCGGTCGAGGTCCTCGGCGACGTCCCGCAGGAAGTTGGTCAGCTGGAAGGCGTTGCCGAGCGCGCGTGCCGGCTCCTTGGCCGAGGCCGAGCTCGGCTCGAGGACGGGCAGCATCATCTCCCCGATGACCGCGGCCGAGCCCTCCATGTAGCCGAGCAGGTCCTCCCAGGTGTCGTACGTCGTGGTGGTGAGGTCCTGGGCCATCGCCCCGAAGAACCGCTCGAAGCACTCCGGGTCGATCCGGGTCTCCCGGACGGTGCGGGCGACGGCGGCCAGCACCGGGTCGGGGCTGGTGCCCTCCTGCACGGCGCGCATGAACGCGGCCTGGAAGTCGGCCAGCGCCTGCTCGGTCGCGGCGACCTGCCCCGGGTCGGTGGCTCCCGGGGCGTCGACGATGTCGTCGGCGAGGCGGCACAGCGCGTAGACCGCGTGGACGTGCCGGCGGCGCTCCTTGGGCAGGATCGCCGCGCCCCAGTAGTACGTCGTGCCGTGCCGCCGGGTGAGCTCCGCGCACCGGCGGTAGCCCTCGACGAGGTCCGGCTCCACCACGGACGTCGCGACCGCTGACACCTCAGGCCACCTCGGTACGGCGCGCCGCGCGCGGCTTCCAGGCGGGGGCTGCCGGGAGGTAGTCGGTGACCCGCTGGGCGGCCAGCTTGCCGGAGACCAGCACCATCGGGACGCCGACGCCGGGGGTCGTGCCGGAGCCGGCGAAGAAGAAGCCGGGCACGCGCTTCTCGACGTTGGACGGCCGGAACGGGCCGGTCTGGGCGAAGGTGTGGGCCAGCGCGAACGGCGTGCCGCGCTCCATGCCCTGGGCCTCCCAGTCGACGGGGTCCACGAGCTCCTCGGCGACGATGTCGGTCGGGTAGCCCTCGCGCTCCAGGAAGCGCTCCAGCTCCTCACGGGTGCGGCCGCGCTGGGTCTTCCAGTCCACGACGCCGTCGAGGTTGGGGGCGGGCTCGAGGACGTAGAGGACGTGCGAGCCGTCGGGGGCGAGCGAAGGGTCGCTCATCGTCGGGACCGTGACCAGGCGCGAGGGGTCCGGCATCATCCGGCCCTGCTTGATCAGGGCGTCGAAGGAGGAGTCCCAGGCGTCGGCGAAGTGGATGTTGTGGTGCCGGGTCCCCTCGGGGAGCCCGCCGCGGACGCCGACGTGCCACACGACGGCCGAGGGCGAGTACTTGCCCTTCTTCACGACCCGCGGCGGCGCGAGGTCGGGGAGCAGGCGCCGGTAGGCCACCGGCAGGTCGAGCGTGCATACGACGGCGTCGGCGGCCAGCCGCTCACCGCCCTCGGAGTCGCCCTCGATGACGATGCCGGCGACGGCGCCGTCGGCGCGGCGCAGCACCTCGGTGACCCGCTGGCCCAGGCGCAGCTCGACACCGGCGTCCGTGGCCGCCTTGGCCAGGGCGTGCGGGACCGCCGACATGCCGCCGTCGGGGAACCAGACGCCCTCGATGCAGTCCATGTAGGTGATGACCGCGTAGAGGGCCAGCGCCGAGGACGGCGGCAGCCCGGCGTACATCGCCTGGAAGGTGAAGAGCCGGCGCAGCCGGTCGTCGGCGAAGCGGCGCCGGACGTTGGGCCCGAGCCGGCCGAAGCCACCGAGGCCCAGCAGTCTCGCGGCGGCGGCCGGCGAGGAGACGAGGTCGAGCGGGCTGTCGAAGTTGGCGTCGATGAAGTGCGGCATCTCGACGTCGTAGAGCTTCTTCAGCCACGCGCTGAAGTCGTCGAAGGCGGCCGCGTCGGCGGGCCCGCAGACGGTGCGGATCTCCTCGCGCATCGCCTCGTGGCCGTGGCGCACGAGGATCTCGGAGCCGTCGGCGAACTTCGCCCGGTACGCCGGGTCGAGCATCCGCATGGGGAGCAGGGCGTCGAGGTCGCCACCGGCGGCGGAGACCACGTCGTCGAGCAGCCCGCGCATGGTGAGCACGGTCGGGCCGGTGTCGAAGGTGTAGCCGTCGCGGTCGATCCGACCGGCGCGCCCGCCCGGGGCGTGCTCGGCCTCGACCACGACGACCTCGTGGCCCGAGCGGCTGAGGTGGCAGGCCGTCGCGAGACCGGCCAGGCCGGCCCCGATCACCACCACGCGGCTCATCGGGTCCTCCAGCACACGCTGTCGGCGACCTGGCGCAGGCCCGCGACCCCGGCGGGGTGCAGCGCGGGCTCCTCGAGTGCTGCAAGGGCGCTCGCGTGGCTGCGGCGTACCTGCTCCTCGGCCCGCTCGCGGACCCCGGTGCTCTCCATGATCTGTGCTGCCTCCTCGACGTCGCCGTCCTCGTGCTGCTGGTTCCTGATGCGGGCGACCAGGTCCGCGGCGCGGCCGGTCGCCTCCTGCTCCGCCCACGCGAGCAGCACGGTGGCCTTGCCCGCGCGCAGGTCGTCGTGGGCGGGCTTGCCGGTGAGCTCGGGGTCGCCCCAGACGCCGAGCAGGTCGTCGCGCAGGGCGAAGGCCTCGCCCAGGTGCGCGCCGTACTCCCCCAGGGCGTCCAGCACCTCGGACCCGGCGCCGGCCGCGACCGCACCGAGCTCGAGCGGGCGCTGGATGGTGTAGCCGCCGGACTTGGCCCGGGCCACGGCCCAGGCGCGGGCCTCGGCGTTCGCGCCGCCACCCGCGGCCGCCTCCGACAGGTCGAGGACCTGCCCGCGCACGAGCTCGACGCTGGTGCGCCACCACAGGTGCCGCACCGGCTGGGCGAGCTCGGCGACGATCGCGTCGGCCTCCATGTGGGCCAGGTCGCCGACGAGCACGGCCACGGACGCGCCGTAGCGCAGCGCGTCGTCGCGACCACCGGCAGCGCGATGGCAGTCGCTGGCGGACACGTGGGTGGCGGGACGGCCGCGGCGCGTGGTCGAACCGTCCATCACGTCGTCCTGGGCGAGGCCGAAGGCGTGCAGCAGCTCCAGGGCCGCCCCGATGCGCACGGGCACCGTCGGGTCGGCGCCGGACTCCGTGCCGCCGGCGGCCAGCCAGCCCCAGTGGCACATGAGCGGGCGGAAACGCTTGCCGGCGCCGAGCACGAGCTCGGCGAGGATGCCGGGCAGGCCCTGCTCGCCGAGCACCGGGTCGGCGTCACCGACCAGCGGCTCGGGCCCGGGCCCGCGGCGCCACTCCCCCGCCAGGCGGTCCAGGCGCAGCCGGAGCAGCTCCTCGACCGCGGCGAGCGCCTCGGCGCCGGCCTGCGCGGCGTGAGGGGTGGTGGGTGCGGTCGGCTCCTCGGCCCTGGCACCGGCCCGCGCCGCGCGCGCACGACGCGTCGCCGGCGGGGCGAACATCTCGGCGGTCACCGGAGGGCTCCCGTGCTGCGGGTGGCCAGCGAGCGCAGGTCGTCGCCGGCGAGCGCGCCCAGCTGGGCGACCTGCAGGACCATCCAGGGACTCAGCAGGAACGGGGACGCCTCCGCGGTGCGGCGTACGTCGGACCAGTCCAGCCAGGCGTGCTCGGCGACCTCTGCGGGGTCGGGCCGGGGCTCGGTGCCGACCGGGACGACGGTGAGGTGGACCGGGCAGATCTCGTTCTCCACGACACCCGAGGCGTCGACGGCGCGGTAGCGGAAGTCGGGGAGCACGACGTCGAGCCCGCCGACCTCGAGCCCGAGCTCCTCGGCGGTGCGCCGGCGCACGGCGGCCTGCACCGGCTCCCCCGGCCTGGGGTGCCCGCAGCAGGAGTTGGTCCAGACCCCGGGCCAGGCGGTCTTGCCGGTCGCGCGGCGGGTCAGCAGCAGCCGACCGTCCGTGTCGACGACGTACAGCGAGAAGGCGAGGTGGAGCGGGGTCTCACGGGTGTGGACCCGGGTGCGGGGGGCCGTGCCGGTCGGTCGACCCTCCTCGTCGAGGAGCACGACCAGGTCGGAGGGGTGTGGAGCGGCGTCCTGCGGGGTATCCCCCTGGGCGCCGACCACGTCGGTCGATGCCGCCGCGCCGTGCGCGAGTGGGCTCATCGTGGGCTCGCTCTCTGGTCGCTACGGCTGCACGTCTGCAACGAACGTAGGCAGACGCATCCCAGGACAGGTCACCCAACAGGGTGCCCGGCCGGTCACACCGCAGCCGGCGAGGAGCGGCGGACCGGGGCCTAGACGCTCTCCCAGCGGAAGAGCTTGGCCGCGACCAGCGTGACCACGAGTGCGAACGCCGCGAGGATCCCAAGCACCGGCAGGGCGGCGGCCGGGCCCTCTCCCCGGACCATGACGTCGAGCATGCCATCGTTGAGGTGCTTGAGCGGCATCAGGTCCGAGATGGTCTGCAACCACCGCGGCGCCCCGTCGAGGGAAAAGAAGGAACCGCTGAGGAACGCCATCGGCAGCACCATGAAGTTGGCGGCGTTGACCGCCGCCTCCGCCGTGGTGGTGAGCGCGCCGGCGAGCAGGCCGAGGGCCATGAAGCACAGCGTCCCGACCAGGACCAGCGGCACGGCCATCCACCAGGAGCCGGTGAGCGACAACCCGAAGAACGCCATGCCGACCCCGAGGAAGATCGCGGTCTGCACCAGCGCGATGCCGAGCGTGACCACGACGCGCGCGGACACGATGGTGCGCGTGCGCACCGGCGCCAGCTGGAGGCGCCGCATCAGCTTGGTCTGCCGCCACCCCTGCAGGGTCGCGGCCGCGCCGATCGCCGCACTGGTCGCGATCGCCCAGCCCAGCAGGCCGGGCGTCACGAACTGGATCACGGTCAGCGACTCGTCCTCCACCCGCTCCACGTCGAGCGCGAACGGCACCGCCGAGCCGGCCTCCTGCGCGAGCAGCGCAACGTTGGTGCCGTCCACGAGGGCCCTGAGGGTCGCCTGCGTGACGGCAGCCTGCACCTGGTCGGTCTGCGTGTAGTGCGCCACCAGGGTGCCGCCGTCCTGGCGCAGCGCGACGTCGGCGTCACCGCTGCGCACCTGCTCCAGGGCGGTGTCGAGGTCGTCGACCCGGCGTACGTCGAAGGCCGCGTCGAACGCGTCGCGGGCCTCCGGGGACAGTGCCTCGACCAGCGCGAGGTCGCCGACCTGCACCAGCTCGGCGGCCGGCTGCCCGCGGTCGGACAGCACGCCACCGAAGAAGACCAGGAACATCAGCGGGAAGACGACCGCGAAGAACAGCGAGGCCCGGTCGCGGACGAAGCCGCGCACGATCGCCGCGGCGATGGCGGAGAAGGCCCTCATGCTCGGTAGCTCCGTCCGGTGAGCGCGAGGAAGACGTCCTCGAGGGTCCCGGTCTGCACCCGCACCCCGTCGAGGGCGCCGAGCTCCCCGAGCCGGGCCACCACGTCGGCGGGGTGCCGGGTGGTGAGCACCGTGCCGTCGGGCCCCACCTCGACCGACTCGGTGCCGGCGATGCCCCGGGCCCCTGCCTCGTCGAGCTGGCCGGGGGCCACGATGATGCGGGCGGGGGCGTCGAGGTGGCGCACCAACTCGGCCGGCGACCCGACCTGCAGCACCCGGCCGGAGTCCATCACCGCGACCCGGTCGCAGAGGACCTCCGCCTCGTCCATGTAGTGGGTGGTCAGCACGACGGTGCGGCCGGCCTCGTTGATGCCCGCCAGCAGGTCCCAGAGGTTGCGGCGGGCCTGCGGGTCCAGGGAGGCGGTCGGCTCGTCGAGGAAGACCAGCTCGGGGTCGTGCACCAGCGCGCAGGCGATGGAGAGCCGCTGGGCCTGGCCGCCGGAGAGGTCCTCGACCCGCGCCGAGGCCTTCTCCGCGAGCCCGACCCGCTCGAGCCAGTCGTCGGCGCGCGCCGGGCTGACGTCGTACAGGGCCGCGAACGTGCGGATCTGCTCGCGAGCGGTGAGCCGCTCGAAGAACGCGGAGGCCTGCAGCTGCACGCCGATGCGCGGGAGCACCGCCGCGTTGCGCGGCCACACCTGCTCGCCCAGCACCTCCACGGTCCCGGAGTCGGGGCGGCGCAGGCCCTCCACGACCTCCAGCAGCGTGGTCTTGCCCGCCCCGTTGGGGCCGAGCACGCCCACGAACTCCCCGTCGGCCACGTCAAGGTCCACGCCGTCGACGGCGCGCACCTCTCCGTACACCTTGGTCAGGTCCCTCACCCTGATCGCAGTCACGGCCTCACCCTAGGGGCCTCTCGCCGGAGTCGGTCAGAGGCGCGGGAAGGACCAGGGGCGCGCGGCCTCGAGCTGGGCGGAGAGGCTGAGCAGCGTGGTCTCGTCGTGCTGGCGCCCGACGAGCTGGACGCCGAGCGGCAGGCCGTCCTCACCGAGCCCGGCGGGGACGTTGGCGGCGGGGTTGCCGGCGACGTTCCAGATCGCGCAGTAGGCGATGGCGGGCATCGCCTTGAGCGTCGAGCCGACCGTTCCGCGACCGTCGATGACGCCCACCTGCGGCGGACGGTGCGCCACGGTCGGGGTCAGCAGCACGTCCACGTCGTCGAAGACCCGGTTGGCCGCCCGCGAGATCTCCTCGCTCTGGCGCAGCGCCCAGTCGCGCACGCGGGGCGTCACCCAGGCCCCGAGGCGTCGGGTCTCACGGGTGCGCCGCTCCAGCCGCTCGGGATGCTCGACCATCGCGGCCTCGTCACGGATGCCGGCGAAGAACTGCGGCACGAACGCCAGCGTCGGGTCCGGGTATCGGGGGTCCACCTCGCGCACGTCGTGGCCCAGCTCGCCGAGCAGGCGCGCGGTGTCCTGCACCGCCCGCACGTGGGCTGGGTCGGGGCGTACGCCGAGCGTGACCGGCTTGGTGGACCAGCCGATCCGGAGGCGTCCCGGAGCGGTGCGGGCGGCCTCGGTGAACGAGCCCGTCTCGCCGGCGGAGTAGAGGTCGGTGGGCACGTTCCCGCGGATGGCGTCGTAGAAGATCGCGCTGTCCAGCACGGTGCGGGTCAACGGGCCGGCCGTGCCCAGCGCCCACCACAGGTGCGGGTGCGGGGCGGTCGTCACGCGGCCGCGCTGCGGCTTGAGGCCGAAGAGACCGCACATCGCGCTGGGGATGCGGATCGAGCCGCCCCCGTCACCACCGAGGCCGACCGGCACCATGCCGGTGGCCACCGCGACGGCGGTGCCGCCGCTGGAGCCGCCCGGGGTGCGCGAGGGGTCCCACGGGTTGCGCGTGATGCCGCGCGAGGTGCCCTCGGTGTAGGGCCACGCCCCGAACTCCGGCATCGTCGTCTTCCCCACGACCACCGCACCGGCCGCCCGCAGGCGGCGCACCACCTCGGCGTCGGCGGCCGCCGGGGTGCTGTTGCCCTCGCCGCCGAAGGTCGTCACCGTCCCGGCGACGTCGACCTCCTCCTTGATGACGACGGGTACGCCGTGCAGCGGACCGCACGGCTCGCCCGCCGCCAGCGCGGCGTCCCGGCTCTCGGCCTCGGCCAGCGCCTCGGTGGCGAGCACCCGCGACATCGCGTTGAGCCCCGGGTCGAGGGCGGCGATCCGCTCCAGGGAGGCCCGCGCGACCTCGACCGCGCTCACCTCCCCCGCACTCGTGCGGCGGGCGGTCTCGGCAGCGTCGAGGAGGTGCAGCTCGCTCATGGCGCCGACCCTAGCCGCCGGGTGCGGACGCGGGTCCGCGGGGCGCGGGGCGGCCGGAGGAGGGTGGATGGGCCTGGCCGCCCACTCGTGAGGGACGAGCGAGAGGGCTGGTTCCCACGAAGGGGCTGCCGGGGGCCGCCGGCGGGGCGCGGGACGGCCCGGGCGCCCCCGGAGGAGGGTGGATGGGCCTGGCCGCCCCCTCGTGAGGGACGAGCGAGGGGCTGGTTCCGACGGAGGGGGCGCGGGGGCCGTTCCGTGCCCCGCCTCAGCCCCCGGCCGCCCCGAGGCCCACCTCGACCACTCAGGCCAACGAGTCCGCCCAGGCCTGGTGGAGACCCGCGAAGCGGCCCTCTCCCCCGGCCACCAGCTCGGCGGGGCTGCCGTCCTCGACGATCCGGCCGTGCTCGAGGACGAGCACCCGGTCGGCGATCTCCACCGTCGAGAGCCGGTGGGCGATGATCACGGCCGTCCGGCCGGCCAGCACCGTGCGCAGCGCCTGCTGCACCAGCCGCTCCGAGGGGATGTCGAGCGAGGACGTCGCCTCGTCGAGGATCAGCACGGCGGGGTCGGCGAGGAACGCCCGGGCGAACGCCACCAGCTGACGCTGGCCGGCCGAGAGCCGACCACCGGAGTTGGTCACCTCGGTGTCGTAGCCCTGCGGCATCGCCTCGATGAACTCGTGCGCCCCCAGCGCCCGGGCCGCCGCGACCACCTCGTCCAGGGAGGCCTCGGGACGACCGAAGCGGATGTTGTCGGCGACCGTGCCGGAGAAGAGGTAGTTCTCCTGGGTCACCATCACCACGTTGTCGCGCAGCGAGTCGCCGGCGAGCTCGCGCAGGTCGATGCCGTCGAGCAGCACCCGACCGGCGGTGGGGTCGTAGAAGCGGGTCGCCAGCTTGGCGATGGTCGTCTTCCCCGCACCGGTCGTGCCGACCAGGGCGAGGGTCTGCCCGGCGGGCACGACCAGGTCGAGGTCGGGCAGGACGGGGCGCCCCTCGACGTAGGCGAACTCCACGTGGTCGAAGCGCACCTCCCCCGCGGCTCGCCCCAGCGGCGTCGGGTCGGTCGGCTCGGGCACCCCGGGCTCCTGCTCGAGCACGCCGGCGAGCTTCTCCAGGGCCGCCGAGGCGGACTGGAAGGTGTTGTAGAACTGGCTGATCTCCATCATCGGCTCGAAGAACTGCCGCAGGTAGAGCAGGAAGGCCGCCAGCACGCCGACGGTGACGTCGCCGTTGTAGGCGAGGTAGCCGCCGTAGAGGAGGACCGAGGCGATGGTGACGTTGCCGATGAGCCGGATGCCCGGCATGAACCACGCGACCAGCCGGAAGGCCACCAGGTTGGCCCGGCGGTACTGGTCGTTGACGTCGTCGAAGATCTCCTGGTTGCGACGCTCGCGACGGAAGGCCTGGACGGCGCGGATGCCGCCCATGGACTCCACGAAGTGGACGATCACCAGCGCGACCTTCTCGCGGGTGACGCGGTAGGAGGCGGCCGAGGCCTTGCGGAACCAGTTGGTCAGCAGCACCAGGAACGGGAAGCACAGCAGCGCCACGAGACCGAGCTCGACGTCGAGGAAGAGCAGGATGCCAGCGGTGCCGACCAGCGTCAGCGCGGCGGTGACCAGGCCGTCGAAGCCGGTCTCGAGCATCTCGTAGATCGCGTCGACGTCGGAGGTCTGGCGCGAGATGACCCGGCCGGAGGTGTAGGTGTCGTGGAACTGCGGGTCAAGGGCCTGGAAGTGTCGGAAGACCCGGCGGCGCAGCGCGTGCAGGACGTCCTGGCCGATGCGCCCCTGCATCACCAGGAACCGGTTGCGCGCGACCGCCTGGGTCAGCGTCGCGCCGAGCACGAGCGCCACCACGGTGGCCAGCGGGGTGAGGTCGTCGTCGGTGCGGATCGGCGGGATGCCGGAGTCGATGCCGACCTTGACGAGGTAGGGGATGGAGAGCCGGGCGACGTTCTCGACCAGCACGACGAGCACGAGCAGCTTCAGCGCCCCGGAGTACGGCGACAGCAGCTCGCGCAGGAGGCGCCGGGAGCCCCCGCCGAGCCGGCCGGCCGTCAGTCGCTCGGCCGCCTCGTCGGCGTCGACGGCGGCCTCGCCGCGCCACGTCCTGGAGTCCTGCGGGGTGCTCATGCCGGCACCCCCTCGGTGAGGCCGGTGCCGCTGGGCCCGGTGGGGCCGGTGGGGCCGCGCTCGGCCTCGGCGGCCAGGAGCTCGCGGTAGGCGGGGACGGTCGCGAGGAGCTCGCTGTGCTGGCCGACGTGGGTGATCCGCCCGCCCTGGAGCAGCGCCACCTTGTCGGCGAGCAGCACCGTGGAGGCACGGTGGGCCACGACGATGCCGGTGGTGTCGGCCAGCACCCGGCGCAGCGCCTCCTCCACGAGCTTCTCGGTGTGCACGTCGAGGGCGGAGAGGGTGTCGTCGAGCACGAGCACCGTGGGGCGGGTGAGCACCGCGCGCGCCAGGGCGAGCCGCTGCCGCTGGCCGCCGGAGAGCGCCATGCCCTGCTCGCCGATGCGGGTGTCGAGGCCCCACGGCAGGTCGTGGACGAACTGCGCCTGGGCGATCTGCAGCGCCTCGTCGATCTCCTCGTCGGTCGCGTCCGAGCGTCCCAGCGTGAGGTTCTCCCGGGCGCTCATCGAGAACAGCGTCGGGTCCTCGAAGGCGGTGGCGACCAGCGAGCGCAGGTGCTCCAGGTCCAGCTCCCGGACGTCGACCCCGTCGAGGGTGACCCGGCCACCGGTGACGTCCCACAGCCGCGGCACCAGGGCGGTCAGCACGGTCTTGCCCGACCCGGTCGCCCCGACCAGGGCCACGGTCTCCCCCGGCGCGATGTCAAGGTCGAGCCCGGCCAGCACCGAGGTGTCGGGGGTGTCGGGGAAGGCGAAGTCGACGGCCTCGAAGCGCACGTGCCCGCGCGGGGCGTCGATGCGACGCTCACCGCCCACGATGGACGGCTCGGTGTCGAAGATCTCCAGGATGCGCGCGGACGCGGTCATCGCCTCCTGGGCCATCGCGAGGATGACGCCGAGCGAGGAGACCGGCCACACCAGGCTCAGCAGCAGGGTGATGAACGCGACCAGCTCACCGGGCGTCAGCGAGCCTCGGCCCACGCCGTACGCGCCGAGGGCCAGCACGATCACGACCGCGACGTTGGGGATGACCTCGAGGAAGGTCCAGAAGCGGGCGGAGAGCCGGACCTTCTCCATGCTCGTGGCGTGCAGCCGGTCGGCGGCTCGCTCGTAGCCGGCCGAGACGTGCTCGCTGCGGCCGAAGGACTTGATGACCCGGATGCCGACGGCACCCTCCTCGGCGTACGTCGCGAGGTCGCCCTGCTCGTCCTGCACCCGCCGGGAGATCACGACGTAGCGCTTCTCGAAGCGCATCGAGAGCCACACGATCGGTGCGGAGGCGGCCGCGACGACCAGGCCGAGCGGCCAGTACATGTGCAGCAGCACCACGGTCGTCGCCGTCAGCTGCACGACGTTGATGAGCAGGAACAGCAGGCCGAAGCCGCTGAAGCGCCGGATCGCCGACAGGTCGGTCGTCGCGCGCGAGAGAAGCTGACCGGACTGCCAGTGGCCGTGGAAGGCCATCGGCAGCTCCTGCAACCGGGCGTAGAGGTCGCGGCGCATCGTGGTCTCCAGGCCGAGCACGGCGGCCGACTGCACCCACCGACGCATCCAGACCAGGAACGCCTCGGTCACCCCGAGCAGCAGCGCCAGACCGGCCAACGGCCACAGGGCGGAGAGGTCACGCTCGGTGATCGGCCCGTCGATGATCGCCCGGGTCACCAGCGGGATGCCGATGGCCAGCGCCACGCCGCCCAGCGAGGCGACCAGCATCAGCGAGAGCGACCACACGTAGGGCCGCAGGTAGCCACGCAGCCGCCACAGCGAGTGCACACCCGCCGCCTGAGGCGCTTCCCGAGATTCCGTTGTCATCGTCAAGCAGCCTAGGTCGGCCCTCCGACAACGGTAAAACCGATAACGGGGAGGTCTCGGACCTCCCCGTCACCGGGTCTCGAGGCTCGGCCGTGACCGGCCTCGCACCTCGACCAGCGGTGCGGCCTCGCGCCTCGACCACCGAGGGGCTACCCCGTCGCCAGCAGCCCCCGCACCACCCGCAGCCCCACCGAGAGCCGTGCGAGGTCGGCGGCGTCGTCGGAGCAGATGTCCCGCAGCGTGCGGGCGGCCCGGTCGACCTGCACGGCGTCGGCGTCCTCCCAGGCCTGGATGCGCGCAGCGGCGGACTCGTCGTCCTCGGTCGCGGCGAGCACCTGCCCCGTGAGCTGCAGGTGGACCTGGTGCAGGTCGTCCCGCAGCGCCGCCCTGGCCATGGTCTGCCAACGGTCCTCGCGCGGGAGCCCCAGGATGCGCTGCACCAGCACCGGCAGGCCGAGCCGCTCGCCGAGCGCGAAGTGGACCCGCGCGACGTCGGCAGGCTCCAGACCGGTGCGCAGTGCGGTGTCCACCACCCCCAGCACCATGTACGCCGGTGGGAGCACCGCCACGCGCTCCGCGAGCTCCTCGGGCACACCCTGCGCGAGCAGCCGCTCGCGACGCTCCTCGAACGCGGCCAGCTCGCGCCCACTCATCAGCTCGGGCAGCCGCGCCATCGTCTCCTGCACCGGCCCGGCGAGCTGGTCCACCTCCGCCTGGCTCTCCATGGGCGGGCGACGGTTCGCGACGAACCACCGGCTCGCCCGCTCCACCAGTGTCCGCATCTCCAGCCGCATCCGGGTCTGGACGGCCGCGTCCAGCTTGTTGTCCCAGGCGCTGAGCTCCTGCCGCAGCGGCAGGGACCCGAAGACCTCGCGGGCCACGAAGTTGGCCCCCACCAGCTCCGGCGCGCTCGCCCCGGTCTCCCCGCCCAGCCGGGCCAGGAACGTGATGCCGGCACCGTTGACCAGGTCGTTGACGACCTGGGTCACGATGATCTCCCGGCGCAGCGGGTGGTCCCCGATCTGGGCCTGGAACCGCTCGCGCATCGCGGAGGGGAAGTAGGCCGTGAGGTCCTGGACGAGGTAGGGGTCGTCGGGCAGGTCGCTGGCGACCAGCTCGTCGGCCAGCACGATCTTCGTCCACGCCATCAGCACCGACAGCTCCGGCGCGGTGAGCCCCTCGCCGCGCTCGGCACGTCGCTTGATGACCTTGGTCGAGGGCAGGCCCTCGACCTCGCGGTCGAGCACCCCGTCCGCCTCGAGCTGCCGGATCTGCGCCTCGTGGACGTGGAGCATCGACGGCGCGTGGTTGAGTGCGTTGGCCAGCGCGAGGTTCTGCTCGATCTTGATGTTGACCTCGTGGTCGGAGGTGTCGACGCCGGCGGAGTTGTCGATGAAATCGGTGTCGAGGCGTCCGCCGCGACGGGCGTACTCGATGCGCCCGGCCTGGGTCAGCCCCAGGTTGCCGCCCTCGCCGACGCAGGCCGCACGCAGCTGGCCACCGTCGACACGGATCGCGTCGTTGGCCTTGTCGCCGACGTCGGCGTGGGTCTCCTCAGCGCCCTTGACGTAGGTGCCGATGCCGCCGTTCCACAGCAGGTCGACCGGGGCCGTGAGGATGGCCCGCATCAGCTCGTTCGGCGTCATCTGCTCGACGCCCTCGTCGATGCCGAGCGCCCGCCGGACGTGGTCGTTGAGCGGGATCGACTTGCGCTGGCGCGACCACACGCCGCCGCCCTCGGATAGCAGCGAGGTGTCGTAGTCCTGCCACGAGGAGCGGGGCAGCTCGAAGAGCCGCCTGCGCTCGGCGTACGACGTGGCGGCGTCCGGGTCGGGGTCGAGGACGATGTCGCGGTGGTCGAAGGCGGCCACGAGGCGGGTGTGCTCGGAGCAGAGCATGCCGTTGCCGAAGACGTCGCCGGACATGTCGCCGATGCCGACGCAGGTGAAGTCCTCGGCCTGGCAGTCGATGCCCCGCTCGCGGAAGTGCCGCTGGACCGAGACCCAGGCGCCGCGGGCGGTGATGCCCATGGCCTTGTGGTCGTAGCCGACCGAGCCACCGGACGCGAAGGCGTCGCCGAGCCAGAAGCCGTAGGACAGCGCCACCTCGTTGGCGATGTCGGAGAAGGTCGCGGTCCCCTTGTCGGCCGCGACCACCAGGTAGGCGTCGTCGCCGTCGTGGCGGACCACGTCGGCCGGCGGCACCGTGCGGCCCTCGACCAGGTTGTCGGTGATGTCGAGCAGCCCGGAGATGAAGGTGCGGTAGCAGGCGATGCCCTCGGCCATCCACGCCTCGCGGTCGCCGGGGTCGGGGAGGTTCTTGGCGTAGAAGCCGCCCTTCGCACCCACCGGCACGATGACGGTGTTCTTGACCATCTGGGCCTTCACCAGCCCCAGCACCTCGGTGCGGAAGTCGTCGCGTCGGTCGCTCCACCGCAGGCCGCCGCGGGCCACCGACCCGAAGCGCAGGTGCACGCCCTCCACGCGCGGGGAGTAGACGAAGATCTCGAACTTCGGCCGCGGCGAGGGCAGGTCCGGGATCGCGGACGGCTCCAGCTTGAGGCTGAGGTAGTCCTTGGGCCGCCCGTCCTCGCCGTGCTGGAAGTGGTTGGTGCGCAGCGTGGCGCGGATGTGGGTGCGGTAGCCGCGCAGGATGCGGTCGTGGTCGAGGCTGGCCACGTCGTCGAGCGCACTGCCCAGACGGGCCTCCAGCGTCTCGGTCTGCTGCTCGCGGTCGGTGACCTCGGGGTCGAAGCGCAGCTCGAAGAGCCGCACCAGCAGCCGGGTGATGTCGACGTTGGCGGCCAGCGCCTCCTCGATGGTGTCGACGGCGAACGGCGAGGCGCCCTGGCGCATGTACTTGGCGTACGCGCGGAGCAGCATCGCCTGCCGCCAGCCCAGCCCCACGCCCAGCACCAGCCGGTTGAAGCCATCGACCTCGGCGCGTCCGTCCCACACCGCCCGCAGCGCGTCGACGAAGAGCTCGCGTGCGTCGTCGGGGAGCGCCGACCCGTAGCGCAGGCCGAACTCGTAGACGTAGGTCGGCCGGTCCAGGTCGTCGAGCTCGTAGGGTCGCTCGTCGACGACCTCGACGCCCAGGCTCGTGAGCATCGGCAGGACCGCGGACAGCGACAGCGGGCTGCCCACGCGGAAGACCTTCAGCCGTGCCTCGCCGCGCCCGGCGTCGAGGTGCTGGGCCAGGGACAGGTCGAGCCCCTCCTCGCCCTCGATGCCCTCGAGCCGGCCGACGTCGACGGCCGCCGCACGGGGCGAGAAGTCCTCCTTGTAGGCCTCCGGGAACGAGTCGACGTAACGGCGACCCAGGGAGGCGCCGACCTGCTCGCCGTACTCCGAGAGCACCGCGGCCAGGAAGTCGTCGCGCCACGAGCGCGAGGCGTCGGCGAGCCGCCGCTCGAGGTCGGTGGTGTCGAGCGCCCGCAGGGTGCCGGTGACCGTCGGGTCGCCGACCTCGCGCGGCAGGTGCACGACGAAGTGCACGCGCGCGGTGGTCGACTCGTTGATGCGGACGGTGAACTCCACGGACTCGCCGCCGAGCTGGTCGAGCAGGATCTCGCTGAACTTCTCACGGACCGCGGTGTTGTAGCGGTCGCGCGGGAGGTAGACGAGCACGCTGACGTAGCGCCCGTAGGTGTCGGCACGGGTGATCACGCGCACCGCCCGTCGCTCACGGGCGTGCATCGCGGCCACGGCCATCGGCGCGAGCTCGTCGACGGTGGTGTGGAAGAGCTCGTCGCGGGGGTAGCCCTCGAGGGTGTCCATCAGCGCCCGGCCGGCGTAGCTGCGCGGGTCGAAGCCGCTGCGCCGCAGCACCTCGCGCGCCTTCTCACGCAGCAGCGGGATGCGGATCAGCGACTCGGCGTACGCCGACGAGGAGAACAGCCCGAGGAAGCGCCGCTCCCCCGTCACCTCACCCGCGGCGTCGAAGGTCTTCACGCCGACGTAGTCGAGGTACGCCGGTCGGTGCACCGTTGCGCGCGAGTTGGCCTTGGCCAGCACCAGCAGGGTCTTCTCGCGTGCCTTGGCCTTGACCGGCTCGGGCAGCCGTGCGAACGCCTCGGAGGTGTCCTGGTCCGCGCGCAGGATGCCCAGACCGCTGCCGGGGACCGCGCGCAGCGCGTCCTCGCCGTCGTGCTCCTCCAGCGCGTACTCGCGGTAGCCGAGGAAGGTGAAGTGGTCGTCGGTGAGCCACTCCAGCAGCTCGGCGCCCTGGCGGACCTCCTCGGCGTCCAGGCTGCTCGGGGCGTGCGCCCGCAGCTCGTCGACCACGTCGAGCATCCGCTGCCGCGTGCGCGGCCAGTCCTCGACGGCCTCGCGCACGTCACGCAGCACCCGCTGGACGTTCTCCACGATGCTCGCGGCGTCCTCGTCGGCGATCCGGTCGATCTCCACGTGCATCCACGACTCGCGGACCGAGTCGTCGTCGGGCTCGAGCGCCCCGTCGTCGACCGGGGCGACGTGCAGCAGCGCGCCGGTGATGTCGCGGCGTACGTCGAAGTGCGGGTGCACCACGACGTGCACGTCGCGCAGCTCACGGGAGAGCTCCATGGTGAGGCTGTCCACCAGGAACGGCATGTCGTCGGTGACGACCTCGACCACGCTGTGCCCGCCCGCCGACCAGCCGTCCTCTGCCAGCGTCGGCGTCAGCACCCGCACCCGGGCGGTGCCCTGGGGCCGCTCGGCCGCCAGCCGGTAGTGGCTCGCGAGGGCGCCGTAGACGTCCACGTCGGCCCGGCCGGAGACGTCCTCGGGGGCGACGTGACGGTAGTAGGCCGTCAGGAGCGCGCCCACCTCGTCGTGCGGCGGCCCTCCCGTCCCCTTCCCGGCCTTCGCCAACTCGGTCGCCTTCGCGATCAGGTCCTTCAGCTCACTGTCGTGCGTCGTCGTTGACACGTCTCCGACACTAGGACCCACGTCACGCCCGGGCCAACCGGGCGCGCCCGGAGGCCGCACGGCGGGGCGGCGCGGCGCCGCAGCGTCCGGACGGCGGGGCGGCGCGGCGCCACCCCCCGGAGGAGGGTGGATGGGCCTGGCCCCCGGCTCGTGAGGGACGAGCGAGGCGGGTGGTTCCGACGAAGGGGTGGTGCCGCGCCGCCCCTCCGGGAGGGCGCCCGGCACGGAGAGGTCAGAGGTTGCTGCGCAGCTCCCACAACAGCGGGTAGTACTGCAGCGGCAGGCGCGATCGCAGGTACGTCGACCCGGAGCTGCCGCCGGTGCCCGACTTCGCCCCGATCATCCGCTCGACCATCACCACGTGCCGTGCCCGCCAGGAGGCGGCGAGCTCGTCGTGCTGGAGCAGCGCCTCGGCCAGCGCCCACAGCGCCGCATGGGTGTCCCGGTCGTGGGCGACGGTGCGCAGCGAGGTGGAGACCTCCTCGTCGGACCCGACCGCCAGCCCCGCCGAGGCGAGCGCGACCAGGAAGGCGTCCCACAGGGTCGGCTCCTCCAACCGCCGGGCCAGCCGCGCCTGCTCGTCGGCAGTCAGCCCGCGGAACCTCTCGACGTACCCCGCGTCCTTGGCGCCGGAGACGAACTCGAGCTCGCGGAACTGCACCGACTGGAAGCCGCTGGCCGGCGCGAGCCGCTGGCGGAACTGGAGGAAGTCCTGCGGGGTCATCGTCTCCAGCACGTCGACCTGCTGGACCAGCGTGCGCTCGATGACGTGCACCCGCTGCAGCAGGTGCTGCGCCCACCAGAGGCGGCTGCCGCCCTCACCCCCGCCGCTGCCGACCCCGCCGAGCATCGCCTCGCGGGCGGCCTCGACCTCGTGCAGGAGCTGCTGGAACCACAGCTCGTAGACCTGGTGGATCGTGATGAAGAGCAGCTCGTCGTGCGCGGGCGGGGCGCCGTCTCCGCCGGACTCGCAGCGCTGCGCGTCGAGCAGCTTGGGGAGCTGGAGGTAGGAGCCGTAGGTCAGCTGCGCGCCCTGCTCCCCGAAGGACACGAAGTTCTCGCCACTCATGACCACAACGTCCCACACGGGGACCCGTGCAGCCGCGGCACGGCATGATGTGCGCCGTGAAGTTCCGACACGAGCTGACCTACGACGCCCCACCCGACGAGGTCTTCGCGATGCTGGCCGACCCGGCCTTCCGCGCGAAGGTCTGCGACGCCCAGGGCGTGGTCTCCCACGACATCGACCTGACCCCCACCGACGAGGGCTTCACCCTCGTCAACGACCAGGTGCAGAACACCGCCGGCCTGCCGGCGATCGCCAAGAAGATCGCCGGCGACACCACCCGCGCGGTCATCGAGGAGCACTGGACCTCCCACGCCGGCGGCACCGTCTCGGTGACCGCGCCGGGCAAACCGACCACCGCCACCGGCACCGTCCGGCTCGAGGCCCGCGGTGCCGGCACGGCAGAGGTCGTCGAGCTCGACGTCAAGGTCAAGGTACCGGTCATCGGCGGCAAGCTGGAGGGCCTGATGGCCGACAACATCAAGGCGGGCCTCGAGGTCGAGCAGACCATCGGCACCGCCTGGCTGGGAGGAGAGCGATGAGCAAGCGACTCGTGCACGAGATGGCCTACGACGCCCCCGCCGAGAAGGTGCTCGCGATGCTCGCGGACCCCGCCTTCCGCGAGGAGGTCTGCGACCACCAGCGGGTGTTGCGCCGGGAGGTCACCGTCGAGACCACCGGCGACGGCTTCGACGTCACCATCGACCAGTACCAGGCGGCCCAGGGCATCCCGTCGTTCGCCAAGAAGTTCGTCGGCGACGAGATCAACATCGTCCAGACCGAGTCCTGGCACGGCCCCACCGGCGACGTCACCGTCACGATCCCCGGCAAGCCGGGCGAGATGTCCGGCACCGCCGCCGTCGCCGGCTCCGGCGACACCTGCGTGGAGACCGTCGACCTGACGATCAAGGTCAACATCCCGCTGGTCGGCGGCAAGATCGAGGGCCTGATCGCCGACCTGCTGCTCAAGGCGCTCAAGGCCGAGCACAGGGTCGGTCGGGAGTACCTCGCCCGCTGACCGGGCCCGCCTGCATGGGGACCTGCTCACCCGATACCTCACCCGATGGGTGCAGTGACCTGGTGGTGGGTGGCTCGTTGAGCAGGACGTGCCACTCCACCACTGGACCCGTCTGCTGATCGGCCTGATGGCCGTGCCGGCCTTCGCGCTGGCCAGCGACGCCGTCTACGACCGGGCCGAGGGCCTGCGGTGGTGCCTGGACCACGCCGTGGCCGCCGAGTCCCCCGGGCTCACCGACTCGCTGTGCACCACCGTCGGCATCGACGGCGGGGCGCTCCCCCAGCGCCTGGGCGACGTGGTCGGCGGCGCCGTCGACGCCGGCTGGGCCCCCGTCGAGGGCGAGCTCCGCCGGGCCTGGGCCGCCCTCGGCTGAGCCACCACCACCCGCCGAACCGGCGTATTGATACGCCGGCTCGGCGTGGGATGGGGTGGGGTCAGTCGGGGTCGGAGGGGTCGTGGGAGGTGGGGTGCGTGGCGGCGTCCTGGCGGCGGCGTACGGCGACGACCACGCCGAGCACCACGAACGGCCCGAAGGCCAGCAGCAGCGTCAGACCCTTCTCCACCGGGTGCAGAGCACCGAGGTGGAGGAGGACCGTCAGCAGGGTCGGGGTCACGCTCAGCCCATGTAGGGGTAGCGGTAGTCGGTCGGCGGGACGAAGGTCTCCTTGACCGAGCGCGGGCTGGTCCAGCGCAGCAGGTTGACCGCCGCGCCTGCCTTGTCGTTGGTGCCCGACGCCCGACCGCCGCCGAAGGGCTGCTGCCCCACGACCGCGCCGGTCGGCTTGTCGTTGATGTAGAAGTTGCCGGCGGCGAAGCGCAGCTCCTTGCGCGCCCAGGCGATCGCGGCGCGGTCCTGGCTGATGATCGCGCCGGTCAGCGCGTACGGCGCGAACGACTCCATCTGCCGCACGACCGACTCGAAGTCGGCATCGTCGTAGACGTGGACGGCGAGGATCGGGCCGAAGTACTCGGTCGCGAACATCTCGTCGGTGGGGTCGTCGATCTCCACGATGGTGGGCCGCACGAAGTAGCCGACCGAGTCGTCGACCTGGCCGCCGGCGATGACCTCGAGGCCGTCGGTGGCCTGGGCCCGCTCGATGGCGGCCTTGTGCTTGGCGAACGCGCGGTCGTCGATGACGGCGCCCATGAAGTGGGAGAGATCGGTCGGGTCGCCCATCGAGATGGACTCGGTCTGCGCGACGAGGTCGTCCTTGATGACGTTCCACACCGAGCGCGGGACGTAGGCGCGCGAGGCGGCCGAGCACTTCTGTCCCTGGAACTCGAACGCACCACGGATCATCGCGGTGGTGAGGACGGCCGGGTCGGCCGAGGGGTGGGCGACGATGAAGTCCTTGCCGCCGGTCTCGCCGACGATGCGCGGGTAGGAGCGGTAGCCGGTGATGTTCTCCCCGACCGAGCGCCACAGGTGCTGGAAGGTCGGCGTGGAGCCGGTGAAGTGGATGCCGGCGAGGTCGCGGTGCGGCAGCGCCACCTCGGAGACCGCGAGACCGTCGCCGGGGACCATGTTGATGACGCCCGGCGGCATGCCGGCCTCGATCAGCAGCTCCATCGTCAGGGACGCGGCCAGCTGCTGGGTCGGGCTGGGCTTCCAGACCACGGTGTTGCCCATCAGCGCCGGTGCGGTCGGCAGGTTGCCGGCGATCGCGGTGAAGTTGAACGGCGTGATCGCGTAGACGAAGCCCTCGAGCGGGCGGTGGTCGGTGCGGTTCCAGATGCCGGGGCTGTTGGCGATCGGCTGGTCGGTGAGGATCTGCTTGGCGTAGTGCACGTTGAAGCGCCAGAAGTCGATGAGCTCGCAGGCGGAGTCGATCTCGGCCTGGAACGCCGTCTTGGACTGGCCGAGCACGGTCGCGGCGTTGAGCTTCTGGCGCCACGGGCCGGCCAGCAGGTCGGCGGCCTTCAGGATGATCGCGCAGCGCTCGTCGAAGGGCATCGCCCGCCAGGCGGGGGCCGCCTCGAGCGCGGCGTCCACAGCAGCCTGGGCGTCGCCGGTGGTCGCGTTGCGAGTGACGCCGAGGACGTGCTGGTGCGCGACCCGGACTCGAGCGCGGCGATCTCGGTGAGCAGCGACTCGCGCTCCGGGGTGCCGGGCGCATAGGTCAGGTTGGGCTCGTTCGTGGGAGCCGGAGGGAAGCTGATGGCGTCCATGGTCGCGACGATAGCGAGCGGGCCCCCGCCGGGCGAAAGCCGCAGGTCACCGCTCGGGGCCGTGCTCCCGCCGGCGGCTCATCGCAGGGCGTGCACCCACCGTCCGACCTGTCGCCCGGCGGCCAGCGCCGACTCCCAGGCCACGCCCAGGGCCAGCAGCACCGCGCCGGCGCAGCCCAGCAGCAGCCAGGTCGGGACGTAGGCGAGGTAGGGGCTGCCCTGCATCAGCGCGACCACGCCGAGCGTCCCTGCCCCTGCCAGGAGCGGCGCCCGCAGACCACGGCCCGCCCCGACCACGAGGCAGGCGATGCCGGCCACCAGCACCGCCGCGAGCCGGACGAGGTCGTCGCTGCCCACGGCGAGCACCAGCGTCGGCGTCAGTGCGATCGAGAGCGCCGGACCCATGGTGAGCACCGATCCCGGCGCCGCCCGGCTCGCCCGGTGCTGCAGGACGCCGAGGACCGCGAAGGCGGCAGCCGCCGGCAGCGTGTAGGCCTCCAGGGCCGCGCCGTCCCAGCGGCTGACCAGGAGGACGTGCCCCCACGAGACCAGCAGGGCGGCGAGGTGCCCGACGGCGAGGCGACCGGGGGCCGAGGCGTACCACGCGACACCGGCCGCGACCGCCCAGGTGCCGGCCGCCTGGACGACCGGGTCCGGGCCCTGGACCAGGAGCTGGAGCAGGGGCACCACGGCGTAGCCGGCGGTCACGGCGGCGACCACGTGGTCGGCGGCGCGACCGTGGACCAGCGCGTGTCGAGCGGCGGCCAGGGCGAGCAGGACCCAGGCGATGCCGGCGGGCACCGTGGCCTCCCAGGGGCCGTGGGCCACGGCGAGCAGGAGTGCCGCGGTCCCGCCGTGCGCCAGCCCGCCCCGGGCGTGGCTTCGGCGCGGGCCGCGGACCAGCAGCACCAGGCAGGCCAGCGCCCACAGGCCAGGCAGCGCCACCTCGACCGGGACCGGGACCGGGACGGTGTCGACCGCACCCGCGCCACCACGGACCAGGTCGGCCACGCTCCGCGTGCTGGTCTCGACGGTGAGGACCGTGAGCGCCGCGGCCAGCGGAGCGACGAGGGCCGCGGCTCGGGCGACCAGCCCGGGCAGCACCCACGCGGACGCGACCAGGAGGAGCGAGGCGACGACCGAGGCGACCGCCCAGCCCCACCCGGGCACGTCGAGCAGCACCGTGCCCACCCCCAGCACCGCGGCGAGGACGGCCGGGAGCCGGGTGCCGGTGGACCACAGGCGCGCCGTCGCGTTGCTGCGACCGAGCCGCTCGGCGACGTACGCCGGGGCGCTCACCACCAGCGCCGCCAGCAGGACCAGCACGGCTCCGGCCGGGTAGCGCTCCAGCAGGCCGAGGTCCAGGTCGTAGGCGGTGATCACCAGCACCGCGGCCCCGAGCACGACCGACGCGGCGGCGACCAGCACGGCAACGCCGACCGGCTGCCGCCGGCGACGCGTGTCCAGCGCCACGTGGACCACGAACGCGACGCCGCCCAGCAGCGCCGCCACGACGAGCAGCCCGACGCCGAGCACCAGCCCGCCGGGCTCGACGGAGACCAGCAGCGAGAGGGCGGCCACCGCGACGGCGAGCACGGCGGCGGGGAGGTACGCCGACGTGCGGCCGGTCGCGGACCAGGACCGGGCCGTCAGCGCGTCGTAGCCGCACCAGAGGCCGGCGAGCACGAGGGCGGCGACGGCGGCGTACCGGCTGCCGGTGAGGTCGCCGAGGCCCGCGACGTCGAGTGAGTAGGCCCCCTGGGCCATGAGCACCGAGACCCCGATCGCGATGACGGCCGAGGTGTGGGCCGCGGCCCGCAGCCCGCGGGTCGAGGCCGCTCGCGAGGCGAGTGCCGCCGTGACCGTGGCACCGGTGAGGAGCACGGCCTGGCCGACGACCCCGATGAGCGTCCAGGCGACCAGCACGAAGACCGACACCGCGGAGAGCAGCAGGAGCGCGCCGAACCCGAGCAGCAGGCCCTGGCCCGTGAGGCCCGGGGCACGCCGTCGGGGCTGCGACGTCCCGTTCGCCGGCGTGGACGGCACACCCGCCGGCGCGGCCGGCAGCGGTGAGCGCATCGACTCCAGCAGCACCGCCGCCTCGCGGCGCAGGGCCTCGATCTGCTGGTCGACCTCCCACAGCCGCACGGCGTCGGGGCCGACGAGGCGGATGCCGCATGAGGGGCACGCGGTGGCACCGGGCGTGAAGGGCGCGGCGCAGGCGGGGCACGCGACGTCAGGGGCGCTCATGACAGCATCGTGGCGCGACCGCCGCCGGGCCGGGTAGAGCACGAGTACTCATCTCACGCCCCAGGACCTCACTCGAGCAGGTGCGGGATCTCCTGGGTGGCGAACCACGCCAGCTCGTCGTCGGGGTCGGCGCCGTCCTCGGTGTCGACGTGCACCGAGGCGACGTCGCGCATCGGGGCGACGGCGCCCTCGTGGGGCACCTCCGCGACGACGACCACGCGGCGTCCCCCGCCGCTCATCTCGGCGGAGACCTCGGCGGCCTCGACGAGGGCGGCGTACTCGGCGTCCTCGGACTCGTCGACGGCCACCACCGCACCGGCGGTGGGCACCTCGCCCTCGGCGTGGAAGCGTGCGAGCAGGTCGAAGGTGGCGGGCACGTAGGCGCGCACGGTCATGTGGTGGTCCTCCCGCCGGTCGTCCTGCCGGACTTCGGGGTTGCCTTCTGGCCGCTCCTCGCGCCCGTCCTCGAGGCGGTGGACTTCTTCGCCGCCCGGGGCTTGGTCCGCGACGAGCCACCCTTGCGCCCGCGCGGCACCCGGGGACGCGAGCCGGAGACGGTGTCGAGCAGCTCGGCCAGCGCCTCGGTGATGCACTGGCCCAGGACGTCGACGTCCGGCACGGCGTCACGGTCGGCGGTGACGGCGTACGCCACCCCACCGTCGTACGACGTCACGCCGATCGCCAGCAGGTGGTGGGGCGGCAGCGGGGGGACCGGGAAGGTCGCCTCCATCCGTGCGCCCGCGGCGTAGAGCGGTGACTGGGGCCCCGGCACGTTGGTGACGCTGAGCTGCATCCCCCGGCCCACCTCGGCCGCGGCGACCCGGGAGCCGATGGCGTGGAAGGTCGCGGGGGCGAACCCGGCGATGCCGGCGAGCCGGTTGGCCGCGACGCCGCGACCGGTCTCCTTGTGCACCTTGAAGGAGTAGGAGACCTGGTGGAGCCGCACGACCGGGCTCGGCTCGCCGATGGGCAGGTCCACGAAGTGCGGCGCGATCTGGCTGCCCAGCGAGGTGGCCTCGAGCTCGGAGTCGATGACCGAGACCGGCACGACGGCGCGGACCCGCCGCAGGCCGCCGAGCGACTCGTGCCGGGTCATCAGCCAGCCGCGCAGTCCGCCGGCGACGGTGGCCAGGATGACGTCGTTGACGGTGCCGCCGTGCAGGTCGCGGATGGCGCGGTGGTCGGCCAGCTCGGTGTGGACCGACACGACCCGGCGCTGCTGGCCGTGGGTGCCGACGAGCGGACCCTCGTGGGAGGACCGGCGACCGGTCACTCCCCCGACGACGCGACCGGCGGTCTCGGCGGCGGCGTCGGCGGCGCGCAGCAGCGTCGCGGCGCGGGTGCGGACGGAGTCGGAGGCGACCTGGCGTGAGCGCAGGGTGTCGCGCAGCGCACCGACGGCGAGGCCGCCGGGCGACGGAGCCCGGCGCGGGGCCCACTGGTCGCCGCCCAGGCTCTTGACCTCGGGGCTCTTGTCGAGCAGCACCTGCCCCAGGTCGACGGTGGTCACGCCGTCCACGAGCGCCTGGTGGGACTTCGACAGCATCGCGACGCGGCCGTCGGCGAGACCCTCGACGAAGTAGACCTCCCACAGCGGCTTGGAGCGGTCCAGCGGGCGGGAGACGATGCGGGCGACCAGCTCGCGCAGCTGCTCGAGGCTGCCGGGGCGCGGCAGTGCGGAGCGGCGTACGTGGTAGCCGAGGTCGAAGTGCGGGTCGTCGATCCAGACCGGGTTGGCCAGCCGGCCGGGGACCTGCTGGATCTTCTGTCGGTAGCGCGGCACGAACGAGATCCGGTCACCGATGAGCTCGACCAGCTTCTCGTAGTCGAAGCCCGAGTCGCCCGGGTCGAAGATCTCGACCGTGGCGTTGTGCATGGGCGTCGACGGCGTCTCCTCGGCCAGGAAGGCGAGGTCCCTGGGCCGGAGCCGCTCGCTCATCGGGTCCCTTTCGTCATCGGACCCGGCTCCCCATCGCCGGACCCCTTGCTGCTCGTGCGATTCTGTCAGACATGTCGCGCATCCCCACCCGCGTCCTCTCCCTGGGCGCCGCCCTGCTCCTGCCCCTGGCCCTCGCCTCCTGCGGGAGCGACGACGAGCCCGACGCAGGCACCGACGGCACCACCGAGCCGCTGGTCATCGAGGTCACGGTCGCCGACGGCTCCATCGACCCGAAGGGCGACCGCATCCAGGTGGGCGTCGGGCAGGAGATCGTCTTCGACATCACCGCCGACGAGGCCGGGGAGCTGCACGCGCACACGACCGAGGAGCTGACGCTGGACTACCCCGCGGGTGAGTCCGAGCAGACGATGGTCGTCGACCAGCCCGGTGTCGTCGAGGTCGAGTCGCACGACATCGACCAGATCATCGTGCAGCTGCAGGTCTCCTGAGCGTGGGGGCGATCCTGCCGGGCCTCGTCCCCGGCCCGCTGCCGATGCACGGCATCGGTGGCGCCAAGGACCTGCCGATCTCCCCGGAGCTGGCGATCTCCGGCGCCGTGGCGGCGCTGACGATCTCCTTCATCGTCCTGGCACTGGCCTGGCGCACCCCCCGCTACGACGCCGCCACCGACGGCCGCCCCGCGCCCGCCGCGCTCAGCACGCTGGTCACCTCGACCGGCTGGTCGGTCGCGATGCGGGTGCTGGGCCTGGTGGTCTTCGGGTACGCCGCGTTCGCGGCCGTGCTCGGTGAGGACCTGCTGACCAACCCGTTCTTCGGGATGTTCTACGTCTGGCTCTGGGTCGGGCTGGTCTTCTTCTCCGCCGTGCTCGGTCCGGTCTGGAAGGCCATCAGCCCCGCGCGGACCATCAACCTGCTGTTCGCCCGGATCTCCGGGTCCGACCCCGACGAGGGCCTGTTCCGCTACCCCGCCTGGCTGGGTCACTGGCCGGCCGCCCTCGGGCTCTACGCCTTCGTGTGGCTGGAGCTGGTCTACCCCTACTCCACCGAGCTGGGTCCCGTGCGCCTGTGGTGCGCGGCGTACGTCGCGGTCATGCTGCTCGGCGGGGCGCTGTTCGGCAACGACTTCTACGAGAACGCCGACCCGTTCGAGGTCTACTCCACGCTCATCGGCAAGCTGTCGCCCTGGATCGTGCGTGAGGGTCGGCTGCACGTCATCTCCCCGCTGGCCAACCTCAACACCGTGGTGCCGCGTGCCGGCCTGGTCGGGGTGGTCGCGGTGCTGTTCGGCTCCACGGCGTTCGACTCCTTCAAGGAGTCGGCCCCCTGGGTGCGGTTCGTCCAGACGAACTCCTTCATCGGTGAGAACGACCTCGGCCTGGTCGCCGACAACCTCGCGCTGCTGACCTTCTGCGTCGGCGTCGCGGTGGTGCTGTCGGTGGGCTCGATGCTCACCGGGGTGCACCCGGGCCAGTCGCGCCTGGAGATGCCGCGCCAGCTCGCGCACTCGGTGGTGCCGATCATCCTGGGCTACATCGTGGCCCACTACCTGTCCTACTGGTTCGAGGTCGGGCAGGACACCCTGATCAAGGCCAGCGACCCGCTGACGACCGGCGCCGACTACCTCGGCACCGGCGACTGGAGCGTCAACTACTGGCTCTCCTACCACCCGACGCTGCTGGCCAACATCAAGGTGATCGCGGTCGTCCTCGGTCACGTGGTCGGCGTCATCGCCGCCCACGACCGGGCGGTCCGGCTGCTGCCGCCGCGCCACCACCTCACCGGTCAGCTCGGCATGCTGGTCGCGATGGTGTTCTTCACCGCCGGCGGGTTGTACCTGCTGTTCGCCGCCTGAGGGCGGGCGTCCCCACCCGGGTCCGGCCGCCCGCCGGGCCCGGCCGGCGGGGCTGGCGGGACTGACGCGCCGGGCGCCCGCTGCCGGGCACCGGGCCCCACAGGGTGTCGGCGAGACCGGCCACCGCCCCGGCCAGCGGTCCGTCGCCCAGCTCGACCACCGACCGTCCGGCCACCAGGGCCCGGTCGGTGGCGGCCTGGTCCTCGGGGAGGAACGTCACCGAGGCCACGTCGCCGAAGCCGCGCACCATCTGCTCGACCTCGCCGCTGGACCACCCCAGGCTCGGGCGCATCCGGTTGACCGCGACGTGCACCGGCCGACCGCCCGTCTCCTCCCCCAACTCGACCAGGCCGCGGGCCAGGCGGGCCAGCCCCACCGGGTCGGCGGTGCCGACCACCAGCAGGTCGTCGGCCTCGGCGAGCGCGGCGAGCGTCGCGGCGTTGCGCCCAGGTCGTCCGGACAGGTCCGTCGTGGGGTCCCGCTCGAGGGGGGCGCCCGTGTCGACGACGACCCGTCCGCGCTGGCGGGCGAGGTCGAGGACCTCCTCCACCACCCCGTCGCGCAGCTCGGGCCAGCGGTCTGCGCGCGGCAGGCCGGTGAGGACCTCGAGCCGGCCGCCGAGCGAGCGCAGCACCGTCGCGAAGCGCTCCTCGAGCACCCCGCTGGTCGCGAGGCGGGCCGCGGCCAGCAGACCCGAGACCTCGTCGAGCACCCCGAGCTGCTGGGCGACCGCGCCGCCCCAGGGGTCGACGTCGACGAGCAGCGTCTCCCGGGACCTCGCCGCCGACGTCGCTGCGAGGGCGGTGGCGACGGTCGTGCGGCCCGGGGCACCGGCCGGTCCCCAGACCGCCAGCACGCTCCCCGGCTCGCGAGGGGCTCCGGCGGCCGGGGCCTGCGCCGCGGCAGGGTCCTGCGGAAGGTCGTCGCGGGCGACGGTGCCGCCGACCGCGGGCCGCTCGGGGGCCAGGACCACCTCGGCCACCTCGGCGATGTCGGCCTCGGCGACCAGCGTGCGGATGCCCACCCGGGACGCGCGGGCGTGCGCCTGCTCCCCCCTCGTGCCGGCCGCGACCACGCCGATCGGCCGCACGCCGTGGCGGCGCAGCAGGTCGACCGCGGTGGCGTCGAGGCCGTGGGCCGCGAGGTCGACGAGGGCGGCCTCCGCCTGGCCGGAGGAGGCGGCGGCGAGCAGGTCGTCGACGTCGACGCACCTCTTGAGGACCACCACCCCGGCGCGGGCCCCGAGCGCGTCCATCGCGCGGGCCTCCCAGCCGGCTCCTCCGCCGGCGACGAGGACGACGGTCGAGCTCATCCGCGCACCGCCACGGAGACCAGCGGGTCGGTCAGGCTGCCGAGCAGCCCGTAGTAGCGCCCCGCGTCGTCTTCGGGCACGGCCAGGACCAGCCGGCGCAGCCCGCTGGCGGCGTACCCGTCGTCGGCTGCCGCGGCATCGAGGACGACCACGTCCTCGAGGACCGGCTCGCCGGAGTCGTGGCCGCGGTCCCCGCCGCCGCGGGCGACGAGGTAGACGTTGACCCGGCTGCCGGCGGCCACGGCCCCGGCCAGCTGCTCGGGCTCGACGGCCACGGCCAGCTGCAGCAGGTCGCTGTCGCCCCCGGCCCCCAGGGCCGCGCCCGGCACGAGCTCACCGGCGCCGACCGAGCGCTCCAGGACGGCATCGGCCGGCAGCTCCTGCGAGGTCTGGAGGTACGCCGCCAGGTCGGCCTCGTCGGCGAAGCGGACCCGCGCCGCGACCAGGTCGTCGGGTCGCAGGGGCGCGCCGGCCGGCAGCTCCGCGGCCGCCGCCCAGACCGTGACGGTGTCGTCGGCGGCCCCGACCACCCGGGCGCCGAGCAGCACCGAGCCGGCGACGACGACCACCCCCACCCACAGGCGCGGGTCGCGCCACCCGGGCGTGCGGGTGCGCGTCGCGGTGGGTGCGGAGGTGGGAGGGGCGGCTGGTGGGGTCCCGAGATCGATGGCCACGGGCGGCATCCTTCCCCGCCGTCGCCGACTCCTCACCTGCTCATCCACAGCCCGCCCGGGTCCCGCCCGCGGGCCGGACCGGAGGTGACACCATGGGCCCATGTCCGCCACTCCCCGCTTCCTCACGCTCGCCGACGTGGCGGAGGTGCTCAACACCTCGAGCGCGCAGGTCTACGCGCTGGTGCGACGCGGGGAGCTGCCGGCGATCAAGATCGGCGGGCGCGGTCAGTGGCGGGTGGAGGCGGCCCGGCTCGAGGAGTTCATCGAGCAGATGTACGCCCAGACCAAGACCTTCGTCGACGAGCACCCCTACGAGGAGGCCGAGCGCGACTAGCGCTCCGCGGCCCCGTGCGGCCCGCCACGGCGGGGAGGCCGGTCAGCCGACCTGCCCGCGCAGCTCCACGGAGACCTGCCGCTCCTCGCCGCCGCGGCGGACCGTGAACTCGACGGTCTCCCCCGGCTGGTGGGTGCGGATGGAGACGATCAGCGCGATGCCGTCGGTGACGCGCTCGCCGTCCACGGCGGTGATCACGTCGCCCTCCTCCAGGCCGCCCTCCTCGGCGGCGCTGCCCGGGTTGACCTTCTGGATCTCCGCGCCGTCCCCCTGGGCGTTGCCGGTGCGGACCTCGGCCCCGATGATCGGGTACTGCGCCTCGCCGGTGCGCAGGATCTGGTCGGCGGTGATGCGCACCTGCTCCACCGGGATCGCGAAGCCCACGCCGATGTTGCCCGCCTCGGCACCGAACCCGCCGCCCGTCGTGGCGATCGCCGAGTTCACCCCGACCACCTCGCCGAGCAGGTTGACCAGCGGGCCGCCGGAGTTGCCGGGGTTGATCGCGGCATCGGTCTGGACGGCGTTGATGTAGGAGGTGTCGGAGTCCGGGTCGCCGGTCGTGACCGGACGCTGCAGCGCCGAGACGATGCCCGCGGTCACGGTGGAGGACAGCCCCAGCGGCGAGCCGATCGCGACCACGGTCTCGCCGACGCGCAGCCGGCTCGACGCGCCCAGGGCGGTCGGCTCGAACTCGCCGGCCATCTCCTCGGCGACCAGCACCGCCAGGTCGTAGACCGCGGAGCGACCGACCACGCTGGCGTCGTAGCGGTTGCCCTCCTGGTCGACGACCTGGATGCGGCCGTCGTCCTGGGCGGCCTCGGCCACCACGTGGTTGTTGGTGACGACGTGACCCTGGCGGTCGAGGACGAATCCCGACCCCGTGGCGCCACGGTCGTCACCGCCGTACGCCGCGATGATCTGGACGGTGCTGGGCAGCAGCTCGGCCGCGACGTTGGCGATGGTGCCGTCCTCGGGGGCCAACGGGGCCTCGGTCGCGGTGTCGACGCCGAAGAGACCGTCGCGGACGATCCCCTGGCGCTCCCCGCCCGCCTCGTCGACCAGCCGGAACCCGGCGGCGCCGACGACCCCGCCGACGACGCCCACGACCAGCGCGAGCATCGCGACGACCGGCCACACCCACCCGGCCACGCGGGCCGAGGGAGCGGCGTGGCGGGGTGCGGCCGGCGGCTGGCCCGGAGCGGGGTAGCCCCACGGACCGGGGGCCTGCGGCGGCACGACCGGCTGCGGCCGGGTGACCTGGGTCCAGTCGTCCACGGGCTGCTGCGACACCGACGCCTGCTCGCGGGTGGCGGCGTCCGGGTGCCCGTCCGCGTCGGCGGCGGGGGCGTCCTGGTGCTCCGGGTGGTCCGGGTCGTGCTGGCTCACCGCCCCATCATCCCCGACGGCCGGTAGCCCGGTCGGAGGGTGTCAGGGCCAGGTGTCAGGGCCGGGTCTGGCGCCCGGCCGGCAGCAGGCCACCGCCGGTGCTGGGCGGGGTGAGGTTGGCGACCGGTGCGCGCCGGTCCACGGTGGGTGCGTCGGCCGGTGCGGCACCCAGGGCGAGGACACCCATGACGGCCATCCCGGCGGCTCCGCCGACCCCGGCGGCGACCGCCCCGACGCGCCGGGGACGCGAGGTCGTGCCGAACCCGGGGGCCGGCACGGTCGAGGGGTAGGTCGGCTCGCAGGCCACGGTCTGCGCCCCGAGCAGGGCGCCCTTGAGGTGGGCGGGGGCCTGCGTGCGGTCGGGGGCCCCCAGCCCGGAGAGCCGGGTCTTGACCCAGCCCTCGCGCTCGACCAGGTCGCGGCACAGGTGGCAGCCGTGGACGTGCGCCCACAGGCGCTCGGCCTCCGCCGCGGGCAGCTGGCCGTCGAGGAGGGCGCTCGTGCGTGTCCCGAGGTGACCGATCACGGGCGGGTCGCCTCCTGCAGGGCGACCGACGGGCCGGCGTACCGCTCGCGACCGGCGGCGGGGGCGCGGTGCGCCAGGGCCTGGCGCAGCATCGCGCGGCCGCGGTGGATGCGGGAGCGGACGGTGCCGAGCTTGGCGTCGAGGATCGTGGCGATCTCCTCGTAGGTCAGCCCCTCGACGTCGCAGAGCACCACGGCGGCGCGGAAGTCCGGCGGGAGCGTCGCCAGGGCGGCCTCGACGTCGTCGTCGAAGCGCTGGTCGGCGTAGGCGGCCTCCGGCGCCGGCGAGGCGCTGGTCAGGCGGTCGGCGCGCTCGTCGGAGAGGGCGTCGAAGCGGATGCGCTGCTTGCGGCGCGCCTGGTCGAGGAAGAGGTTGGTGGTGATGCGGTGCAGCCAGCCCTCGAAGGTGCCGGGGGTGTAGGTGTGCAGGGAGCGGAAGACGCGGACGAAGACCTCCTGGGTGAGGTCCTCGGCGTCGTGGCGGTCGCCGGTGAGGCGGTAGGCGAGGCGGTAGACGCGGTCGGAGTGCTCCTCGACGATCCGCTCCCAGGACAGGTCCTGGCCGTGCTCTTGGGCGTGGCCCTGCTGGCCCTTCTGGTCGGCCTGCTGGTGTGCCGCCTTCTCCGCCACCGCGCTCCCCCTCGACAGGTACCTGCCTCGCATGCTGGCTCCTCACGGTAGGGACGGCGGCTGAGAGGAGGCTGTGAGCACCCCACTCGTTCTCTGAGGGTCCCAACGGACGGCGAGCGGCCGGTGTTCCCGCGGTCCGTCCGTCCGCCCGAGGAGGCCGTCATCACCACGCCGATCAACGCGACCAGCTGGACCTACAGCGAGGAGTTCGTCGCCGAGGACGACGTGCTCGCCTCCGCGCGCGCCCGCGCCGAGGAGATGGGCGTCGTGCCGATCAGCCCCGGCGGCGGCGCGGCCCTGCGCTTCCTTGCCTCGGTGCTCGACGCCCGCGCGGTGGTCGAGATCGGCACCGGCACCGGGGTCTCCGGGCTGTGGATGCTGCGCGGCATGCGCGCCGACGGCGTCCTGACGACCGTCGACATCGAGGCCGAGCACCAGCGGCTGGCCCGCGAGGGCTACTCCGAGGCCGGCGTGCCCTCCCAGCGGGTCCGCACCATCGCCGGCGCCGCGCTCGACGTGCTGCCGCGCCTGACCGACGGCCACTACGACCTGGTCTTCTGCGACGGCGACAAGCGCGAGTACGCCGCCTACCTCTCCGAGGCCCTGCGCCTGCTGCGCCCCGGCGGCGTGGTGGCCTTCGACAACGCGCTGTGGCACGACCGCGTCGCCGACCCGAGCCGCCGCGACGAGGAGACCGTCGCCATCCGCGAGCTCAACCGCACCGTCGCCGAGCACGAGAGCCTGCTCAGCGTGCTGCTGCCCGTCGGCGACGGGCTGCTGGCTGCGAAGAAGGTCTGGGTCCCCGAGACCGACTGAGGGGCCCGAGCGGGGTTACTCCGCATTCCATTTCCTGCTTACTGCGCAGTAAGCAGGAAAGGGGATTCGTCGTAACCCGGTCCGGCCGGCCCTCAGCGCTCGCCGCGGGCGGTGGGCGTGAGGGCGTCCCAGCCCTCGGCGACGGCGACGAGCTCCCAGGGCTCGACGAGGACGGGCGGGGCACCGACGATGCGGGATCCAGGCGCGTCGGTCATGGTGGCCTCGAACTCCGCCTGGAACGCCTCGCGGTCGGCGAGCGTCGCGAAGACGTAGGTCCCCTCGAACCACTCCCCGCGCCGCATCCGCCACACCTTCTGGCGCAGCCCGGACATGCCGGTGAAGCGCGCGTGCGAGGTCGTCTCGACGTACGCCGCCAGGTCCTCGGCCACGGAGTCCGGCAGCCCCTCCAGGGACCACCGCACGCTGAGGCCGATCACGCGTCAGTCCCGATGCCGGCGAGCGGCTCGTCGGAGCCCAGCCAGGTCAGCAGCGCCCGTGCACCGAAGCCGGTCGGGCCCGCGGTCCACTCGAAGCTCTCCGAGGGCGAGTCGCCCACGGACGCGACGTCGAGGTGGGCCCACGGCACGTCACCGGTGAAGTGCTGCAGGAACAGCGCCGCGGTGATGGCGCCGGGACCACCGCCGGCGTTGTCGGCGTCGGCGACCTTGGAGGAGATGCGCTCCTCGTAGACCGAGGCCAGCGGGAAGCGCCACATCCGCTCGCCGGACCGGGTGCCGGCGTCGTTGATGGCGGAGGCCAGGCCCTCGTGGTCGGCGAAGAAGCCGCCGGTGCGCTGGCCCAGCGCGACCTTGATCGCCCCGGTCAGCGTCGCCACGTCGACCAGCGCCGCGGGGGCGAGCTCGGCGACGGCGTACGCGAGGGCGTCGGCCATGACCAGGCGTCCCTCGGCGTCGGTGTTGGTGACCTCGGTGGTGCGCCCGCCGTAGTGGCGCAGCACGTCACCGGGGCGCATCGAGGAGCCGGAGACGGCGTTCTCGGCGCAGGCCAGCAGGCCGACGACCTTGACCGGGCAGCCGACCGTCTCGAGGGCGGCCATCACCGAGAGCACCACGGCGGCGCCGGTCATGTCGCGCTTCATGGTGGTCATGCCCTCGGCCGGCTTGATGGACAGACCGCCGGTGTCGAAGGTGATGCCCTTGCCGACCAGCACGACCGTCGGCGTCCTCCGGTTGGCCTTGCGCGGGGTGTAGTCGAGGCGGACCAGGCGCGGCGGGGTCGCGGACCCCTGCCCGACGCCGATGATGCCGCCGAACCCCTCGGCCGCCAGCTGCTGCTCGTCCCACACGCGGTAGGCCAGCCCGGCCTCCTCGGCGACCAGGCGGGCCTGCTCGGCCAGCCAGGGCGGGTTCTTCAGGTTGGAGGGCACGGTCGCGAGCAGCCGCGCGCGCCACCCGGCACCACCGAGCGCGAGCCCGCGCTCGAGGGCGGGACGCCGGTCCTCGGCACAGCCGGTCAGGACGATCCGCGCCACCGGGGCGGACTCGGGGCGCTCCTGCGAGCGCCACGAGAAGGAGAAGGAGCCCAGCACCGCGCCCACGACGAAGGCCTCGAGGCCCGCGTCGTCGGTCAGCGACGCGATGGAGGTCGCGACGCTGCTGCGCCCAACGGTGGCGCGGGCCAGGGCGGCACCGGCGCGCCGCAGCGCGTCGGTCCCCTGGTCGCCGACACCGACGAGGAACACCCAGCGCAGGTCGGCGTTCGTCGGGCCGCCGAGCGGCACCGGGAACCGGACCACCTCACCGACCTTGCCGGTGGCCTTCTCGGCCTCCAGCAGCGCCAGCAGGTCGGCGCCGAGCTGCTCGGAGAGCTCCTCCGAGGGGGACGCGCATGACGATGCCGCGCCCTTCCTTCGTGACCTCCAGCGGACCGTCGCCCGTCCGCGGCTTCATCGCCGCCATCGCGCACCTCTTCCCTCGTCGTGAAGCCCCGTGGGGCCTCATGGGCACCGGACACGTGCCTCCGGAAGCCCGGACCACGCGTGGATGACCATTATCCCCCACACCGACGGTGATCGGGAGCACAGGGGTCCTGCGACATGCGGCAGACTCGCGCCCATGACCAGCCAGACCCCCAGTGAGACCACCGGCCAGCTCACCTCCGGACCCGTCCTGCTCGACGTCTCCGACGGCGTCGCGACCATCACCCTCAACCGCCCCGAGGCCATGAACAGTCTCGACATCGCGACCAAGGAGATCCTCGTCGAGGTCGTGCGCCAGGTCTCCGAGGACCCCTCGGTGCGCTGCGTGGTGCTCACCGGCACCGGCCGTGCCTTCTGCACCGGCCAGGATCTCAAGGAGCACATCAACCTGCTCGAGACCGGTGGCAGCGACCAGCTCTTCACCACCGTCGAGAAGCACTACAACCCGATCGTCTCGACGATCATGGCGATGGACAAGCCGGTCATCGCCGCGGTCAACGGCGTCGCCGCCGGCGCCGGCGCGAGCCTGGCGATGGCCTGCGACCTGCGGGTCGTCGCCGACACGGCCGGCTTCAACCTGGCCTTCGCGGGCGTGGCGCTTTCGTGCGACACCGGCGCGAGCATCAGCCTGCCGCTGCTCGTGGGCCGCGCCAAGGCGATCGAGCTGCTCTACTTCCCGCGCACCGTGCCCGCGGCCGAGGCCCTCGAGATCGGCCTCGCGACGACCATCGTCTCCCCCGACGACCTGGCCGGCGAGGTCGCCACGCTGGCCGCCCGGCTCGCGGCCGGCCCCACGCGTGCCTACGGCGCGATGCGCCGCTCGGTGACGTACGCCGCCGGGCACGACACCGACGAGGCCCTGGAGTTCGAGCGGCAGATGATGAATTCCACCGGCGCCACCGACGACCACCGGGCGGCCGTCGCCGCCTTCGTGGCCAAGGAGAAGCCGGTCTTCACCGGCCGCTGAGCGTCGGCGACTCGGACGGCGACCCGGACGGCGACCCGGACGGCGACCCGGACGGCGACGCCGACGCCGTCGGCGTCGGCGTCGGCGACGGCGTCGGCGTCGGCGTGGGCTCGGGAGTGGGTGTGGGCATCGGACCCCAGGCGTAGTCGCCGGGCTCGGCGCCGATCACCTTCAGGATGCGCCGGGCGAAGGTGGTGCGCAGGTAGCGCCGCCCCGGCTTCGGGCCCAGCTCCACGGTCAGCGCCGACCCCGTGAACCGGTGGTTGAACCAGCCGGTCATGGTGCCGTGGCAGACCCCGCCGCAGTCGAAGGTCTTGCGGGGCAGTCGCAGGATGCGGGCCACCCGCTCGGCGTACGTCCGGTCCTTGGTGTCGGTGTCCACGCCGTGCAGCGGCTGGTGGAAGCTGAGGATCCGGTCGGGCTGCACGCGGCGCAGGAAGCGCATCACCGCACGGGTCTCGGGCTCGGAGCCGGGGCGCGGGCCGGACTCGTAGTTGCCGTCGAGGTCGGCCCACCGGTAGGGGAAGTTGCGGTTGAGGTCGACGCCGCGGGCGTTCTTGCGGGTGCCCGCGGCGATGCCGTCGGGGTTGTAGGTCGGGATCACCCACACCTCTGCGCCGACCAGCGGGTCGCCGTCCTTGATCGACCACAGCGCGGGGCGGGTGCGCGGCTCGTTGCCGTGCATGGCGCCGATCAGCACCACGGTCGGCACGCCGTTGTCGGCCGGCTCACCGAGGCGGTAGGCGTAGATCGGCCTGCCGCGGACCGACTCGCCGAGCGTGACGGTCTGGACGACCGCCGGCTTCCGCGGGGCCGCGGCGGCCTCGAGGGGCGCGAGGTGCGCACCGAGGGGTACGACGGTGGCCAGCAGCCCCAGGGCCGAGACGCCCGCGAGCGCGGCCCGGCCGGTGCTCGGGCCGGTCGCCATCAGACCGCGGCCGTCCAGTAGGCCCAGGTGAAGACGGCGACGCCGACGACCATCCCGAGGTGTGCGAGCAGCGAGAGCCCCGGTCCGGAGGACCAGGTGTCCTCGGCCGCCGCGACGGCGTGCCGGCCCTTGGAGGGCAGCCAGCGCACGAGGATCATCAGGCCGGCGATCGCGACGCCCCACCACAGGCCGAGCGCCACGACCCCGACCAGCGGGTCACCGCTGGGGGTGTCCTCCGGAGAGACCAGGAAGACCATCCAGACGACCAGCGCCAGGGCACCGAGCACGGTGTGGGCCATCAGCCAGGCCGAGCCGACGTCGACGCGGGTCGCCCCGCCACCGCCTCCCAGGCGGAGCCGGGTCAGCGCGACGACGACCGCCGCGAGACCGGTGAGGACGTAGACGACGACGGCGACGGACACGCGGGTGAGTGTGCCTCACTCCTCGCCCGTGGCGCCACGACCCTCCGACTCGGGGGCGCGTGCCGCCTGCTCCTCGGCGAGCCGGGCGAGCAGGGCGTCGACCTCGCTCATCCGGTAGCCGCGCAGCGCGACCGAGAACCGGACCCGTCGCAGGTCCTCGGGCCCCAAAGGCCGGTCGGCGGGGACCTCGGCGTCCGGGCGGTCGCCGTACTCCTGCGCCAGCGGGGTGCCCATGCCGGCGGCGACGACGGCGACCCCGCCGAGCAGCAGCACGGCCAGGATCGCGAACAGCCACATCATCCGGCTCGGTCCTCCTGCTCGCGGGCGGCGACCATGAGCGCCACCGCCTCGTCGACGTCGTCGGTCAGCACCATCATGTCGAGGTCGGACTGCGAGATCTTGCCCTCGGCCAGCTGCGTGTCGCGCATCCAGTCCAGCAGGCCGCTCCAGTAGGCGGTGCCGAGCAGCACGATCGGGAACTGCGTGACCTTGCGGGTCTGCGAGAGCGTGAGCGCCTCGAAGAGCTCGTCGAGGGTGCCGACGCCGCCGGGGAGGACGATGTAGCCCTGGGAGTACTTCACGAACATCGTCTTGCGCACGAAGAAGTAGCGGAAGTTGATGCCGACGTCGACCCAGTCGTTGAGGCCGGACTCGAAGGGCAGCTCGATGCCGAGCCCGACGCTGACGCCGCCGGCCTGGCTGGCGCCGCGGTTGGCGGCCTCCATGGCGCCGGGGCCACCGCCGGTGACGACCGCGAAGCCGGCCTCGACCAGCTTGCGCCCGACCTCCTCGGCCTGGGCGAAGGACGGCTCGTCGGGCGTGGTGCGCGCCGACCCGAAGACCGCCACCGCCGAGCCGAGCTCGGCGAGCTGGCCGAAGCCCTCGACGAACTCGGCCTGGATGCGCAGCACCCGCCACGGGTCGGTGTGGACCCAGTCGTGCGGGCCGCGGCTGTCCAGCAGCCGCTGGTCGGTCGTGGTCGTCTCGACCTGGTCGCGGCGCAGCCGGACCGGCCCCTTGAACCGGCTCGGCCGGCCCTTCTCGTCACGCCAGCCCATCGGTGAGCCATCCCCTCAACGTCGTCGCGCAGGTCTCGATGTCGGAGATCCTGACGTGCTCGTCGGCCTTGTGGGCGAACAACGGGTCACCCGGTCCGTAGTTGACCGCCGGGATGCCCAGCGAGGTGAAGCGCGCGACGTCGGTCCAGCCGAACTTCGGCGCCACCTTGCCGCCGGTCGCCTCGACGAACGCCGCGGCCGCCGGCCGGTCCAGGCCGGGCAGCGCGCCGGGCGCCAGGTCGGTGAGGCGGACGTCGTACGGCGCGAAGAACTCGGTCACGAACGCCACCGCCTCGTCGGTCGACCGGTCGGGTGCGAAGCGGAAGTTGACCTCCACGACGCACTCGTCGGGGACGACGTTGCCGGCCACTCCCCCGTGGATGCGCACGGCGTTGAGGCCCTCGTGGTACTCCAGCCCGTCGATGACCGGGCGGCGCGGCTCGTAGGCCTGCAGCCGCGCCAGCACGTCGGTGGCGGCGTGGATGGCGTTGACGCCCTTCCAGGAGCGGGCCGAGTGCGCACGCTCACCGGTGGTGGTGACCTCGACGCGCAGGGTGCCCTGGCAGCCGGCCTCGACGCCGGCGTTGGAGGGCTCCATGAGGATCGCGAAGTCGGCCGCGAGCAGGTCGGGCTCGCGCTCGGCGAGGTGCTTGAGGCCGTTGTAGCGCTCCTCGACCTCCTCGGCCTCGTAGAGCACGTAGGTGACGTCGCGGACCGGCTCGGGCACGGTGGCGGCGAGGTGGAGCAGGACGGCGTCGCCGCCCTTCATGTCGCAGGTGCCGCAGCCGTGCAGGATGCCGGCCTCCTCGTCGAGGCGGCTGGGCAGGTTGTCGTTGACCGGGACGGTGTCGAGGTGCCCGGCGATGACGACACGCTCGTCGCGGCCGAGGTCGGTGCGCGCCACGATCGTGTGGGCGCGACGGGTCACCTCCAGGTGCGGGTGCGTGCGCAGCGCGGCCTCGACGGCGTCGGCGATGCGGCCCTCGTCGTGGCTGACGGACTCGATGTCCACCAGGTGCCGGGTGAGCGTGACCGGGTCGACGGCCAGGTCGAGCAGCGGGGCGTCTGAGGTCATGGGGAGAGTCAAGCAGCCCCGTGGCTCCCGCCCCGGCCCGACCTGCGGAGGACCGCTGACTGGACAGGTGTCCAGAAACCTCTTCCCAGGAACTGGAACACGTTCTAGTGTGCTCGCATGCGCAACGGACTCGTCCTGTTCACTTCCGACCGCGGCATCCGGCCGGCCGACCTCGCCGTCGCCGCCGAGGAGCGGGGCTTCGACACCTTCTACGTGCCCGAGCACACCCACATCCCGGTCAGGCGGACCGCTGCCCACCCCGGCACCAAGGACGAGACGCTCCCCGACGACCGCTACCTGCGCACGCTCGACCCCTGGGTCTCGCTGGCCACCGTCGCCGCGCGGACCTCGCGGATCAAGCTGTCCACCGCGGTCGCGCTGCCGGTCGAGTCCGACCCGATCACGCTGGCCAAGACCATCGCCACCCTCGACCACCTCTCCGGCGGCCGGGTCGAGATCGGCGCCGGCTTCGGCTGGAACACCGACGAGCTCGCCGACCACCACGTGCCTGCGGAGAAGCGCCGCACCGTGCTGCGGGAGTACGTCGAGGCGATGCGCGCCTTGTGGACGCAGGAGGAGGCGTCGTACGACGGGGAGTTCGTGCAGTTCGGCCCCTCCTGGGCCTACCCCAAGCCGGCCGCGCACATCCCGCTGATCATCGGCGCCGGCGGCGGACCCAAGACCTTCAAGTGGATCTCCGAGAACGCCGACGGCTGGATGACCACGCCGACCCAGAAGGACATCTCCGGCCAGATCGACCACCTCAAGGCCGCGTGGGCCGAGGCGGGTCGCGAGGGCATGCCCGACATCCGCATCCTCATCGCGTTCAAGCCCGAGCCCGACGACCTGATGCGCTGGGCCGAGCAGGGCGTCAGGCCCCTGAGCGGGCGCCATGGCGCCCGCTCAGGGGCACGACTCACCCCCGCGTCAGGCCTTGGCGACCTGGACGCTCAGCTCGTCGGCGTCCTCGGTGCTCACCGAGGTCGCCAGCGTCTCCTCGGCGACCATCGCCTCGTGCGCGGCGACGGCGGCCTGCACATCGGCTGGGCCGCCGACGACCAGGCTGATCCGGTCGGAGACCTCGAGGCCGGCGTCCTTGCGCGCCTGCTGGACCGCGCGGACGACGTCGCGGGCGAGGCCCTCCGCGGCCAGCTCGGGGGTGATCTCGCAGTCGAGCACGACGAACCCGCCGCCGGGCAGCATGCCGACCGCGGTGCTGTCGTCGGCCGCACCGGCGACGGTCTCGAGGGTGTACTCCCCCTCGACCAGCGCCAGGCCGCCGGCGGTCACGGTGCCGTCCTCGGCCACCGACCAGTCACCGGACTTCGAGCCCTTGATGGCGTGCTGCACGTCCTTGCCCAGACGCGGCCCGGCGGCACGGGCGTTGACGGTGAGCTTCTGCTCCACGCCGTAGGCCGCAGCCTCGTCCGCGTCCGCGGCGAGCAGCCGCACCGCCTTCACGTTCACCTCGTCGGCCACGATCGACTCGAAGCCCTCGAGCCCGGACAGGTCGGCGACGACCACGGTGAGCGTGGCCAGCGGCAGCCGGTTGCGCAGCGAGCGTGCCTTGCGCAGTGCCGAGGTGGCCGAGCAGACCTCGCGGACGGTGTCCATCGCCGCGACGAGCGCGTCGTCGGCGGGGAGCCGGTCGGCGGCCGGGTAGTCGGCCAGGTGCACCGAGCGACCGCCGGTCAGGCCCCGCCAGATCTCCTCGGTGGTCAGCGGCAGCAGCGGGGCGGTGGCGCGGCAGACGGTCTCCAGCACCGTGAACAGCGTCGCGAACGCCTGGGCGTCCTCGTCCCAGAAGCGGTCGCGGGAGCGACGGATGTACCAGTTGGTGAGCACGTCGAGGAAGCCGCGCGTGAGCTCGCAGGCGTCGGCCACGGCGTAGGAGTCCAGCGCCCCGGTCATGTCCGCGACGTAGTCACGGCACTTGGCCAGCAGGTAGCGGTCCAGCGGGTCGGTGGAGTCCGTCGACCCCTCGACGTCGACACCCGCACCGCCGTCGGCGGCGTTGGCGTAGAGCTGGAAGAAGTACCAGCTGTTCCACAGCGGGATCATCACCTGGCGCACCGAGTCGCGGATCCCCTGCTCGGTGACGATGAGGTTGCCGCCGCGCAGGATCGGACTGGCCATGAGGAACCAGCGCATCGCGTCGGCGCCGTCGCGGTCGAAGACCTCGCGGACGTCGGGGTAGTTGCGCAGGCTCTTGGACATCTTGTTGCCGTCGGAGCCGAGCACGATGCCGTGGCTGATGCAGTTCTCGAAGGCCGGCTTGTCGAAGAGCGCGGTGGCGAGGATGTGCAGCGTGTAGAACCAGCCGCGGGTCTGGCCGATGTACTCGACGATGAAGTCGGCCGGGAAGTGCGCGTCCTTGCCGGCGGTGCCGGCGAACCAGTCGGCGTTCTCGAACGGGTAGTGCACCTGGGCGTAGGACATCGACCCGGAGTCGAACCAGACGTCGAGGACGTCGGGCACGCGCCGCATCATCGACTTGCCCTCCTCGATCGAGCGGGGGTCGTCGGGGTTGGGGCGCACCAGGTCGTCGACGTACGGGCGGTGCAGGTCGGGCTCGCCGTCGGCGTTGCGCGGGAGCGTGCCGAAGTCGCGCTCGATCTCCTCGAAGGAGCCGTAGACGTCGATGCGCGGGTAGGCCTCGTCGTCGGACTTCCACACCGGCACCGGGCTGCCCCAGAAGCGGTTGCGGGTGATCGACCAGTCCCGGGCGTTCTCCAGCCAGCGGCCGAACTGGCCGTCCTGGATGTGCCCGGGCACCCAGTTGATCTCCTGGTTGAGCTCGAGCATCCGCTGCTTGATCGCGGTGACCTCGACGAACCACGACGAGACGCCCTTGTAGATCAGGGGCTCGCGGCAGCGCCAGCAGTGCGGGTAGGAGTGGTCGTAGGTCTCGCGGCGCAGCAGGATCGTGCCGGGGGTGACCGAGCCGGTCTCGCCCTCGCCCCGGGTCGTGGCCTTGAGGTGGTCGATGATCTGCAGGTTGGCGTCGAAGACCCGCAGGCCGGCGTAGTCGTTGACGGGGTGGGTGAAGCGGCCGTCCTTGCCGACCGGCATGACCGCCTCGATGCCCTCGCGGTCGGTGACCTCCTTGTCGACCTCACCGAAGGCGCCGGCGGTGTGCACGAGGCCGACACCGTCGGTGGTGGTGACGGCGTCGTCGGCGGCGACGACGCGGAACGCACGACCGAACTCCTCGCCGGCGTGGTCGGCGTAGTAGGAGAACGGCGGGTCGTAGGTGCGGCCGACCAGCTGGGCGCCGGTGTAGCGCCCCAGGACGGTCGGCTCGTCGGCGTCGGGGAAGAGCTCGCGCTTGTACGCCGTCAGCCGGGCCTCGGCGACGACGTACTTCGCCTTCTGGTCAGTCCCCGGCACGGGGCCCTCGACGACCACGTAGTCGATCTCGGAGCCGACCATCACGGCCAGGTGGCTGGGCAGGGTCCACGGGGTGGTCGTCCAGACGAGCAGGTGGGCGCCGTCGAGCACCTCGTCCTCGCCAGTCGCGTGCATCCGCAGGCCGACGGTGACCGCCGGGTCCTGGACCTGCTTGTAGACGTCGTCGTCCATCCGCAGCTCGTGGTTGGACAGCGGCGTCTCGTCGTTCCAGCAGTAGGGCAGGACGCGGAAGCCCTCGTAGACCAGGCCCTTGTCCCACAGCGACTTGAACGCCCAGATGACCGACTCCATGTAGTCGGGGTTCATCGTCTTGTAGTCGTGGTCGAAGTCGACCCAGCGGGCCTGGCGGGTGACGTAGTCGCGCCACTCGCCGGTGTACTTCATGACCGACTCACGGCAGGCGTCGTTGAACTTCTCGATGCCCAGCTCGACGATCTCGTCGGTGGTCTTGATGCCGTTGAGGCGCATCGCCTCGAGCTCGGCGGGCAGGCCGTGGGTGTCCCAGCCGAAGCGGCGCTCGACGCGCTTGCCGCGCATCGTCTGGTAGCGCGGGACGAGGTCCTTGACGTAGCCGGTGAGCAGGTGGCCGTAGTGCGGCAGGCCGTTGGCGAACGGCGGGCCGTCGTAGAAGACGAACTCGTTCTCGCCGCGCTCGCCCGGGTCGCGCTGGTCGATCGAGGCCTGGAAGGTGCCGTCGGCGGCCCAGTAGGCCAGCACCCGCTCCTCGATCTCGGGGAAGCGCGGGCTGCTGGGGACCGACGTGGCGTCGGTGTGGGAGACCTTCGGGTAGGTCATCGCTGGCTCCTGGCTCGTCTGCTGGGGACTCCTCACCCAGGGACGACCCTCGCGGACCGCGGTACCACCCTGCTTGTGGTCCCGACGGTCGAGCTTGTCGAGACCACCACTCGTTCACGGCTGTGACGGGCCTACCCGTCCGGTTCTAGTAGGCGGTCTCCCGCCGTTCTTCCGGAGGCTCGCCGCTGATGACGGCTCAGACGCCTGTGCACCGATCGTACGGCGCGTCCGGCTCGAAGCGGAAATGGGTTCCGCTCAGGCATCCAGCCATGCGAGCACCCGCACGGCCACCTGCTCCGGGGAGAGGTCGGTGTTGTCGATGCGCAGGTGCCGGTGCTCGGCGATGACGGCGTCGGCGGGGCTGGGCCGGTCAGGGTCGGTGTTCATCCGCTCGCGGTCCATCTCCACGACGTGGCGCTGCGACCACTCGAGGTCGCTCTTGGAGGGCTTGGCGGCGACCCGGTCGGCGCCGGTGTTGCGGACCAACCGCGTCTCCAGCCCCGCGTGCAGCTCGACGAACGAGACCCGCAGCCCGCGGTCGGCGTACGGCGCGACGAAGCGGCGCACGTAGTCGGCGTCCTCGGGCAGGTCGACGCCCCACACGAACGTGGCCACCAACCGCATGCCGGTGGCGGCTGCCTCCTCGACGACCTCGCGCCGCCACGCCTCCTTGAGCCGCTCGAAGCCGGGGTGCCCGAAGCCGAAGACCTCGGCAAGCGGCTCGATGACGTGGTGGTTGTGGAAGAGCCGGAAGTCCGATGAGGCCGCGATCGCGCGCCCCACGGTCATCTTGCCGACCGCCGGCGGGCCGATGACGACGAGCAGCTCTCCCGAGGACATGCGCGGAGGCTAGGCCTCACGCCCGCCGCCGCACCACCGGTTTGCGACCGGGCTACCCCTCGTAGACGTCGCGACGGTGGCCGAGCCGCAGCACCAGGACGAGCAGGACGCCATCGTCGACTGTGTAGATGACGCGCCAGTCGCCGATCCGGACGCGGTAGCCCGGACGACCGCGCAGCTGACGGGAAGCCGGCGGGCGTGGGTCGAGGGCCAGCAGCTCGATGGCACCTTGGACGCGGCGGACGGTGGGAGGGTCGAGCTTGCGGAGCTGGCGAGTGGCGCTGGGGGTGATGTCGACGCGGCAGCGCCGCGCGTCGGCCCTGGGCTCAGGTCCAGCCAAGGTCGACCTTCACCTGCTCCCACGGGATGGCGTCGCCGGCCTCGGCCATCGCGGCGTCAAAGGCCTCGACGTCCTCGAGCTCCTCCTCCGCATCGAGCAGTTGGTCGTAGCGCTCGGGGCTGACCACGACCGCGACCGGACGGCCGTGGCGCAGCAGCGTCACCGCCTCGGTCGCCGACTGCGCCAGCACTGCGGGCAGCTGGTCGCGGGCTGCGCTGACGGGGACGGAGGCCATGCTCGGATCGTACGGAACGGCTCCAGATTCGTACAGATGTCCTCCACAGGTCCGTGGTTGGGTGCGTCCATGAGCGACATGTGGCTGCCCCACGACGAGGACCCGCGGATGCAGGCCGGCCCGACCCGGGGCGAGAAGGAGACGGTGCTTGGCTACCTCGAGCACTACCGCGCCACGCTGGAACTCAAGTGCGGCGGCCTCTCCCCCGCCCAGCTGGCCACCGCCTCGGTCCCGCCGTCGCGGATGTCCTTGCTGGGGATGGTGCGCCACCTGACCCGCGTCGAGCACCACTGGGCGCGGCGGGTGATGGAGGGCGAGACCGGGCTGGAGCGGCTCTTCCAGTCCGAGGACGCGGGGTTCGCGCTCCCCGAGGTCGTCGAGGCGGCGTACGTCGACGAGGCCTGGGCCCGCTGGCGCGACGAGGTCGCGCACGCCCGGTCGGTGGCCGACGACCTGGCGATGGACGTGCTGGTCGAGGTGCACGGCGAGCGGATCGAGGTGCGCGACGTGCTGGTGCACCTGGTGGAGGAGTACGCCAGGCACCTGGGACACGTCGACCTGCTGCGCGAGTGCCTGGACGGGCGGGTCGGGCAGTGACTGCGGCGTCCTAGGGTGGAGCCCGTGAGTACTCCGACCTCTGCCTGGGCCCACGGACTGGCCACCGTCTCGACCGACTCCGCCACCGAGGGCAGCGTCCTGGACGTCTGGTTCCCCCACCCCCACCTCGGCGAGCGGCCGGCCGACGACGAGGCTCCGCGCGAGCTGGTCGAGGCCGTCGGCAGCGACCACGCCCGGCGCATCCGCCGCGAGGTCGTGACCGTCGAGATCGCCGACCTGGCCGCCGCGCCCACCACCACCGCGGAGGTGTGGCTGCGCCTGCACCTGCTCTCCCACCGTCTGGTGGCGCCGCACGGCCAGTCGCTGGAGGGCATCTTCGGCCTGCTCACCAACGTCGTGTGGACCTCGCTCGGCCCGTGCGCGGTCGAGGGCTTCGAGGACACCCGCGCGCGGATGCGGATGCACGGCCAGCACGTGGCGGTCTACGGCATCGACAAGTTCCCGCGGATGACCGACTACGTCGTCCCCACCGGCGTGCGCATCGCCGACGCCGACCGCGTGCGCCTGGGCGCTCACCTCGCCGAGGGCACCACCGTCATGCACGAGGGCTTCGTGAACTTCAACGCCGGCACGCTCGGCAGCTCGATGGTCGAGGGCCGCATCTCCGCCGGTGTCGTCGTGGGCGACGGCTCCGACGTGGGCGGTGGCTCCTCGATCATGGGCACCCTCTCCGGCGGCGGCAAGCAGGTCATCTCCATCGGCGAGCGCTGCCTGCTCGGCGCCAACGCCGGCCTGGGCATCTCCCTGGGCGACGACTGCGTCGTCGAGGCCGGTTGCTACGTCACCGCCGGCACCAAGGTCACCGTCCGCGGTGTCGCGGGGGTCGAGGACGGCGCGGTCATCAAGGCCTCCGAGCTCTCCGGCGCCAGCAACGTGCTCTTCCGCCGCAACTCGGTCTCCGGTGCCGTCGAGGCCGTGCCGTGGAAGGGCGAGGGCATCGCGCTCAACGCCGACCTGCACAGAAACTGACCGTCCCGGCCGGGTGGTCGAGCAGCGAGCGCCAGCGAGCGGGCGTCGAGACCACTTGGCCCACCCCCGGAGGATGGGGGCGTGAACCCCGCGAGCAAGGCCGTCGGCGCCCTCCTGGCCCTCGGGCTGGTGGTCGCCACGGCCGTGGGCGGATGGTACGTCGTCCGCGAGATCGGCCCCGGGTTCCTCCCCGACCGGTGCGAGGCGACGGTCGGTGACCTGACCGTCGAGCTCACCCCGGAGCAGGCCGAGAACGCCGCACTGATCGCGGCCATCGGCGTACGACGCGGGCTGCCGGCGCGGGCGGTGTCGATCGCGCTCGCCACGGCCTACCAGGAGTCCGGGCTGCGCAACCTGACCACCGGCGACCGCGACTCGCTGGGGCTGTTCCAGCAGCGGCCCTCGCAGGGCTGGGGCACCAAGCGCGAGGTGAGCGACCCGGTCCACGCGACCAACGCGTTCTACGACGCGCTCGTGGAGGTCGACGGATACCGCGACCTGCCGATCACCGAGGCCGCCCAGGCGGTCCAGCGCTCGGCGTTCCCCGACGCCTACGCCGACCACGAGGACGACGCCAGGGCGCTGGCCAGCGCCCTGACCGGCAACTCGCGCGGCGCTTTCCACTGCGAGGTGCCCGGCTCCGCCGAGGCCGCCTCCGCGCAGCTGGGCGCCAACGGCCTCACCCCGCGGGCGGAGGACGTGCGTGCTGAGGCCGTGGCGGTGTTCGGACCGCTGTCGCTGGGCGGGTTCGCGCCGGGCGGCGTGCGCGACGGGCACATCCCCGGGTCGACGCACTACGACGGCCGCGCGGTCGACATCTTCTTCCGGCCGGTCGACGACGCGAGCAGGACCCGCGGCTGGGCCGTGGCGTCGTACCTCGTGGCGCAGGCCGAGCGCCTGGACATCCAGACGATCATCTTCGACGCCAAGATCTGGACCGCCCGTCGCAGCGACGAGGGCTGGCGGAGGTACGACGCCCCCGACCGGCCCGGGGACCCCGACATCCTGGCCCACCGGGACCACGTGCACGTCGACGTGTTCAGCTGAGGCGGACCGGGTTAGTCCGCACGAGTCCTCACCCTCAGCGCGACTTGAGGTCAACCGGTCTAAGCAACTGGGTGGGGTCAGGCGGCCTCGGTGAGGAGCCTGTTGAGTCGTACGGCGGGTGTCTCGAGGTCCAGGGTGGGTC